>JAABUL010005490.1_pt1 | contig 15742 bp, 4 predicted proteins | sample 5559151 | NCBI WGS metagenome assembly JAABUL01 (sample SAMN10711876, study PRJNA513368) | rock metagenome | isolation source: Antarctica rocks | place: Antarctica: Victoria Land, Pudding Butte sud | reverse complement strand
TTAGAAAATTCTAATTATAGATAGAATATCCGATTCTCTTTGTATCAAAAAAAAATAAAACTCTTTGTCTATATATCGATTACTAGAAGCTAAATAATATTACAATTAAGAATCGATATTTACTATTTAATATTAGCGAGTTTCAGAATCAACTATTTGGAGCAAAATACTTTATTAAACTGGATTTACAAGAAGCGTACAATTAGATTAGAATAAAAATAGAAGAAAAGTAAAAGATAGTTTTCTGCATACAATATAAATTATACAAATATACAATAATATTGTTCGAACTTACAAATGTCTCGACAACGTATTAAAAAATAATTAATAATATACTACGACAATATTTGGATCGATTTGTTATAGTATATTTGAATAATATTATAATTTACTCGAAAATTTTGAAAGAGCATATTAGCTATATTTTTAAAGTATTAAAATGTTTGAATATAAGAAACTTATATTTTAAGTCAGAGAAATACAAATTTTATTAAGAGAAAATTAATTTTCTCGGATTTGTTGTTAAACAATATAAAATATATATAGATTTCGAGAAACTACAAGCAATTAAAAAATAAAAATTATCGACAAATATTAAGAAAATACAATTCTTTCTGAATTTTATAAACTACAACAAGAAGTTTATTAAAAACTATTTAGCAAACGCGATACTATTAATAAATCTTACAAAGAAAAATACGTTATAATTATAAAAATCTATAGAAGAGAAATTATTTCAGAATCTTAAACTAGAATACTTAAAGAAACTAGTACTAAAAATATACAATTTATAATTATTAAATAGAATTAAAATCGACGCATTAGATCTAGTTATTAATATATATTTTAATTAAAAATATAAAAATATATAGTATTTAATAGTATATTTCTCGAGAAAACTTTTGTTAGTCGAACAGAACTATAATATTTACAATAAAAAACTACTTGCTATAGTAGTTTTTTTGAAATTATAGAGAGTATATACAGAAGAATTATTAGAACTTACAATTTTTACAGATTACAAGAATTTTGTACACTTTACTACTACTAAGCAACTAAACAAAAAACAAATACAATAATTAGAGAGACTAGAACAATACAAGTTCAAAATACAATATATTTTAGACAAAGATAATAATAGAGCAGATGCACTCAGCAGAAAAAATAATTATATAGAAACAAAAGAATTGTTCAATTACAGTATATTCAAAATTAATAAAAACAAATTACTATTAGCAAACAAGTACGAGTTAAATACTATACTATAAATACTTCGAGATAATACAAAAGAGTTTTTAATAGAGAAAGAAAAACTTCAAATATTTATCGAAAAAATTAACAAATGTATAAAAGAGTATTATAACAAATTATTGCAAAAATATCTAGAAATAACAAAAACTCTTTAGTTTTTATATTAGTATTGTTAGTTTCTACAGATAAAACAAGTTGTCGAGATATATATTAAACAATATCTTAGTTGTTAGCAAAACAAATATAATATGCACGCGAGCTATAGCGAAATCCAATATTAAGAATTATTTGAATTGCTATAGAATAAAGTTACAATAAACTTTATTATTAAATTGTCGAAGTCGATAGATCTAGCAACTGAAAACAAATATAATTTAATACTAATAATAGTTAATAAGTTTATTAAGTACTTATATATTATCGCATGCAAAGAGAAGTTTATTGCAGAACAATTAAAATATATTATATTAAATCGACTTATACAATATTACAATATATTCAAAAAATTAATCAGTAATAGAGACAAGCTCTTTATATCTAACTATTAAAAAACGTTTCTCTTAATATTAGATACAAAACTTCGAATATCTATTGTTTATTATTCGGTTACAAATAGCTAGACAAAAAGAACAAATCAGAGTCTTAAACAATATTTGAGATACTATATTAACAATATTTATAGCAATTGAATATTATTTCTATCTATAATATAACTAGTACTCAATGCAAAGATTTCGAATATTACTAAAATAACTCTATTTTTCGTCAATTATAGCAAGAAATCAAATTTTTTCGAAAAAGAGTATATATATCTGTCTGCGCAATTAGCTATTAAGAAAATAGTAACACTTAAAAAGATATACAACAATATCTCAAAAATGCAAAAAAAATCAACTAGATATTAAAATAAGAAACAAAAAACAATATTTTAGCTAAAAAAGAGAGATAAAGTATATTTTCTTACAAAAAATTTTAGAACAAGAAAGTTAAGCAAGAAATTAAATTATATTAAAATTAAACTATTTTTTGTTAAAAAGACTAAAAGATTAGTTAACTACAAACTCGATTTATTCAAGAATATTAAAGTATTTTTGATATTTTATATATTATTGTTAAAATCAACAAATTCAATTACATTTTTACAGAATATCTTTTATTTTTATTAACAAAAAAAAAACAATTTGAGATTGAAAAAGTTCTACAACAGAAGAATCAAAAATATTTTGTCAAATAAAAAAAATATTCTATCTCTAAAAACACTTAAAAATCTATTAAGAATTTAAAATACTATCAATACTGTCTGCAGCAATTCTATTAAAAAAGATTAACAAAATAAACAATTATTTTTTTATAATATTGGAAAAGACAATCTGTTTTAAGACAATATCGATTAAAGATTTAGAAAACAGTTCGAATACTAACTTTTCAACTAATAGAACAAGCTTTTTCAAATTTTGAAACTTCTTATTTATTATTGTTTGTTGTTTATTTTTTATATATTTTAATTGCAACAACAAGCAATCTTTTTTTGTCTACATTTTACGACGTTTTATTACAGTATTACAAAGTTGCTGCTTAAGCGCTTTTTGTTGCGCTTCGAGACAACGTCAACGCGCAGTATTTAGAGAGATCAGATTACAAAAGCAACTTTTCTTTATATACTTTACGCACTTATCAGAATTTTCTTGAATTCGATACAACTTATTTAGACAATTGCAACAACGACAGAAATATATTTTATCGATAGAAATATCGAGTTCTATTAATTGAATAAAACGACAATTATAGAAGAAAGATTTGTTTTTCGGTATTGTGCGAAACTTGCTTTTGAGACAAAAATATAGAGAAAAAAGAGATAGTATTACAAGTCTAGCGATATATAGAATACGCAGAAAAGTAGAATCAAGCACAAATACTTGTATATACTCTATTAGCTCTATTAGAAAAGCAAGAAGAGATTGCTCTCTCTGCTTTTTCAGAAAAGCAAAAATAGTATTGCTCTATAGCTCTACTAGAAGAACTAGAAAAGCAGAAACAATTTTATAGTATATAGATTTTCTAGAATACAACTCTTTTATAAATTGTGTTCAACTTATCTATTAAATTACTCTCTATTATTAATACAAGCTGCAAACTCTTGTTATCAAGTAATTGCTTGCATTGTCTGAAGACGTCTACAGATCTCTTCAATAGTATCAATCTATTCTGATACTCTAGTTGTCTAGATAGCAGCGTAACACTTTGCTATACTTTAGCAACAACTTATTAAGAAAAATATACTATATTATTATAATTCTAAACGATAAATGTTTATAGATGTTGATAAATTTAAAAAATACAAATTCGAGATTTATATTTATTATATAAGAGACAATTCTATTATTCGCTTCTTTTAGACAATCGATATTTAGACAATTTTATATCTTTCTAAAATACTAAATAATATCAAAAAGAGATATTAGTTAACAAAGCTAAAAGTTGTCGCTCTTGTATAAACACTAAAAAAGATTTGTTATATACTTAACTATATATCAAAAAAATCGATCGTAATTTTTATCGATTACTTCGCGACAATAAATATAGCAAAACAAACAAAATTGTTTTTCTTTTCTTTAGATTGTATAAATTTGCGTTTTATTTGTATCTTTTAATATATTTCTCAATTTTCGTTTAATATATGCTAGAAGACAAAAAAAATTAATATTATTCTAGATACTCTTTTTAGACTACTTAGAAAAAGTTATTTTAAGAATAATTTTAAGAGCAAAGAAATTTTCGACAAAATTGTTGCTTATTATACGATTTTAATTAAGATAACTTCAATCTTTGAGAAAAAATTGACAAAACTCTACAAAATCGATAAAAAATAATTTAAGATCTACGAAATACTTCTTAATAAACGCAAAAAAGATTGTAATAATCGACAAAAAATTCAAAACTATTTAGTTAATCTAGAACAAATATTAAAGAGACGAAAATTTGCTATTATTATTTCGATAAAAGTTTTAGCTCTAGTTAATCTAAAAATTTCGAAGAAACAAAAATTTGCTATTATTATTTTGACAAAAATTTTAGTTTTAATAGAAACTTAAGCTATAATCTCGATACTTAATACAACGAATACAACAAGAAAGTTAACAAAGTCGAAAATAATAGAATAGAAATTTGCTATTATAATTTTAACAACTTCAACAATCTTAAAGAATTTTGAGAAAATTGCTACTTTAAAAGAGTCGACCATATTAAAAAAGTTAACAACATTAAAAAAATCAATTAAGTTAGAAAAAATTAGAATAGAAAACATTCAATTTATGTTAAGAAAAGAACTTATTTACTTTTAAGACAAAAAGAACAAACAACTAAAATTGTGCGTCTTTAAAGCTATAAAAGCGAGAATCTTCAAGTTGTTGCATAATGCACAAACGCACAAAGAATTCTCACGCATCTATAATAGAATTATAGTTAATTATTATATAAGAAATTTGATTAGACGATTAAAAAGATATTTGAAATATTGCTTATTATATTAGCTTAACAATACAATTAAATATTGTCTATACAAATAGCTAAAGTTTATTATTACAAAGCTAGAGATATTTTATATTATTATTATCGATTTTATTTTTGCGCTTCTTAAGTTGTCAAACAAGTACAATTCTTTTATATTAATAATAGACAAATTTTTCAAACAAATTACAACAATAATTAAGAAGACAACTTTCTTAATCGAGAAATAAACAATTAAACTTATTAACGCTCTCGCGAATTAAGATCTACTTTTAAGTATTATTTTCGATAGAAACAATAAATTCTTGTTTAGTTTATAAAGAGCAATATTTTACTTCTTAAAAATTAATTTACTTTATTTTATTGTTTATTACTTACAATTTAACAATCAATCGAAATAATTTAATTAAACTATAGAAATAGCTTTGCAACATTATTTTATCTTAAATTTTAAAATAGATTAAAGACGTTTCGCAATTAGACTTCGAGATATTCTTAACAATTTTAAGAATATTTTGACAAAAAAATTCTTAAACAAACTTATCTATAAGAAAGTTCTTTGTAAAAAATTGTTTATAATTAATTTTTATTAATAGAACACTAACTACGTTGCGAAACAAGAAAGAAATCAAAACAAAATCGCAACATTAATAGCTTTCGCAAACGCGAAAATAAAGCTACACTATAATAGTTATTATTAATTACTTGCTTTAAGAAAGAAAGATAAGATTTTTTTGAAATTATATTTAAAATATAAAATCTTAAGATTAGAAAATCTTAAACTCTTCAATTAGAGAGCAAGATCGTTTAAGATTTTAAAAACGTACAATTATTTTGTTTTCAAATTAAAATTATTTTTGAATTAGAAAATATATCTAGTTGTTTTTATTGCTATATTAAAGCTTGTCTCGAAGAAAAGCAATTTATATATAAGAAAAATTAATACAAATGCGTTTTTAATAAAAAAAGACAAAGATACAAATAACAACTATAAGATTTAGCGATTACTAAATAGATATATAATGTTACGAGAACGCAATTTTTGTAGAAAGAATATTGTTCAATATTTTGTCAAATAGAAGAACTAGAGTTTTGCTTACAATATATAATATAATAAGACGAATTTAATTCAAGTATAGAATTTTATTAACAATTATCTCGATATTTATAATGCGCAATTTATTAAAAAGTATTAAAATAAGAGAATCTAAAGAATATATTTAAGTTAAGACAATAAATTGATTAAATTAAGTATGCATTTATTTGTTTATAAAATTAGCGTTAAGAATATTCGATTTATTTCTTTTATTATTGTATCTTCTTTCTACTATAATATTTCTTTTGACAAAATTATTAAGAAAATATCTTTTGCAATATTTAATATAGCATTATATTATTTGTTAAAAAAAAGAACGCAAATTTAACAATTTACAAAACAAATTACAACAATAGAAAAGAAGAAACGAGCAAACAAACTTAAAAGATGTCTTTATAAGCTAATATTGTGTAACAAACGTATTTTAACTTATATTAAGACAATCTACGTAACAAAGCTTCGAAATCGTACGATTCTAGATTTAGATTTAGAAGACAATTTGTAAAATTTAATAACTATTAAAGTTGCTACATTTGCTACAAGACTAGAAATAGCGTTAAAAGTTTTTTAAAGATAAAATACTATATTAATAAGAGTTATCGTAATTTGCTATTTATTTTACTACAACAAAAGCTTGCTAAAGAATAAATTACTTAATATAATTTATTAGCAATTCGACAAGTTTTAAGAAATCTTTGTTAAAACAATAGAAAAAATAACTTTACAAATTCTAAATCTTTCGAATTTGATTTTATACTCAAAAAAGAAATTAATTGCTATTTTAATTTTTGACAAATATAGACTTAAATTATTGTTATTAACAAAGAAGAAATTTATTCGACAAAATTGTACAATTATTAAGAATTGCTACTTAAAGACAATTATAAACAATTGTTAACGCGTTTTTAATTTAATAGAACAAAATAAATATCTAAAAGATAAAATTAAGACTTTGAAGAAACTACTTAGAGTATACAAAAACAATTAAAAAAAGTTGACTTTTGCATTGTTAATATTGTTTATTTATAATATAATTACAATCGCGAAACTTTTGCTTTCTCTAGTAATTTATTTAAGAATTAAAATTACTATTTCGAACTTACTAATAATTGATTATTGAGACAAATCTACTAATCTTAAGTATTTTGTTCTTAAGATATAGAGAAAATATTCGATGTATCTTTATTTTTAGAGTTCAAGTTTATTTAAGATTTTCGATCAAAATAACAGTTTTAAAGATTTTGCTTAATTGTTATTTTAAATGTATTCTAGAAAAATAAGAATAAAATCTCTTAAGCAAGAATTTATTATTTTGCTAGAAATAAATGCAATTGCGTTATTTGAGAAATACGAAGTTGCTTTAAAAACTTTGACAAAACTAGTATTTTAAGATTTTTTACTTTGTCGACTAGTTATATATATATATAATACGAAACTAAGAGCTTGCGAAATATTAGAAATAAACAAGAACTTTTATCTATCTATAAAAAAAGCATTTGTTATTAATATTCTTGAGCAATTTGATAAACACAACAACTTTAAATTAGTTGCAATTTTACTTTTTCTTGCGTATTACAATATAATAGTAATAGAAATTTGTTTGCTAAAATTGTTAATAACATGCGCTCTTTTTAGCGCGTTTGTTGAAAACATTTTATTTATCAAAATTACTAGTAGCTTAGTATTAATATTCGAAAGAACTTACAATCTCGCGATTACGATTTTCGACACTTTTTTATCTTTTTTCTACATTTGTATTATATTATTAAAATTTAATTTTACAATTTTAGATTTTAATATCGAAAACTTCAATTACAAGAATCTTGCTAATTTTAATCTCGCAATATTAAATATATTAATTAATAACAAGTCGCGTTCTTTCTTTTATAATGCGTTAATATTAATTAAGCTCAATTTTGATAACTCTTTTATCGAATATTCTTTAAAGAGTTACGCAATTCTATTCGATTAATAACTTTATAAGATTCGTAACGTCAAAATTGCTACGCAAGAACTATATTGACGAAAAACATTTGTTAACAAAGAAACAATAAAGATCAATATATTAAGTAACGAAAAATCAATTATACTTACGAATTTATCGACTTAGAAAAATTATTACGTTGTAACATACAAAAATATCTAGCTTATTAATAATTTTTAATGCGTTAAAGATAAATATAGTATTTTTGTCAAAGAAAAAGATAAAATTGTTGTCGATAAATCTACAAAATTAACAATTTTTCTTAAAAATCTTGTCTTAAGACAAGAATCTAATAATAGCGAAGATAAAAATAACAACAAGTTCGACAAAGAAGCAAAAGCAAAAATCAAGAAAACAATAAAAAATAAAATTAAGAACAACAAACGCAAAAGTTGTTATTTCGAAAAAAAAGATATTAAGAAGATTAAGAAGAAGATTGTTTTAATCGAGTCAAACATTTCGATATCTTTTAAAAAGAATATTTCGACTTCGATGCTTTTAGTTTTAAAAGCGAATCGCATAATTGCAATTTTAATAAAAAGCTACGTTAGCACACGCAAGAATTTGCTTTATATATAATTACTAACTAAGATAAACATTATTGCTAGATTTTTTAAGAAGAAAATAAAGAATGCAAAGAAATTATAAAATGCGATCAAGAACTTCGCAAACGCATTAGTATTAACGCTTATTTATTACTATTTGTTGTTGACTTTTATCAATTTAACAAAGATAGAAGACTCAAATTTTACTATATTTGTAAATTAATTATCGCACGTTACAATTTATTAATACGAGATAGAGTGTAAGACTTTTCTTATAGCAAAATTACATATTATTGAGAAAGTTGTAAGCGAAATCTTTTTCTAATTTAAAATTCTAACAAAGAAACGTATTATCACGAATTTTTCAATCTTGCTTTAGTTGTTTTAGAAATTCTTTCGAACTTCGACACTATAGATAATCTTTTTTAAAACAAACGTATTATTATAGATTTTTCGATCTTGCTTTAATTGTTTTAATTTTCTTTTTATGTCAATATTACGAACATTATAATATTCTAATCGCTCTATTATTTTTTCGACGACGAAAATTCTTTTTAATTTATCTTTTTAACGATAGAAATTTTGTTTGCTCTACGTCTATTCTTTTCGCATTTGTTGTTATCGAGAACGATAACATAGCAAAGAGATTAGAGAAAAATGTTACGATTATTGTACTTTCCTTCGAGGCAAGATATTACTTTTCTCTTGAGCAAGATATTTCTTTTTTGTTTAGCAAGATATTTCTTGGCACAATAGTATTTAGATAGAGGACTTTCCTCTTCCTAGCTAGTAATACAATTATAATTCCCATTATTAGTGTTCTCTTTTTAGTGCGTTCTCGCATCAATTAAGCAATTCGATTGCTAATACTTCTTTATCTTTATTGACGTAGTCGATGCTTCGCTATTCGAAATTCAACAAATTAAATCAACAAAAGACAAACGAGCTCGCAACGATAGCTATATATTGCATCAACAACAAGATTAGCTTGTTTAAACATTATACATAACGACAATTTCTTCTCAAATTGAACTTAATCTATCGAGTAACATTTTGTGCTCTTATTTCGAAACAATTATTGACTTTCGTATACGAAAGAATGAAGAAAGAGATTCTATCTTTGATGCAAAGCAACGATTGCATTAATTTTATCACTAATAACTTCAATAATATTAATTAACAAAGAATTACGAATCTATCTTGCAATATCGACGACAATTTCTATTATCTATGCAACGAAAATATATTAAGCGTCAAGCATAATACTTAGCTTCTAACGTTCTAGATTAATAATAAGATGCTTTATTATTGCGATAAACAATCTCTTAAAATCAACTTTTATGTTATTAATATTAAAAACAAGATGCGAGCTATTTATACTATACTAAGCTTTTCGAACGATTTCAAACACGTCTTCTAAATATTTTGCGACAATTACGATCTTTAACTACTAATGTGCGATATTGTAGAACTTTCATAATTTGCAAAGATCTTTAAGAGCGTCTCTACAATAGTAAATTACTTTTATAGAAGCGACAAACAAGTGACGATACTTTAACAACATCAAATGCGCAAATATAAACAACATTACTCGATTACATTGTTCGTAATAATTCGCTAAAAAACTTAAGTAAATATCTTAGTTAAAAGCTCTAATTTTAATTAAATTTAATACTAATTCGTAACGTGTTTATAAGTCGATTCGATTGTCTCTTTGTTTCGCAACAAGATCGTCTTAAAAATCTATGCTATTAACGATACTAAAGACTTGAATGCTAACGAGCTTATTAAAGCTTAATTGCTTGATTATCGCTTCTAAAACAATCTTAAGAACGTAAAAAAAATGTTACAACTTATTTACAAACAACAAAAGATGTTTAAGTTTAATCGAACACATTTAAGTTATGTGATTAATAGATAAAAGAAGATTGAGCAATATCTACAATAGTTTTACAATCGTGCAAACTACTCTTATGCGAACAAAATACAAGCAATATTTATATCTCGATTAAACGCGAAAAGCGATACTATTTATCTTTAAAACAATCAATTTAATAAGCAAGTAACTAACATACATTTGATCGCTTATTACTTTGACTCAATTAATCAATATATTGTCGCAACAATTAACGAAGAATTAGAGCTTCTCTAATGTCTAAAACAATATATATATATTGATGAGATCTTTCGTGAGATTCGCAAGCAATACTATTAATTTAAATCGCATACGAAACTATAACTAACTAGTAATCACATGTGAAGCGAAATTAATAATTCTCTATTGTTTTAACAAATGTTCTATGTTGTCGATTCTTTTTTAACAACTTTAGTTAAGCGATTATATTAAACGTCAACGAACTTAGTGTCTTCTAAACGAATCTTTTCGACGATAAACTTTATTTACAACAAGACTCGCAATCAACTATTAATTAATCGTGCGAATATGCTTCAATTTCTATTTATAAACGATTTAATTTTAGAACGACGAAAGAATAGACATTGACGAAGCTAATTAATTATAACAAATAACGAAAAAATAAATATTAAATATCGCTTTTAATCTACAAACATTGTCGTCTTAAACAAACGCAATCACGAGAAATACAACGACAACGAAGACACTATTGTAGATAAAATACTAATTCGTCGAAACTCTAATAAAAGCTTTTAGCTATCGACGATAATAAAATCTTTCGCAATAATTTTAGAGTCTTAATAGATAATCTAAGATCAAATTTTAAGCATTTATAAACTATTTATATTATATGTTTCAAATTTATTTCTAAATTTCGTGTCAAAAAGATTTTTGAAGATGTACATGACTTTTGATAATACTATAGACAAATTTGCATGTATTCTTTCTTAGATCTCTAGCAAGATTGCAAGAAATAAATATTTATTGACTCATAATTGCTTCAATAGTTATCTATATAATAAACATATATATTTGTCGAGATACTAGTTGCTTCTTCTTATTTTTTTAGTGATATTTACACTAGAAATGAAGAGAATATCGCATAATTCTTATAATGTGATATATTTTTATTAAAGTTTACTCGATAAACATGCAAATAGCATTACGTCTTCGAGATTTTGATAAGAAACAACCAAATCTTCACTAAAAACACATCAAAAGCTCTAAAATTTCTTTGTTTTCTCCTTCGAATGTCTTACTAATCTTAGAAGCTTCGTCGATGACGACAAATCTTCAAATTTTATGACTATTTATCGTCGTCAAGCATCAAATATACTATTAATAGGGCACCCCCCCTACTAGTGCGTCACTAACAATAAATAACGATCTTCATTTATCGTCAATTACGATAATTACCGCTAGTAAGCGATGCGGTAAATGATGGATGTGCATCACTACTAGGAATGCATTGCATCCTTGGCAGTTGACAGTGCCCACGCGTCAGCTGCGGCACAAAGTTCGGCCATGCCAAGCTCTCAGGTAAGGTACTTCTAGTTACGTGCGTCTGACAGCCCACGGCTTACTTTACCAACGTCAAACCATGCTGCCTCAACGTGGTCAAGAGTCAAGACGCAGCCAACGTTGATCCTTTCCATTCTGTCCCGAGTAACGTCGTCCTCTTGTTCAGCCTCATATGCGCTATTAAAAGTACGATGCGCGGCTGTTACCTTGCGTCAAGGCTCGGCCGTTGGCCGTTGGCCGTTCGGCTCTTCCGTAAGCAATCCCCCCGAGGCCACCTCGTGCCATCCCTGAGCATGTAGCATACAGTTCTTATGTGGGCTGTGCAATAACCGTCTTCCATGAGTCGTCCTAGCCTCTTTCGGCAATGCTTGCGAAAGCAGCACTTCCTTCAATCCAAGATGAGTACATAAGTAATCGTCCACCCTATCCACCGTATCTCTTCTTTCCTCGCATCACTGAATCCTTGAGGCTCTCAACATAAACCACGTTCCTCACTCTCACCACTTCGTAGGTTGGAAAGCATACCCGCTGGCAGTCTCAAAGAACTTCATTGTATTTCACACCTCCTCAGCCTCGTCTTACATTTAGGCATCCAAACAATCCGAGCACACCCTCAATTGAATTATCGGCACAGGCTCAAACCTTTATCGTCCAGCATCTCTTTATATCCCTCGAATCCTCCCCATCACCCGCCTTCTTCACCTCCACTTTTGCAAGCTTCGGCACCAACTTTACTTTCACCCCACAGCTCCCCAACCCACTCGCAGTACTATTGACGCCTCTCCCTCATATAACACCCAACAGTCGCTACTATGCCCGCTCAGGGTGACTGTCTTCAAATCTCCCCGCAATGCCCTATCGAGGCCACCATCTACGGCTACTACCCCTCGATGGGCGCCAACGCCTTCTTCTGCGCCCTGTTCGGCCTCTGCCTCATCGCAAACCTAATACTCGGCATCAGATACCGCACCTGGACATACATGATCGCTCTTGGCGTCGGTTGCCTAGGCGAAGCCCTCGGCTACGTTGGGCGCATCATGCTCCACAACAACCCATGGAGTAACACCGGCTTCAACATCCAAATCTGCTGCATCATCATCGCGCCCGCCTTCATCACCGCGGGCATCTATCTCACCCTCAAGTACCTCGTCTTGACGATTGGTTCTGATCACTCAAGGATTAGGGCGAAATATTATACCTGGATCTTCATCTTGTGCGACCTGCTCTCACTCATCCTGCAAGGTGCTGGTGGCGGTATCGCAGCTACCGCCAACACGGCCAGCATTCAATCGCTCGGCAACAATCTCATGATGGCCGGTATAGCCTGGCAAGTCGCGACGCTCTTAGTGTTCGGCGCCCTCGTCTTCGATTATTGCTTCCGCGCTTATACCCACCGCTCCACCTGGACCCAAGCTACCCTCAACCTCGTCTCATCAACCACGTTCCAGCTTTTCACCACAGCGCTCTTCGTCGCCTTCCTCACCATCTTCACACGTTGTGTCTTTCGGATTGCGGAAATGGCTGGCGGATGGAAGAATTCGATCATGCAGAATGAGCCAGAATTCATCGCGCTGGATGGCGTCATGGTGAGCATTGCGGTGTTGTGCTTGACCGTATTTCATCCTGGGGTCTTCTTCACTCCGATGCAGACTCACAAGAAGAACAAGAAGAATGGAGGGCCATTGTATGCGAGCGAAAAGACGGATGACTTGGAGAGTCCGCCTGCGAGTGATCTGAGGTATTAACATAGGAGACTTTGAACTGTGGAATGAGGTGGACCCCCTAAAGAAGCGGTCTCTAATGTTTTGCTTGCGCGCGAGGCGTTCGGATGAGTCTTGTCAATGAATAGATAGAAGGATAGGCAAGATAGAGGGAGGATAGCGATATCATATCAATGGCATTATACTTCTACCACCCACTGAAAATCACTGGTACACCTTTCCTCGGCACAGCTCGAAGAGCGATGTGAGCACTCGACGATGGACTGCACGCCCAGTGAAAACCCATGGCTGAGGAAGCAAACTGTCAACGTATTTGCGTTGATCGACCAAATAGCCCAACATGCAATGGGACAGCGATTCGACATCCAGGGTACATATCTGCGACTTGTGTGATCGGGAAAGTCGACAATCCTCTCGAGCATGTGTCTAGTATTGATATCAGGTCTCTCACGAAGTAAAATGTTATATATTTACAGCGCAGTCCATCACTTACACCTGAAGACCACCTGCACATCTCTAACATCACATACATTATCCGTCTAACACCTCGTCTCCCACCGCCCTATTCTATGCGCAACCGCATTCCCAAAATTTATATTCCAGGCACCCCCCTTTTTAACAATGTTCCCCCCCCCCTCTTCGGCAATTGCTCCTGGGGGAGTATACTTCCTGTCGCACCCAAAAACAGCCCGAATGACAGTGTTCCCCAGGTCTACAACATCGATTCATCAAGGCGGAACTGAAGGTCTGGATTGACTGCGCAAAGAGACCTTATCAGTCTGGGTTATGGCACGGGGAAAGCACGTTCCCTGACCTAAATGCATGGCATTTTCCCCGCCCTTCTGACCGAACTTACATACCCTCCAAATACATAGAACCAGGCTTCCAACGACCACAAACCCGCATGCAAACTTCGCTGGGAGGGCACCGCTTCTTGAACTAGATGTCGGTGGTTTCCCTCCCCACCTCGCTTGTCTACTGCAACGTCAGATTCGCTGGTATCGAAGTCGTCGAGGTCGACGGTGGCATCCTCTATAGCGATGATGTTGTTCTTCGCAGTCGCCGCCTGGCCGCCTGGCCGCCTAGTGTACCTGGATAAAATAGATTCAAGAAATACTTGTATTCGGACTGTTTCTGGGTGTGACGGTAGGTATAGGGGGGTGCAATTACCGAGAAGGGGGTTGAACATTACCAAAAAGGGGGGTGCCTAGAATGGTTTCCTATACTCAAGTATTCTCTTTTATTATGTACATTATGTTATTAATCATCTGAAAGTAGTGTATCCTATGAATCATGTATGCTACTAGCAATATTTTCTACGATGGCAGACACAGTAGAATCTGGCAAAGGCAGACAGGTTGTCGGAGCAGAATCCTTGAGAAAAGAGAGTGACTCAATTATCCATTGCACTCTGCACTTCAGCATCATCAATACCAGAGACTGCAACAAGCACCATGTGGCCTGGAAATTCGCTCTCGGCTAAGCCCTGAAGATCCGCTCCAGTGAATTATCCTCAAAGTTCCGGCTGCCAGCTCTTTTCCCCCTGACGCACAGAGGTTTGGCTCAGCTTGCCATAGTCTTTCAAGACAGACTCCGCAATCTTCTCCGCCATGCCATAAAAGATGCTCATCACATGCGACGAGACCTGCGTGGGAACAATCGAGCCGTCAATAACCCTCAGGCCGTTGACACCATACACCTTTGCCTCGTTGTCCACCACTGAGTAAGTTTCGGAGTCAGCATTCCTCCTTTCAGCCAATGCGATGGACAGAGGTGCATCTTTACGAACGGATACAGCTCAGACATGATTCACGCTTCTTGAAACCTCGGAAAGGGGGAATAGATGCTCCGAAAGTTACTTACCACCACCAAGCTCCTTGCTCATCATAGACGCAGTCCCAACAGCGTGATAGTTAGCCCGGTACTTCCCCATCACGTAGTCCCTCCAAGCATAGATGTCTGCGTCTTCAGGCACCTGGTCGTATCCCGGCTCCCTTTCCTCCACCCAATATTGGCTCATCTCCCCAGCACTGGATAGGTTCCGCGCAAGCTTTGTGGCAGCGGCTTGCCCGAGAAGGTCGAGCTCGTTGGCAAAGTACCGGGGGTTGTTTTCGATAGAGCGCAGATACGGATCAGCGTTTTGGATGTGGATATAGCCACGTGAGAATGGGAGGAGGTTCCAAAGATCGAAATTCATGGATC
>JAABUL010005489.1_pt1 | contig 15742 bp, 14 predicted proteins | sample 5559151 | NCBI WGS metagenome assembly JAABUL01 (sample SAMN10711876, study PRJNA513368) | rock metagenome | isolation source: Antarctica rocks | place: Antarctica: Victoria Land, Pudding Butte sud | reverse complement strand
TCTCAGATCAGCCCCGGATGCAAGCTCTCAAGACCGCAGGGCCATTCGTAGATAAGTATCCTTCTCTAGCATACTATCAAAATGGAGGTACGCCGAACACACAGCAAGGAGCATTTCCTTCCTGGAATGAAGCGACGTCTTTCCAACCTAGAGGCCGACCTACGAGCATCGCAACAACTCTGAAAGCGAGCGGGGCAGGACAAGATCATGCTACAGGCATACGGAGCTCTATCGATCGTGTTTTTCGAAGTAGCATTACCGAGCTTACAATCGAGCATTACACCACCTTGATAACCCTTATACGACGGGAGCAGTCGGCTCGAATGCGCCTCGAAGATCACGTTGCGGAGCTGCAACAGCAGATTGAAACACTTCAAGCGCGATCTTCACCCCCACAATCACGAAGAGCGCAGCAGAACCTCGGCCGGCACTTCTCACCAGATGACGTGCGTAGAGCATATGGCCCAGGGCTCGATAGTAGGGAGCAGCGAGGGCGATCAAGTAATTACTCGGGAGAAACGGATACGGATGAGGATAATCTTCATGATGTTTACGTCACGCCAGTTGAGCGAGGCGAACTTGAAAGAAACGACTTTGATGGCGAGGAAGGTGTGGCCTTTTGAGCATCACATACGACGCATACAAAGATGGCATGACGAATGATTATACAACGATTGGTCATTACGAAGCGAGCTTACGAAAAGATGCTGGACATCTTACCTTTCGACAGTCGATTACATCCTTCAACGGACCGCATGCTTTCGTGAAGATTCGGCTCCTCCTTTTACAGCAGATTGCCCTTATCAAGTCAGTCTACTACTTTGAAGCGCGCATATACCCTGTGGTGGTCAATATTGGATGTTGATTTTTCTGGGATAATTCATCATACACCTGTATGAGTATCATGGAGATGTGTGGTTGTACGAATATAAGACATCTTAATTTCATTATGGCAACCTTACATTCTTGATCTCATTTCAAGCTCGCAAGGGCATCCTAGAAATCAAATTTAATCGAGACACTGGGTAGGGGATACAATGTGTTTGTAGAAAAGATCAGGCATTGACCGCACGATTATTACTCAAGAGCTCCAGCAGAGCCACCACCTGAGTGGGCCCTTGCAAAGACCAATCTGCAACTGTTGGCCTTGAGCTCGATCCGACGAAGACGGAGAAGATTGTTTCCGCAGAGAACCTGGACTTCCTAAGAGCACGAAACATATCTGTGAGGGTCAACATCTATGTTATATTGAAGCTCACACGTCAAGGCACACATATCTTTGTCAGTCAGATCGTCGCCAAGACAGAGGACAAAATCCGTCTCAAATTCTCCCGTTCGACTCTTATCAACAAGCCTTAAGGCAATGGCGCCCTTATTAACACTACGCGGGCATACTTCAAGGATCGTCTTTCCATGCGTGAGCTCAAGGTCCCAGCCATTCTTCGCAAACAGCTCTTTGAGGTCAGCTCTGCAAGCCTCCGCCGCCGAAAGCCCTATTTCGGAATCTGCATTTCGAAAGTGCCACACTACCGCAATCTGCTTTTGCTCAATGATCGAGCCTGGGGTCTTCTCGGTATACTTCCCGAAGACATCTAAAACCTCGTCTCGCCACGATAGGTTCTGATTCGCAGCCGAATTCTCCAACTCACTGCAACCAGGTGCTCTGGAAAAAGCGCCGTGCTCTGCAGATAAACCTATCTGCGAAAGCTGGCCAAGATGTTGATCAAGGAACGATTACTTTCGTCCACTGATTATCCATGTGGTGTTTCTCGGATCTGATGCTAGCCTTCCTAGCACATCAATGACCCGGGATGAAGGAATGGCTGCCGCAGGATCGTTGAAAATCGGCATCAGTGTTCCGTCGTAATCTAGTAGCAGCAAGCGATGCTGTGACGCCTGATGGCTGGCTAGTATCTTCGAAAACTCGAGAGGTCCAACATTGGAGGCTTGCTCTCGTGGGAACGACATGAAAGCCGACAGTCTAGCCGCTTGGGACTAACCGAAGGACTGTGACAGGGCAAGTTGTAGACTCCATACATCCGAAGAGTCTTTGAAGCATTCACGAGACAACGTCTCGACCGACTGTGTTTGATAGCAAATTGCTGGTCAGGTATGCGGCCAGATTTTCAGTCAATATCCAACAACCTTACACCATGTGCTGGTCTCTTAACGTTGTATAGAGTATCACGGCTGGACGTGAGTGAGGAAGCTTACTATACAGTCCATCATTGACCTGCATCGTCGTACATTGCGCTGTCCGTCAATGCGAACATAACCTAGGGTTGACTTAGCGCTTTCAATTCTGCGCTGAACTTGACTGACGTCACATGTCTATAAACTTGCTACTCGCCTTAACACCCTATGTGAAGGTTGGTCTATAATTTAATGAAGGATGTTGTTATTTCTCCTTTCGTTCTCCTTTGTTGACATCTGTCCAATTCATGATTTAATGATATCGATTTCTATTTAGTGGCATGCCGCAATCGAGCTCAACGACGGAGGGCTTTTCCCCAGAAGCCTTTGACTTTACCAAGATTCCTGACTTCGACACCGAATTCATACACAAAGAAGACCTCGACGCTTTTGTCAAAGCTATCAACGCGCCCGAGTCCTCACCCTTAATAGCATTGAATGACTGGCGCCCAATACATCAGCGTGTACGGCGAAAAGGCGCCAAAGGACGGAAGCAGAAGCCCAAGTACAGCAAAGATGAGACAAGGGAGGGCTTCGTATACACTATCATCAAGTGGCCTTTGCTCCTCTTTGTGCTTGCCTGGATCACATCCCTTGGCTTTGGCTACCTTGTCACGCGACTATACATTTACGCGTATGAGCGATGGGTAACATGGCGAGGACAGAGACAGCGGCTAAGACGTAACATACGCTCAAAGACGGACTTCGAAGATTGGAAGGAGGCAGCTCAAGAGCTGGACAGACATCTTGGTAACGAAAAATGGAAAGAGGAGGACGACTACGCCTATTACGACCACAACACGGTTCGCAAGGTTAAGGAGCAGCTCAAGGCGTCTAGGACTCGAGCAGGCCTCGGAGAGAAGGGTGGTGAAGATATCTCCGGCGAGCTTCAGAATCTACGCTCCCTTGTCGAAGCCTGCGTCAAGAACAATTTTGTGGGCGTTGAAAACCCTCGGCTTTACAGTGAGACCTACTACGGTACCAAGCATCTTGCCCAAGAATTCATCGACGAATTGCACCAATCCCTCTCCTATCTTCTCAGCACACCAGCTCTATCTCACAATGAGAAATACATTCTAGCCCGCCACCTACATACCCAGTTCGGGCGCACGGCATTTTGTCTTTCTGGTGGCGCAACATTTTCCTATTTTCATTTTGGTGTCGCTCGCGCCCTACTCGACGAAAACCTCCTCCCCGAAGTGATCACTGGCACGTCAGGTGGTGCTCTCGTAGCCGCACTCCTTGCTACACGCACAGACAACGAATTGGACGCTCTCCTCGTCCCTGCCCTTGCGGGCCACATTTCCGCCTGCACCGAAGGCTTCACAACATGGTTTCCCCGCTGGTGGCGGACCGGCGCCCGTTTCGACTCGCTAGCATGGGCTCGCCACTGCAGTTGGTTCTGTCGCGGAAGCACCACCTTTCTTGAAGCCTACGAGCGTACCGGCCGCATCCTTAACGTCAGCTGCGTCCCCTCCGATCCGCACTCCCCAACCATCCTTTGCAACTACCTCACCTCCCCCGACTGCGTCATCTGGTCCGCTGTGCTCGCCTCCGCCGCCGTCCCCGGGATCCTCAACCCCGTCGTGCTAATGACCAAATCGCGCCACACCGGCCACCTATCCCCCTACAGCTTTGGCCACAAATGGAAAGACGGCTCCCTGCGCACCGACATCCCGCTCAAGGCCCTCAACACCCAATTCAACACCCAGTTCAGCATCGTCTCCCAAGTCAACCCGCACATCAACCTCTTCTTCTTCTCCTCCCGCGGCGCCATCGGCCGCCCCGTCACGCACCGCAAAGGCCGTGGTTGGCGCGGCGGCTACCTCGGCTCCGCTACCGAGACATACCTCAAACTTGACCTGAATAAATGGTTGAAGGTGCTCAAGCACCTCGAACTCCTCCCGCGCCCACTGGGCCAGGACTGGAGCGCCATCTGGCTGCAGCAGTTCTCCGGCACCATCACCATCTGGCCCAAGTCCAAGCTCAGCGATTTCTGGTACCTGCTGTCAGATCCCAGTCCGCAGCGGCTGGCGCGGATGATAAGGGCGGGCATGCAGTCGGCGTTTCCGAAGTTGCTGTTTATACAGAACCGGATGAAGATTGAGCGGTTGATTGAGGAGGGGTTGCTGTTGGGGCGACAGCAGCGGCGCTTGTCGTCTGCTGAGGGGATGAACGGGGATGGAGACGTGGCGGACGACGAGTCGCTGCATTTGCATGGTCGAGCAATGCGCTTGGATGCGGAGACTTCTTCGTCGACGGCGGAGGAGGGCGATGGGGCGATGGAAAAGAATGGTGAGGGGTTGAGAAAGAGGGGCAAGTTGCAGGAGGCGTTCAAGGAGCATAGGCGGCCGAGCTTGTTGTTGGAGTTGAGGCGACAGAGTGGCGTCTTCTTCGATGATCCGGTGGGCGAGGGGGAGGGGGATTCGTCGAGCGAGCTCGAGGAGTGGGCGAGTGCTGTTGCGGGGAGCCCGGATGGAGAACATGAGAAGATGAATCAATCTGACGGGGTTTCTTGGGATGCATAGCGTGGTGTTGCATAGCGTTGCTTGAACGGGCTGGCAATTGAAAATTGCAAATATCAGATGATGAATCAACGGGTTCACGATTTGCTTGTTTTACGCAGACGATTATACCTGCGTGAAAACCTTGATGCATAATGCTGCCTCTCCTTCAACCGTATGACAACCTTCTTTCCAACCGACCCTCCAACTCCTCATGTCCGAACCGCACGTCCTGACATCTCCATCGGTACCCGTGTCCCTCTCATCTGCTGCACCCTCCAAAACAACCCTTTAGCCCACAAGTCAAGACGGAAAGTCGTGTCCAGCTCTTCTTTCTACCCAACTTCCCTATTTCTTCCTACAGTTCTACACCCTCTGACGCGTCCCCCTCACACCTCCATCCCCTCCCCCCTCCCCTCTCCCCTCCCCTTCTTCAAAAGATAACTCCTCTTAAAATACGTATTCGGATGCACAATCGTATCCAGCTCCCCCGCAGGCCAACTCCCCTCCTCCTTAACCCTCTTCAGCTCCCCCCTATGCGCCCACTCAAACACCCGATTACACGCAATATGGAACCTCTTCCTCTCCACATCCTCCTTCACCCCGCGCAACACATCCCTATCACTCACCCCCGTCGCCTGCAGCAGTCCCGTCAGATTATCAATGCCGAAATGGCGGTACGGGCACCCATGCGACTCGCCCGTGCCCGGGGGATGTTCAGTCAGGATCTTCTGGCACGAGAACGGCGCGTACCCCCTCCCGCGGCGCGTCGCGTCGCCGCCCACGTCCCCGTACGTGTGCCGGATGTTGTAGCGGTATTCCTTGTTAAAGGTGTCGTCGGTATGATTTTTGAAGCTTTGGCGCCAGAAGTGGATGCAGTCGTCGAGGGTGAGGCCGAGGCCTTTGAGGAAGAGGGTGTACTGCAGGCGACCGAAGTGCTTGAGGTGCGAGTTTTTGCGCAGGGTGAGGTGCAGGTTGCGCATGCAGAGGGGGAAGTGCACGGAGAGGGGGTCGATGGACGCGGAGGTGATGGCGGTGCCGAGGGAGGTGTCGGTGTCGGAGATGTGCGCGTCGGGCGTGGCGAAGTTTTTGGAGAGGTGGGTGAGGATGGGGGTGAGGCGGTCGTCTTCGTCGAGGCGGGGGAGGGCGCGCGCGGTGAGCTGAAGGGGGGTGGGTCAGCAAGTCGCCTTTTGGGGGGCCTTGTGGATAGGAGGAGAGGCAGGGCGGAAGCGGTGAATACCTCTAGGCCTTTATCCAATCGCTCAGCGAAGCCTGCGAGAACCATGCTCATCTGCTCACGCACGGGGACGTACGCTTTTCCGGCTTTCAGGAAGACGCGCCGGTTCTCGACCAGTTCAGGTACAGTCTCGAAATCGACTTTGAACCAGCCTCCTTCATCCGTTTCCTGTTTCTTTAAGCCTGGTGTCGCGCTTGACAGTTGCGCGCTCAATGCCCGCTTTTCTTCGTCGCACACAGCCTCCCAATTGAAATTCAATGACTGGACAAATTTCTGTCGCTCGCTAGCGTCGTCACTCTGGAATCGTAACTTGAACAGCGCGGTCTCTATTCTCGCGAATCTTCGCCGAAGATCTTCAGTCGAGGAGAAGGCGAGCCGGAGGATGAAGTGCGAGTAATGGTCTTTCTGGCGTTCGGCATGGAGTTTCGGATCTTGCCACCCGACGGACGAAGGCGCAGAAGAGTTGGGAGATAACGGCAGCCATTTGGCGAGGAGGGGTTTGATGTGCTCAGCGGTTTCGGCGGGGGTTTTGTTGCGAAAGGAGCAGGCTTCGAGCTCGGCGAGGACTGGCTGTCGTTAGTATTCTCGTTCGCATATTTTGAGGAGTTGGTTGAGTACTTCGGAGCCGATCAATTGCCCATTGTTCGAATTCCTCAAGCGTGATGTCGGCAGTTGGAGGGGTTTCGTAAAGATTGAGGCGGTGGGGGTATTCCTGCTGTTTGTAGAGTGGCAAGGCGAATTGTTGCTTCTTATGGTCTATAGTGGTCCGCCGCTTGGGATCGATACGATTGTAGTCTGATCTGATCATATTTGCCGTAGGAGAAGGTTGACATTGTAGGACCTGCTACCTGGACGACGCGAGTAGAAACGGACGCGCCGGAGGAGACGCGTCCCGCTAGATTGAGGCTCGAAATGGTTAGCTCAGATCTTATGAAAGCCCTAATTAGTAATCTGACAGTCCCGTCGCTGTCTCTATTCTTGGCGTTGTTGGCAATTCCTCTCAAGCAGACACTTCTATCCTCTCAAACAGACTTGTGGATAGAACAAGAATGTATCCTCATCGAAGTACCTTGAACACCATATCGTGTCTTTTGACAGATTATCCATGTTCAATAAGCAACGGAAACAAGGGCAAGAAGCCAGACAGTTTCCTCTGCTCGAGCCTAAGACCTGTCACTTTTGAAGCGATGACGATACTGCTGGGCCGCAAGTGGCCGGGAGAGCGCTTTCGCCACTCAGAGAGGTGGTCAATGGGAAACCTGGAGATAAGCAGGATTGGTGCTGACATTGAGATCAAGATTGAAATCTGCCAATCAGAAGGGTCTAATCGCAAAGCAGCTTGCTGGGAAGTAAAGACAGTTCTACTGATGTAGGTCATAAGAGATACTTACTTCGTGAGCCGTTGGTATGGCCTCGCTCTCGCAGTTGCCTCTTCTTGGCTGCTTTCATCCCACTGCGGAGACAATGTTCCTCCACTCCAGTCCGGCTTATGATCTCTTGTATCATTTCAGCCTAAACCCTTTATGTCGATACCCTTTGCGTGTTTATGATTACCTCAATGTAAAGCCGTTGATAGATCCCACTTTTGACGCTTTATTCCTCTACAGGCTTCCGGAAAGAATATGTAATAGAAATAACATCACTATCTCTGCGCACGCATAATTGCTTCGGCGAGTCCGCGTTGCCATAATCCAGTGTCCTTTCCCAGTCCTTTGTAGAGTGGAGCAAATTCACAACGGGCACATTTTCGCCTTGTGGGATGAAATTATCTGGAAGGAACTCCAAAATAATCCAGTAGCGGCCAATGCGAGCAACGACATTCTGTGGTGCTTCCAGGGATTGTTGAGCGGAGAGGGTCTCATCATACGATATTGTGAGATGGATGCGTGGAGTGCTTGCTTTGAATGACTGGGAGACTGAGTTTAGTTCGTGCCAGATTGGCTGGCCTTTCTTGAGGGGGATATATGAAGCGGTGGTGTTTGTTGTGGTGCCTCGAAAAGTGCCAGAGTGCTCCGAAAGCGCTTTCAGAGTGGACGGAGAACGTCTGGTAGGCACAAAGCTAGGGCGGTCTAGTTTCGAACGTGAGTGAAGGACGGGATCTCTGCTTCCGGTCTGGGTCTGTGTCTCTACTGTACAGAGTACGGGCGAGTCTGTTCGTGTTATAGTGTTGGTGTGGGGAATAGTTGTCGAATCTCCATATCGCAACATTTCATGGCTAGTTGATGAGCGATTCATAGGCCCGCGGAATGTGGCTGTGGATTGATTGGACTGGGAACATGCTGCAGAGAGGAGAATCATGCTCTCGTACGGAGTCGGATTGGGCTTACCAGTCAATCGCATCTCGCGTGTGAGGACATTGTCAATTGCTGAAACGAAACTCTCTAGTACGGTAAGGATATCTCCTTCGGCATTCTCTCCCATACTCTTTACTGCCGCTGGCAATGCCCATTTCTCGTACAGTCGTCCATGCGTGCTCGGTATGATGAACTTGCTATGTATCTTGAAAAAAAGGTTACAGAGGAAGCAGGCCTGTTTGCTTGAACATATGATCCTCGGAGGTACATTGCTAAAGCTATTTTCGTAATAGAAGAGCAGCTGGATTTCTGCATGAACCGGGACGGCTAAGGTCGCCCCTTGGCGTATACAGTCATGGACTGCCGTTGATGATTCTACATGTAACTTAGAAGTCAATGTTCTGCGCTTGGGTCCTTCTAGCAAATCGTCGATGACGCCGGCCGTCGTTGGATCAAGTTCCATGGGAGCCAATTTTGGTGCCCTGAAACTGATAACGGAAATTCGAATTCTGCTAAAGACTGCATATTTCTGTGCGGCTTGTAGAAGAAATCTGGACACTGAGAAGTAACGACTAAGCTTGGTTATAGTCATGGCAATTTTCCCCCCCGCGTCTGGGTTCAGCAAACGTGATCTGGCTAGAACCTGATGTAAGATCCGCCGGGCGTGTACATGCTGACAGGTTATCACTATTGAAGCGATGACTTTCAGTCCAGGGTCTGATTTGGCCTCGAGTGTCGTGAGAGACTCAAGTCTCGTAAAGAGCACGTGGAGTTCCTCAATGTCAGCTTTTAGTGCGGCAAAGACTGGAGCTATGACACCCGATATCTGAGTTAAGGGCAGATCGTTGATTGCTGCGTATAGCTGCGGTATGATTTTTGGCCGCTGCAGGTTCTTCTTCTTGAAATTACAGAGTGTAGCATGGCGTGACCGCAGGCGGACCAAGATACGGTTCTGGTTTAAGGTTATTGCTTCGTTCAATAGAGCGTGCTCCTCTTCCTCAACTCTACCTTGCTCTTCTACAGTTCAGTTTAACATCAGGAATAAAGATTGTTCGCCCGAAGCTCGACTAACCTGCTCGCGCGATGCGTTCTAAGGCCCTTGCCATTCTCTCAAATCCCGCTTGAACGTTATCAAGATTGCCGTTGTTTACAGCTAATCTGACTATCAAGCATCTCCCATTCTCACTTTCCTCTACACATGCTGCTACTATCTTCTTCGGATCATTTGTCGTAGCTGCCAGGAATGCGAACAATTCCGCCAGCTGTTTTTCGCGCTGGAGCCCAAGCACCCTTTTGGTGAAATCATCTGTCTGTGCACTCCGCTCGCTTATGCTCATCTCTGATGGTTTCTCCGGCGTATTATTAAGCAGCTGGAGCAGAATAATCTTCTGCAGCAAGTGCGCTTGGTCAACATCTCGCCAAACTCTCGATTGCATCGCCGATAGTCTATAAAGTACGGTTCAGGATGTAAGTCGAGCAAGTTCCGCATTCAGGTGGCGTGGCCGCATTTAGGTAACTCCTGTGACCTGCCAATGTAAAATAGATTGACGTCTGCAAAATGTGAAGCCCAAGAACAGAAAGTGCCGAAATCTACCCCCTGCCAGAAATGAAACCCAGATGAAATTAGAATGTACTGCAAGGCATGGCTTGGCATGAAGGCCAATAGCGCTGGACTTTGGGCCGCAGGGACGGCGACGGCAAGCCTATACGTCGTTGCTGCGTGAGGAGTTGTCAGTATGCTACTAATTGAGTGAGACGCCCATACTCGAAACTTATGTAAGATAATAGCGATTAGTCAATTAATCATAAGTCCTGATACCTCAAGGCTTGTATATCCCCCATTCGCATCAACAAGAGCCTGGTAGGAGGTTTTTAGAGGGGTGGTGGACTGCTCTAGATTATTAGCTGCGATAGCTACTCAAGCTTTTCTGCTGGTTTTTGCAGGGTTTTATGGGAAAGCTCGTCCTTGAATATAATCTTTCGTGATCCCAACCGTCCCAGTTGGGTTGAGATCAGGCGAATGCAGGGACCATACTTTACCTTAGGACGATCCGAACACCTCTCTTCTGTACTTTCACTATTGTAGTCGGACCTGCTTGTCCTGGGTTATTATCAGGCACGAATGCATAATCCGGATCCAGGCGTATCCGATCGTCAATAATATGTTCTGAACAACTCGTGCTATCACAAGTATGTACCTCTATTTCCCCCATGCTGACAGAGACCCTTGTTCGACCCTGAAAAACAACCCCACAACATCCAACTTCCTTTAATAGAAAGGTGATGGACGATGCAGGTACATCGTACTCCTCATGGACGCACCTGGTGACCAATACCTTCCCATAACGGGTTTGGATTATTCATGCGAAGTATTGACGGGACTCCAAACCGTTCTCCCAAAGCGTCAAGCTTTGTATACGATACTTATCACGAATAGGATAATCACCATGACGGCAACAGTTACCCCAAACGTCACGAAGCCAATCTTTCTGCTTGTGCCCAGCTTGCCATGCACAAATTCTCCAGCAAGATCTCTCCTGACCAACGGAATGGAAAGTAAGAAACCCACCCCTGCGAGCCAGTATCCGACCGGTATGATGATCGCTAAGGCAATTCTCGTTCCATCTATGTACGCCTGACTGCTGCTGTCGGTGTTTCTGAGAGCTAACCCAATGATCTCGGGTCCAGCTGAGTAGATCAAAACTTGTGTCGCCGCCCAGATGGAGAGGCCGAAAGTCTTGTATCGGGGTGGCAGCAGCAACACAATGAGACTGTTAATGGCCCCGAGCCAGAGTTCGGCTGTCAGGTATGCGACAGACATGGTGCCGTACAAGACTTTGATACCGGACTCTTCGCTGCCGCTGCCTTTCACAGAGCGGGAGAAAAGCAAGACCAGAACGAAGATACTTGACGTCATCCCGCCTCCTCCGACTAGATAAAGTGGAAGTGCTTTTGTACGGTCCCAGAATGTAGATGTTAATAAACCTCCGAGTAGAACTGCTACAGATCCTACAACGCCAACAATGATTCCGTACTTGGATAAAATGTCAGGGTGTGAAGGATATAGATCGGAGAGGTATGTCGGCATGTAGTAGCCGAACACATTGCCGGACAGCTGGCGAAACGAAGCAGAGAGCGCAAGCAACCAGAAGGAGCGCATACGGAAGAGGTAGCTGAATGTTGATTTCGCATCCTGGTAAGCATATGAGATTTTGGTCCTCGAGACAGAGCCACTGTGCTCGCCAAGACTATTGAAGGCGTCCAGGTTGATCAATGATGTCTGGCGCCATGGCTCTCGGATTAAGACCCGGATGAAGATTGCGACGACAATACCGACTATGCCAATGGCGACCAAAGCCGTGTTCCATTTTGTGATTGCAGCGAGTTGGCCTGAAACTGCTTCACCAAAATAGACACCCACGTACAGCACGCTTGAGTAGATGTTAGTCGTTAAGCGAGACAAACGCTTCTTTATGAGAAGCTCGTACCTTTCGCCGAAGAAGACATATTCCTTACCCATCAAGTCGCTGATCAAACTCACGCTCAAGGCTTCCACAGGGGCTTGACCAATACCCATTCCAATTCTGGCCAGTAGGATCTGCCAGAAGTTGTGGCTGAGCCCCTGAAAGATCGCACATAGACTCCACCATAGTGCGGAGACGGTCAAGACCCATACCCGAGCATCGGTGTAGTCGGCGATGTAGGCGGCTGGTAAGGCCAGAAGAGCATACACGATACCCGTTGCATAGCCCGAGAGAATGCCGTATGCCGGTGAAGAAAGGCTCAGCGATGTGATCACGTCTTTCTGAAAGTATGAAAGGACGAATTTATCGTACTGAGCAAGAAAGTAGTTGAGAAAGAGCAGGACCAGGGAAAGTGTGATTTTCCACACGGGGACATCTGGTCTGGACACAAGTTTGGTGGTGTTTGTTTCCTCTCTTGTTGGCTCAATACCTCTACCATCGAGGTCTCCTTCGGCATCGAAGGTTTCGCCCAATTGATTGTTCTTCTCCATGCTGTCGAAGCTTTGCGGGTTTGGGGTTACATGGAGTTGTATGCGAACAAGTCAAATATCACTTGGTTGTGCGTGCTTGGACTTTGGCGATCAACGAGACCTTTTATGATACACAATGCACGAACCGTAAATTAACATTGAGCTTGCATTGGCTGCCTCCTTCTACTACCTGCAAGAGTAGCTTGTCGGGATTGAAGATACGCCCTAGATCTCCGACTAGGGGTTATTGAAACAGCTAGACAGTAGTGTCGAAATATTACCTGGTCTGTTTCTGTATTTGCCATTTGCATAAGGTAACTTATTCACGGACATTAGACATAAGGAAAAGAGCCAGAATTCCGACTCTCGAGTATAAGGAAATTGAATGAAACTGCTGTGCTGCGGTGTTGCTTTGCGGTCAAGATGCTAAAGCGCCAATGACCCAGAAGGTTCGTTGTAGGATCCCAACACTGACCAACGCAGCCATCGTCCAGCTCAAAGCCCAAATCTTGGTGGGAGAAGCGAGCATAAGCGTGAAGATTACTGCACTCTCCACGCCCTCGATCAGGGCAGGCCGCATCATGATACTCGTCAATTCTCTCGATGCTTCTGCGCTGTTCGCCCGCAGCTTCTCGGCAACTGCCGCAACGTAGAACAAGATGAAGTTATTCACGTGGAACGTCGACTCGAGCACTGCCACCGCTTTCCAGGTGGCATCGTCACTGACGTTCCCGTACGCAACAGCGATTGGTAAAAGGGAGTAAGTCACAAAATCTCCGAGCAAGTCAAGGAAGCCACCCAAGTCCGAAGCGGTCTTTCGATATCGCGCCAGGGCTCCATCTAGACAGTCCAAAGCCCGATTGAGTAGCCAAAATGCCAGGGACAGAGCAATTCTTTGTTGTGTTGCAAAGAGGCAGGACAGCTGGCCGGACAGAAATGCAGCGATGGTGACATGGAGCGGACTGATGAACGAGGGTATAAATCGACAACATGGATCGAAGAAGGCATCCTTGAGGGACCGGAGCTGAATGTCGAACATTTCCGAGATGCCCGAAATCACGCAGAAACCCAGTTGCTCTGACTCGTGGCAGAGAAAGTCAGCGTGAAAAGCGTAAAGTAGAATTTCATAGCGCCGTATGGTAATGCATGCAGCTGTATTTTATGCAGGGCTGGCAATCCGATCTGTACGTCATTTGATGAGGAATCGCCGAAGTACGTTAACAGCGCCCAAGCTCAATCTCACCACCATCAAGAAATCCATTTCTAGCACCCCCAAGCATGCCTGCGCACTGCTCTCCGGTCAGCGTCCTACGACTTGCCTTGGGGCTTTTCTTTGGAAGCGCAATCGTCGCGCCACAATTCTACCAATCCACCCTTGACTACACCTACGCCCGCCTCGTTTCTTCCCCGGTTTACAGGTCCTCGACCTTCGAGACTTTCTGGACTGTCATAGTATACGCCATTGTTGAGGGCTCTTATATTTATCGATTTCTTCACAATCCACAATTGCGCCTGGCGAATGTGAAGGATGAGAGCAAGTGCAATAAACCGATCCCCAAACTTCGGTGGCCCAAGGATCGCGTAAGAGAAGGCTTGACATATGTTACACCGCTGCTCCTCATGGATCTTACGATGATCAAGAAATTTGGAGGTGTGACTGTCCGCGACATGGCTACAAGCGGCAATTATGACCCGAGCACAGTCTCCATGCGAGGAAACTTTCTCGCACCAACACTGCACCATTTTACGCTGCACTCTCCTCTGCAGACACAACGTGCCTTGCCTGCTCTCCCACCAACAAGTAGACAGATAGTGCTTCAATTGGCTACCAGCATATTCATCTACGATGCCGTCTTCTTTCTCTTCCACCTCGCTCTTCACAAGTTGCCCTACGTCAGTAAAATCCACAGCATACATCACAAGCACGGCGAGATCAATCCACAGGTCACGAACCAGCTTGATGTCGGAGAAAGGCTTGGTCTTGTCCTACTCGCGAACTTCTCACTCAACGTTATAAAATCGCATGTTCTAACGCGCACTCTTTTCATCCCCATGTTCGTCTGGCTGTTGGTGGACATACACTCGGGAATGGATCAGCCCTGGGGGTATGACAAGATACTTCCTCATGGCTGGGCGGCGGGGAGCAGAAGGCACGCCGCACATCATCAACATGGCCAGAGATACTACGAGCCGTTCTTCAATTGGTGGGATAACGCGTACGAATGGGTCACAAGAAAACAGCAAAGGGAAGATCGATCACCGAACGAGGGTCAAGATGTGCACTACCATGTGCAATGAATATAAGTAATTGAATTCCCTATGACGAATATCGGGCCCTATACTCAGCTCCCAAACCTTTGAGATCATCGGCGAAACAAGGGTCCATCAGGTTCTTGAACCAACCTTTCCGTCTATGACTCGACAGCTTCAACTGCTCTAGCAGCATGTCGGTATACGCAATGACGTCGAAATAAAACCAGCTTCCCAATTGACCCTTGTTGAGATACCTTCTGCGGTTCCATGCGACCGTCATTGCCACATCTTTTGCCATCTCGGACTCCGGCACGTTCACCTTCCCATCTAGGTAAGCCACAGCCCACAACGCTTGAGCTTCTGCTGTTCGGAAATTGTTGCCCACTACCATTTTGCCTAGGAAGACTATGGAATAATCTGCTTCATCGATCACAGGAGCAATGGCTTTGTAGAGGCGAAAGGGAGCGTGAGTGGGTTCGGATTTGTGGTATAGAGGTGGATCATTTAGATGCGGAAACCTCGATAAAACTCTAGATTCAGCAGCTGTTTCCAACGCCTGCCAACGGGACTGGGCCTTTGGGTCGACCTCGGTTATGGGTACAGATAGACCAAGATCTGAGGCCTCTTCGGACGAGAACAGATATGATACGGGATCCCATCCAGTGCAATAGACCAACACGTCGCAGGGAATTGTCCTCTCGTTGTCAGCCGCGTCCATGGGAGCGAGGTTAATTGAAATTGAATTCAGCCGATCAACGTTCCGACGATAAACCTGTACCTTGGTGGCAATCGTCGAAAGAAGATCAGGTCGCGTATTGACACCAGAGCTATCGTTCTGCCAGAATATCCTGTCATCCATACGTCAGCCACCACCTACCTTCGGCAAGGATCAGTTGCACTTACGGGGTGTCCGGCTCCAGATTTGGGAAACCGTGCTCTTTTCCATCCTCCCTTTCATACTGCATCATGCCTCTCAACCCCTTGTCGAACCCGTCCCACAAATCCTTCAAGTATCTGCGTCCGAACCATGTCCCGTGTAATACTTTTGCGAGCAGGCCCTTGCTTCCAAACGGATTCGGAAGAAAGCTCGCTAGGAATCGGTTATAGAAGCCTTCATTGGAATTCGCATACCGCTTGCTGACTGGCTCAGGAGCGAAGAAGGCAGCAGGGCCGTTGCCGTCTTTGCGGATGACCCAGGAAACGGTCTTACCGGCTTTGGCAGAGGCGTAGGCAACGTCGGCGGCGCTCTTCGCCCCACCCAGCACAA
>JAABUL010005488.1_pt1 | contig 15745 bp, 26 predicted proteins | sample 5559151 | NCBI WGS metagenome assembly JAABUL01 (sample SAMN10711876, study PRJNA513368) | rock metagenome | isolation source: Antarctica rocks | place: Antarctica: Victoria Land, Pudding Butte sud | reverse complement strand
AACGCAGCAGGCTTCAGCCCAGCGGGCAGCTAATGCTGATTAACATCGGTCCTGCGGAGGTGGACCTGCGGCGCCGGCTGCCGCTGCAGGCTGCCGCCGCCACGACGGTGGCGCAGCCGCGGCAGCGTGCACGTGCAGCAAGCAGTGGAAGTCAGCGGCAGTTTGCGCCCGGAGGCGCCAAGGGAAGCGCACAAAGGGGAAATTTACCAGTTTCAACAATGTGACTTCGACAGCAGCAAGGGTTTGGGCAGCAGTGTTTGCTGCTGTGATGGCGGCGGGCTCGCGCTTGTGATGAATGTGACTGCTGGCTGGCTTGTGCATAGCGGGCCGCACGTGCTTTGGGACTGTTTTACTTTACACGTGTGTGTTGATGGGCCTCCTTTCAAAAAATTGTGATATGCAAAGTCAATTCCCGGCTTGAAACCCGCCGCATGAGCTCGCGCTCGTCCCAAGGCTAACAGCAGGCATCTCACAATGTCGAAACTACCTGTAGCAAAATACACCGCAGCTGTAGTTCAGGTCATCGGGCGATGTGTTGTTCGACTCAAAAAGGAATTGCCGCCTCCTGGTTTGTATCCTGGAGCCAGTTCAAATGTCGTCAGCACCTGGTCAGAAGTGACCCCGCTACCTACTCGAGCAGACTCCCACACGACCCGGCTGAAGCGCTGGAGACCGCTTCTGCACTGCGCCGCAGGGACTGGTGCGTCTTGCTTGGCCGCGGCAGACCCCACGCGGGCAGGGTCGCAGCCCGTTTGTTGCGCACTTCGCCGAGACATGTAAGTGGACCGTGCCAGATGCTACAGTCCGGCGGCATGGCCCGGCGGGACTGCCCTGTAAGGGCCGACTCCAGCAGTAGTCGCTGCCTGGATCGTCCTGACAGGGTGCGATTTTCCCGGCCAAGGCCATGGGCGGCAGCGCTGATTGCGCTGCCGCCCCGCTGCCGTCCGACTTGAGAACAGATTTGAATTGAATGCTAGCCGGAAGAGCTCTAGCTGAAGAGCCCTAGCTGAGTTCTATAGTTCCTCAGGCCAAGTTGGGAGAAACTCGAATTGGGCGCCCTCATCTTCCGCGCCCGCAATCTCAGGCGCTCTGATGCTCCCGCCTGAGTCAGTCCGAGTCCGCGCCCTCGTCTGCAGCGTCCGCGATCTCGGGTGCGGTGATGACGTGGAACGCGACGTCGTTGAAGGCGCCGGTGACGCCGTAGCAGCCCTCCGGGATGTGGGTCTCCGCGACGGCGCCGCCGCGGGCGACGGCGAGCACGCGGGAGGGGCGTGCCGCAAAAACGCGCCGCATGGACTTGAGCGCCCAGGTGTCGGCGCAGGTGTGCATGCTGTTGCCTGCGGAGGAAAGGCAGCGAGCAACAGTGTCAAGTGGGGGAGCCTTTGGGAGCTTCAACGAGAAAATGGGTGCAAGGCCTGCCCGATGGAGAAACTGATACAAGTGCTGGCCGCCAGCAGGGCACCCCTGCACACGCTTTGCTGTGTGCCCGGCCATGGCGTCAACAAGATATAGGGCTGGGAAGCATCAACCACCAGCTGGAATCGAAAGCCCCACCGACGACGGCGAAGGAGGCGAGCTGCGCCGGCGTCCAGTTTGCGTCCAGCAGCGCGTTGCCCAGCTCCGGCTTGCAGTGCGCCAGGTACACCAGCGCGGAGCCGGCGCCGCCGTCGGGCCCCCCTGTAGCGCCGCTGCCGCCGCCGCCGCTGCCGCCGCCGCCGGAAGCGCCGCCCTGTTGCTGGCCGTGCCGCTGGGTGGCACCGGCCGCGCCGCCGCCGCCGTTCGCGCTGGTTGTGCTGCTGGCGCGGGCGAGCGAAGCGGCGGCGCCGAAGGCGCGGCGGCCGTGCTCGTTGCGGGCGATGAGCGCGCAGCCCACCTCCCGCAGCAGCAGCTTGTCCACCTGTGTAGTTATTGACGGTTTAGGACAGTCAATCCTATCAACAGTGATGAAATTGGACAAAATGCGACACTTCCTGGCAACAGGTTACGAAGCTGTTTTGCGGAAAGTCTTGAGGCTCATTCACAGCAGCACCGGCAGGAGCACCCACCTCTGTGAAGGCTGGGTCGTACAGCTGCGGTGGCGACGCGAGGCGCGGCCCGGCCGCCTCCGCCAGCAGCAGCGCCAGCGCCAGCTGGCACCTCGGCACCGGCCCTGCCATGGCAGGCATGCCACACATCGGCGGGCGAGCGATTCGTCAAGGACAACAGTGATGCGCAAGCCGGTAGAAGCTGGAGACGTAGCAGGTGCACAGTCTGCAGGTCTCGCCACGGAGATGCGCAAGGGCGCAAGACGCACCTGGCGCCGAAATCTTTGCTGTGGCCTAATCTTTGCTGTGGCCTGTACATGAGCCGAAATCATCGGCGTTCTCGCACCTGACTCGAAGGAGCCGAGGCCGTACACGACCAGCTCCCTCACGTCCGCCCACCGCCAGCGCAGCCGCCGCCGGCCGCCGGCCGCCTCTGGATGCTGCGACGCTGGCGGCTGCGACAACTGCGCCGCTGCGGCGCTGCTGCGCTGCCCGCCGCCGCCGCCGCCCGTCTGCTCAGTGCTTTCCCGCGGCTGCCCAGGAGTCGGGGAGGCTGCATCGTGCATCCTCGTGTCCGGTGTGTCCGTTGCCATGGGTGAGTCGCTCGTTGCACGGTCCAGCAACATGCCGCTGCTGTCACGGCTGTCCTCCCGAGGCGCAATATGCTGCTCGTCTGCGTGGCCGCCCGCGCGGCTGCCGCTGTTCGGATTCTGCCGCCGGCTGCCGCTGTGCGCCGAGCCCTGTCCGGCCAACGCGCCGCCGCCGCCGTCACTGTCGGCAGCGCTGTCAGCCGAGTCATCCGTGGCCGCCAGTGCCGCCATGAGCGACGCGTAGAACGCTGACGCCGCAACATCCTTCTTGGCTTCCAGCACGCTGCGCTTCAGCGACTCCACCTGCAGGAGACAGTGGGTAATTTGTCAAGATGAGCAGGCATAGTCGGTGGCGCAACTGTGCACGCCGCAGCCTTTGTCAGTACGCCAGGCAGTACAGTGCATGTGGCATGACATCCCATTCCTGTGGTGGCGATGCGGAAAGCGCAACACAAGTCATCCCTTTGCAAGCTGCTCACCCGCTCAGCCGGCGAGCGCTCCACCCAGGCTTGTCGCCGCTTCACCCTGCCGGCCCGCCCGTTCACAGCGCCATGGCCGTTGCAAGAGCCCCAGCCTGGCAGCGGCTCCGCATGCGCCGAATCGGCGGCCGCCTTGCCGTCTGATGAGCCCTCGCCTGGCTCGCCATCCGCGGGTTCCTCTGCGGACCGCCTGGCATTGCGTGTGCCAGCCGCCGGGCTGTGGGAGGCCCGGGCAGTGGTGCCGGCGGCAGCACGCCGCGGCTTCCGGGGCCGCCCCTTGCTGCCGACCACCGTCCAGTCATCCCCCGCCATCGCAGTAGGACTGCAGCTTTCGCATGAGCCGGAGCCGGGGCCGGCCACGTGCCGCGCTGCTGTTGCCTTGCCAAGTCGGATCAGGCTTGATTGACCTCGGCCTTTGCCTGTGAACAACCAGGGCAAACGTCGCCTGTGGCCCAAAAACGATGCCTAGAGATGAAATGTAGAGTCGCAGTGCATGCACAGTCAGCGGCGAAGCTAACAAGGTTCGTACCGCTGTGTCTTGTCTGTACTCTGTGATCTGTGCTGTCCACACCGGCGTCGCGGGTTCGCCTTCGCTGTAAGGCCGATAGAACCCGAACGAATTACAGAAGCTTCCAGACACCACAGCGGCGCAATCCCGGTTCGCAATATTGGTTGCACGCGGTGTCTCGTCGGATCAGTCAAGGACTTCCGGCACAGGACGGCAATCCGTCAGGGCGCCGTGGGGGCCCGCAGCAGCAGAGAAGGCTGATAGGGTATATAAAGTGCATTTACAGACTGTGCCGACCAAGCGCTGCGGTCTGTGAAGCATGAACGCCATTCGCGCGGCAAGTGACGTACAACTATGAGTCACAAAACCCCCACTCATGGTAGCATACCTAGTAGCTGCCCTAGTAGGAGCTAGCGACAAGCACCTTGGGCTGTGCTGCAGCGCGCATTTGCCGTCTGCACGCAAAGCAGCACTCGTCAATAGGTACTGGAAAGACTAGCACGCTGCCGGTTCTGCGCAGTATCGCCAACTTTTAGACAGCACCTCCTGCCAGCTACAGCGAAGGCTGAAGGTGCAGCGCCAGCTAGAACGGCTTCGGTGAGGCCGCGGTAGTTTGCAGCATGGGCATTGATAACCGCTGCGTGAACCGGGTGGCGACGGGAGCCAGCGTCGGCGGAGCTCTCGGTGCATCGATAGGTGCAGACCAATCTCCCACGTGCAGCAGCCTCGCTGGCTTCTGGGCGCTGCGAGTTGCGCAGACATGGCGAGAAGAGGCCCACCTCAGCTGTCGTGCAGCCGAAACATGTCGACAGGCTGCCAGCAGGAGCCTTGCTTTGGACTGCCACGCTTGCGCCACTGCGCCCTCTTTGCCGCCATCTCACATACACACATGCATATCCGTGTGACCCTGGTTCAGGAGACCGGTGTTGTTGCTTGCATTTTTGACAGGGCATGAACCAGCGCGACCGGTTTGTTCACTAAATCTGCTGGCCTGAAGGCGCCGTGGCGCTGCTGACGCCATCTGCTGATGCCCTTCTGTCTCTTCTGCCGCAGGCGCATTGTATGGCACATACGAGGCGTTCCGGTACCGGGTGCCAGGGCTGTACAAGATCCGCTACATCGGGCAGACGACCCTCAGCAGCGCAGCGGTGAGGCACCTTGGAGTTGCTGAATGCGCGACGTCGATCAGACATTGCCATTGTGTTGCTGTTTGGCAGTTGACTGCAGACCCTTGACTCTAAAATGACCACCACGCAGGTCTTCGGGCTATTCCTTGGGGCGGGCTCGTTGCTACACTGTGGCAGGAGCCAGGGGTACTGACGCGGATGGCGGCAGTGTGAATGCGTGGACGGATTGACTGGCAGCGGATCATTGCCAATCATGTACACAAGTCTTGTCGTCATTTTTGCGAGCATGCCCAGTGCTCGTCTGCATGCCAAGAGGACGCGTTAGCGCTTGGCATGCGATGTGAGTGAACTGTCTTTTCGGAGGTGCACCAAGCGTGCGCGAAAATTGCAGACAAACCAGACAAAAATGGGTGCAAACTCGCATGCTGGAATGTCCAGGCTGCATCAACACGAGCATGCAACCACTGCAGGCATTCTGATCTGACGTCCAGCGGAACGCTCAGGCGACCAGACTGAGACATGTACCACTTCATTACCGCCCTCAAATCTGAGGAGAGCCTCAATGAGTTGGGATGGCCATGGATCGCAAAGAATGTCAAGTTGCTCGCCATGCACGCTACGGCACCCTATCGAACTCTACGTGACTCCGTGATTCCCAAAACCACTGCCAGCAACGGCACCATCGTTGCCCGGGCCTCATGCCAGAGGGTGTCCAGGGGGCAGCCCCATGCAAGTAGGGTTTTTAAGTGAGCGCCTGGCGCACCAGTTCCAGGGTATCCAGGGCGCAGCCCCAGGACAGCGTCACGCCGGCGCCTCCGTGCCCGTAGTTGTGAACAACTGGCAGCGTAGTCTCGCCGCCGCCATCGCTGGCAAACTGCGCAGGCATGAAGCATGTTTCAGGGTACGAGTGCAGCAAAAGCAAAGTATAACAGTGCTGCCTTGCCCGAGGATTGTGCATCACCGACAGCGCCGCCTCACCACCGCCGCCGGCAACTTGCGGCGGTACAGACCAGGCTGATGGTTGCTGCGAATGCTGCTCCGACACACGCACGGCGCGCTGGCGGGCCAGGCCGTTATTAGACGTCTGTGCGGTGCAGAGGACCTGAACTGCTGCAGCACGCTTCGACGGCAGCAGCTGCGGGCCTTCAGAAGAAACATCAAAATTCATCGAGAAGAAGTCTCACGACAGTCCACCTGTTCCTCAGCCAGCTCCAGGCGGACACTGGGGCGCCCCGGTCGGTAGCCGACCCAGTCGTGGAGGATTTCCGCCCTGCGAGTGGTGGCAGCAATGCATTGCTCAGCACATGCATGTCTCAACTGTGCTTCTCCTAACAAGATCGACGATTTGACAGAGACAGCTGCATCCCTCACTTCTTACACAGGCACTGACACGTACATTGCGCGCCACACATGGCAGCAGGTTGCGTGCTGGACGAACAGCAGAGCTGGGGAGGACAAGGCATAAGTTGTTGGGTGCTGTGGGAAGCAGGGAAGTAAAAGAAGCGCACTCGCGCAGGCTCGGCAGGTGGGCGCACACATTGTTCAGGATCGCCTGCCGGTCCGCAGCGTCCGGCGACTCGTCGCCATAGGTGGGCTGGCTCGTCCCTCCCAGCACCACCGAGTCTGCAAGTCAGCGCCCGCAACACTCAATGCAGCAGATACCATGTTATCAAGTTCGAACGACCAAAGAGGGGTGAGATACATGCCGTCTGAGATTGGAAAGTATCCAAGGGTTCTGCATCAAGGACAGGTGGCTGCCTCCCGGTAGCAGTCACAGTGGCTCTTGTCGTGCCGTGTCACTTGGACAGGTGAGTAAGTGGGACGCACCTATGTTGGGGATGACGTAATGTGCGCCGTCAATGTTGTAGTACGACTTGATCCATGGCGCCCGTACGCGGATGATCTGGGGCACGAGGGGCCACAGCTGTCGCAAAGCCTCTCACTGACATGCAATTAAAGGTGGATGTGCAGGTGCTTAAATTTCAGTTGACAGGAAGACGAAAGGATGCAGTCTCCCACATCCAGCGGGCGTAAAAATGCCGCAGGCTCCAGGTGCAGATGCACAGCGCGCCCGCCATGTCATGCGCGGCGTTTGCATGCGCCTACAAGTCGGAGGGCGATCCTCAAGTCATATGCTTGCTCTCAGAGCATTGGCGCAAGTCTCACAAACCAAGGCAGCACCTGCCCGCGGATGGGGTACACGCTGTCGTCGCCGAAGAGCTGCGTGGCGCCGTGCAGCCCGGTGCAGTTGACTAGCAGGTCGCAGTCCAGGCGCTGTGGCCGCCAGTTGCTGCCGGGAGCGCTCTGCAGCGCGTCTGCCAAGTCGCTCCGCGACTCGAGGCCCGTCGCCACCAGCCGCCCGCCGGCCTGTCCCATCCAGAAATTTCCGGTCAGAGGCCTGACCGCATCCGCCACTGGGTGACGACTCCAGCAGAATCTCGGCAATTCTTGCAGATGCTGCCTGTGGGGCCGCGAGCCGCTCGCCAGCTGACATCCATGCCCTGGCGCTGCGCAGATTGGGCAACCAGGCGGTATCAGAATGCCGCACCCGCTGGAAACGCGCGGTCAGCCATGGCAGGTAGCGGACGCCCTCGCATATGAGGGTGGAGTACGCCCAGCCGCCTGCGACCCACGACAAGCACACCATTACGATTCGTGTGCCATATGCAGACCTTCAGCTATGCAACGATGGTGTGTGCAAGGCCGGCACGCTGCTGAGCCACAGGCTGATGCACATGCCGAGGCAAGGGGTGAGTCACTCTCATCCACACATTCGCTGCAGAGAAGGCAAACCGTCCGAGCGCTGCAACGACGAGCCAAGCGTGCTGTGAGCTCGTTCGCATAACTTCAGCAGGCTTATGCAGGCAGAAAGACCGGCGAAATCCTACACACCTGCATAGGGCTGCGCATACGCTGCGAGCTCAGCGTCAGACAGGTGGTGGAAGTGTGGAACCACCGTCCGCCACGTCGGATCATCCACCTGCACGCAGTCGAGCTCAGAATGTCTTGCATTTGATGGTCGGTCTCAGCAGCAGCTTCTGCCCACAGGCATCGAGGATCACATGGCCGCTGGTTCTGCCACATTGGGCTGACGGCAACTGAAGGTGCGTGCGGAGCTGGTGACCGGAGGGACTTGCAGTGAAGACTTTCACGACAAGTTGGATCAGCTGTGCAATAAGCTTTTCGTCTCATTCCAACAATCAATTTTGACAAGTACTGTTGGTACGATACACGTGCATCGCACGGGTGTTTCGTTGTCGCCGCCAGTCCACAGCGCGTAGCCCGTGGTCGCGATGCAACCGGCGGCAAGCGCTTCCGGCGATGCGTGCAGGCGCGAAAAGTGGTCGTATGTGGCGCCGCCCCACTTGCTGATCAGCTCCGCGTCCTGTTCAGCGCCTGCCAACGGACATGAGAGTCAGCTTTCAAAGCAGTTGCAGTGCCTGATGCTACTCTTGTTGTGACTCGGCAGGAACGCAGCATGTGTTTACATCAGACGCACGACATGCCGCCTCAGCGGGTGCATCCAAGCAGTTTCTCGGCCGTATATCCGCTCACCGAGTTTGTAGGGCTCCCACCTGGGATTGGACAGGCAGAAGCAGTCAGGGAGAGACAAGGTCAGGCGGAGAGACAGTGAGGCAGCTGTCCAGGCGGACTTTCGCATTCTGTCCACATTCACATCCACATCCGCGTTTGCATTGGCGAGATCTCACAGGCCGGCGGCGCCCCAGCTGGTGGTGTCCTGCAGGAAGCGCTCCGCAGCCACTGTCACGCTGGCCCCCGGGTACGCCTCGGCGATGAGCTGCGCGAAACATGTATGAACCATAAGAAAGCGCGGATGCTCTAACAACCGGACGACCTCGAGGTAGTGAACTGCATGGGTAGCGCTGCCAGAGCACATTCAGGCATCAGCCGCGAATGTGCGCTTGGTCAATCTTCTGCACATGGTGGTGGAAACGCCCACCGTCGCCGCGGACAGGCCGACGACCCCGCCGCCCAGAACTGTGATGCGCGGCCGCCTCAGTCCGCTAGGCGGTGTCGCCGCTGCGCCGGGCGTCGTGCCGTCAACGGCGCCGCCGCTGCCGGATGCAGCCCAAGTTGCGTTGCGACCCCTCTGGTGCCGCTGCCGCCGCGCGGCTGTGAGGGGTCTGGTATCGGCGCCGGGCAGCTGTGTGCGGTGGGGGAGCGCCGAGCATGTTGGCAGGCTGGTGGTGGCGCCAGCCTGTGCGCATGGCAACACGTGCATCAGCTGTATGTGGAGGTCATTGCACACAAGCAATTTCGGGGCTAATTCACAATGTGCTCTCGAGCTGCCGTCTGCGGTCAACAGCGAAGCACAATTGTGCACGCGGTTTTGGGATGCCACCTGGGCAGGGCGCGCGAACATCCGCATGATGCACGCTACGGTGTGGATATCCGGAGGGTTGCAATCACAGCGATCAGCCTTTGCTGCACCACTTCATTCACACTGCCTGCGCTGAGTGAGCGCCCCAGCCGCTGCGCACTGTTGTCTGACAAGTGTAGCGAGTCTCAAGACAGATGCAAAGTGTCAGACCTCAACCTAAGGCCCTACAGAGCACATAATTATGTTGCTTTGCTGTTGCTGAAATGATCGTTGGCGCTGGCCTTTCCTGCTGCAACAAGTAGGGATGGGCCTTGAACGTGACTTCGCAGCAATAACAGCAGCCGTGGCAGCGGAATTGTCGAGCAGTGCAACTACTGTGATCTCACAGAGCGTCTCAATGGAGTGCAAATGCAATACGCATCACGAGCACAGCGCGTTCCGGAATTCTGATGGAAGTTCTCGATTTTTTCTCGGAAATTCACAATTTCACAGAGCATTCAGTTCAGTCAGCACGTCACATCTCAATACACAGCTGGCCTGCAGCACCAACGCAAACGATTGATGCTTTGTTTGTTCGCGTTTGAACCGATGACCTACAAGCCGGTGGCAGGCTGAGGGCGCGGTTGCCGGCAAGCAGGATGCGTTATTTCTGGTCGCCGCGAGCTGCGGCGACTTTCGCTTTCGCCGCCATAGTGTTGACAAGCGCCACGGTTGCAGGATCGAGATCGGACTCTTTTGCAATCGCGCAGCCATGGCAGCCACAACATGGACGGCACCTTACGGCGTTCCAAGTCGAGGCGTATGGCGGTCCGGTCAGCCAGAACTGCAGCGCGGCCCCGTGGCGGGTGAGAGATAGCTTGTAAAGTATTTAATAGTATCTTTGAATGGAGGTTGCGGGACTTTCAGCTGTCTGAGACGAGACGGCCGCAATGTGACGGTGATAGCAGCCAGATTGGCGGAGTGTCCGGATCGCCGTCGACCGGCTTTATCCACATTGCACATTCAGAAATGCAGGATGTTACAGCCATGCAGCTGCTCGAAGGCATCTCTAGCTGTTGAGAAGGTCAACGACCTCATGTGCAGCACACATTGAGCAGGGTATATTATGGGCAAGGATCAGACAGGAATTTGTATCGTGCTCTGCACTCTTTGCAGCTGGCATCCTTGCCATACTCGCTTGTGTGTGTAGTCTGCAATGCCTGCAAGTCGTGGCCGGCATTTGAGACCGGGCACACTGTCGACTCGATTCTCCGGAACCGCCTGCAGGCAACGCAACTTTCACTTAGGCCACCATTACGGTTTGCTTCGAACGCATTGCAATTTACAGTCGAGCCAAGCATGGCAGACAGGGACAGCTTGCAGCAGCGGCTGCCGGTGCCGCAGCCGCATTCCGATTGTGCACAGCCGCAGCAATGCGTTTCTGTCTTGAACATGGCAGAGCCTCAGCGTCATCGTCAAGCCGACGCCCAACGCGCGCTTCCGGCCGGAGAAGGTAGCCTACTACAAAAAGGAGGTGCTGCCGCGGATGTACGGCTTTGCGGCTGTGGCGGTCGTGGTGCTGGTGCTGCTGCTCTACTGGATCATATGGTGCGGTAGATACAGACTGTTGTGGCATCTGCATACGAGGGTGCAGAGGAATCTTGCGGCGGTGACGGTGGCTGCGCTGGTGGATCGCACAGTGCATCGCAGCGGAAGCCAACAAGTGATGTAGCACGTGCAATAACGACTTCTGGATCAAAGTGTGCTGTCGCGCCGTCACATGCTGTTTGGTCACGAGGCCTGCAGCAGGTTGCCATGCCAGCGACTGGGCCCAGCTTGCGCCGTTTAGTCACTTCAAGAGATCGGATGCATCAATGTTCTTTGCCTCTTCCCTGCAGGCGGGTGATGCGATGCTGCTGCCGGTGCTGCTGCCACTGGTGCTGCATGCGCATGTCGCCGGTGAGCCCCGGCGCTCTTCAGTCTTGCGCATGTCAGAGACCTTTTCGAAGCACTTCTGCCTGCAGCATTTGAAACGCTTGTTGCGTTTGCAGCTTCCCTCTGCACATCCTCATTGTGCGATGTCTCCTGTGCAGGACCCGCTGTTGACGCTGCGTGGCAGCGGCATGCTGGTCACCAAAATTTTCATTTTCCTGTTTGGCGCAACGGTGCTGGCGGTGTGCGCGTGGGGAATGACGCGCATCGATCCCGGCATCGTGGACGGCGCCTTTGGCGTCGTGCTGCAAGTCCGGGTGAGCACCTGCAACTTGATCGTCTTCTGCTAACTCCAGCTCCGCGCGACTGCTGCTGCTGCTCAGCGGGGCTGCGATGCACAGCACGCAGCCTACTGTGGAATCCGGGACTCCGAGAATGATCCCCGTTGTCCCTGCGTCCATCTTGGCCACCACCGTAATGGACTCAACGCGTGCAGAAGTACGTGGCGAGGCTGCTGGATGAGGCCGATGGCGCGGTTTTGGACGCGGCCACCGTCAACATGCAGCCCCAGTCTATCTTATTCTAGTTCTCACTCGCCGTTTCAACACTGCAGACGTATGTAGCGCGACTGCTGGATGAGGCTGATGGCGCAGTGTCCGACGCGGCTACGATCGAGGTGCAGCTGGCGCGCGTGACCGGCATCCTGGCCACGGACATCAACAACACCGACATCACGGCCCAGATTCAGGTGAGACCATGACAAGCAGTCTGTACTGAGATTCGAAACATCAACACCGTCCCAGACCTCAAACCTGGCAGTGCGACGGCGGGCGTCGGACGGGATCGATGTCGTGGACAAACCACAGCAATGCTGCACCTTTGCAAAGCGGCGCTATTTTGGCATGGCAAAGTGCAGGTGAGTGTGGGTGTATTACAAATCTGAGGGAATCTGAGTCGGATGCATGCTGGCTGCAGTGCCTGGCGCTGTGGCCGATCAGGCTGGTGGGTCCCGCGCAGCTGAAACACGGAGGCGTGGACGTTGATATGTGGCAAACAGAACTTCACTGAAAGTGATCCTCGAATTCGTGTGTCGGTGTGTGATTGCACAGTGCTTATCGCCCTGGCTGGACGGGCTTGTCGACCCGGCGCAGCTGAAAATAGAAATCGCGGACGTAGGCGGCGCGCTGACTGACACCCTGGCGCCGGCGCTGGCGGCTGTGGCCAACGACACCCACAGCCTCGCGGTGCGATCCCATTCTTGCCACCACCATCTAGTCTCCGGATTGCACTTCATGCAGCGCTTCACAGGGGCTGCACCAGGGCTGCCCCGCCCCTGGTGTCGTGCTGCAGCGCCACTGATGCGGAATGGCTGTTTTGCGCTACTGGGTTGTTGGTGTCTTGAGGCGCTGCCTCCCCAAAACAGTTCGAGACTCCATCAGAGTGCAAGTACACTCTAGCGCATGCAAGCCGGTTAACGTGATGTCCCTGTTGTCTCCTATATTTGTGACGGAAACGCGTGGGGGGACGTGCCTGCCGCGCAGGTGGAGGTGCCTGCGGTGCAGCTGGCGGTCAGCACCATCGTCGCCGCCGGACCCTTCCTGGCGTCCTATCAGCAGCAGGTACCGCACACATTTGCATAGTACAATGTGCAGCTCCTCCTTGTTGACAGTCATTGTCGAACGTGCCAAGCAGAGTAACCTGCCGCAGCAAAGGAGATGTGCTGGGTTCAACGCGTCATCATGTGCTTGACATGTCTTTTGTCGTTAGATGCATTTCCGAGTTCTTCAGCCGGTTCTGGTCGAGCACCAGCTGTGTGTATCAACTGTGTCAAAGAGGACCCTGAATCAAAACCGATTTCTGTGCAGGTCACCGAATTCAGCAACGCCGTGTCAGGCCTACCGGCGGCGCCGCCGGGAGTCTCAGCAGCGTCAGTCGCCGCCCTGGGCGCCTCGCTGGCGGCGATGCTGCCGCTGGAAGCCAAATCAACGACGTGCCGCGCCACCGCCGGCAACCTGACGGTGCTGCAGGCCCTGCAGGGCAGCCCCATCTTTGGAGACACCATCGGCGACATCACCACGTACGCTTTAAGAGTTCTGCATGTCCCGGTCATTTTATTTCTCGTGGAGGCCTGATGCTGATCTCTGCGCCCTCTGGTTGCACTGGCACGCTGCTGCAGGGGTGGCGGGGCACCAAGTTGCCGCGGGCAACGCCGTCTGTGGCTGCTGCCGAGGGCCATCACCTCGACAGATGTCTGACACACGAGACACGAGCCCACAGGTTTCAGTATTTCAAGTACATGCAGAACCGTTTCAGTCAGCAGCTCGCCAAACCCTGCATCTCTGTGCCGCAGGCTGAGCAGCGTCGTCACGGCAATCCGCACGACGCAGATTCCGCACCTGTCCGGGGAACTCAGCGCCGTCGACACCGGGTACCGCGCAGCGCGGCCCTGCTTCATCAAACTGCTGGACCGCATCGGACACATCAACGACACAGTAGTGGAACTGCCATCCGACATTGCGGTGCGAACTGCAATCCTGATGATGTCGTACTCCAGATGGCGATGTCATATTGAATGCAATCTGATGTGCCAGGCTGGGTGCATGCGGCGCCGCCCAGCCATTTCAGTAGCCTCCACAGCCACACCTCACTGCTGCTGCCGTGCACCAAGCCTCCCGCTGTCGCTGCTCTGGCACCAGTAGCGCAACTGCACCTGGGCCATGGCATGCCAAACCTGCGAAATTGGGGATGTGGGACTTTTGCAGGAGTCGGCCGCGCTGCTGGAGGAGGCGCAAGCGAGCTTGGATGATGTGGTTTTTGGGGACCCATTCAGCGCCTTCGTCACACCCCTCAAACCAAATTTCGATTGCCCGCAGGACTCGGCGGCGCTGCTGGAGGAGGCGCAAGTGAGTCTGGACGCTGTAGTGTTCGGGGACCCCATCCTGGCGCCGGCGACGCTGGCGGCGCTGCTTGATTACGCGGCCAATGAGATGTCGCTGCCGCTCGAGGCCGCGACAGCTGTTTCTGTGCTGACCGACATCCAGGTACCGTCATAATTCCAGAAGAACTCAGCTTTTGAGTGTTGGATCTTCGCTCGCAATGCGGGCGACATGATGGTGATGCCGCCGGAAGCTGCCACACCCGTCTCCAGCACACTGGCATATAGGCAGAACTGACATCATACTATCAGTGAGTATGCATCCTTTGCATATCGCTGAAATGTCGTAATGTGCGATTGTATCGGCTTTGAGAATGCTGTCGGCTTTGAGAATGCTGCCATGCACCCTGCTGCCTGCCGTTGCGCGGCATGCTCTAATTGGGATTTCTAATCCAGCCTGACTTCAGTGCTGCATCCATGTGCCAGTGTTTGCTGCAATGCTTCTGTCGTGTTTGACCTCCACGCTGCTGCCACACAGGCTGCACTGGACAGCTCGCCCGAGCCGCAAACGACCATCAACTTCTTCAACGACCTAGCCGATGGGACGGACGCTGCCTCCGGTGCGCAAGTCTGCACCGATCATCGCTGCCGATCAAACTCGTGGCAAACAGTGTGCCATTAGCTCTTGATGCCCATGGTGCAGCTTCAGTGCTGCAAAGCCACACATGTGCCTTGCCTGCGGCATGACATTTGCGCTCCGATGCAACCAGGAAACATGCTAATTGACACACGAGGCCCGCTGAATGCCTTTTGTCACACCACCTGCAGGTCAAGTGGGCCAGTGTAAAGCGGCATACGACGCATATGTGGCGACCAACAGCGGCGCGACCGCCGTCAACGCGCAGTACACCGCCACGAAGGCGCAGTGCAATGCCGCCGGCCTCGCCATCGGCCCCGTGCAGAGCGTGCGCAATGTTCCTGCACGCCTCGGCCTGTGCACATCCTTCGCCCATGAGCTGCCCTGTGCATCAATCACCCGGCACGAAGCCCCATCCCACCATGCCAGTGACCCAAACACCTGCCAGGAAACCTCCAGGAAACCTGCGGCCAGAAACCTGACCTGCTTGCGACCTGCAGGGCTCGCCGCCGCCCGAGACGGCAGGCGTGGAGTCTGCGGCGGCCAGCATCGACTCCGCCATCGGCGGCCTGCCAGACCTGCAGGTGAGATTTGCAATACCCTATGCACTGGTAGTGCCAGAAGCCGCGTCAACTCGCCCACCAGCACAAGGACGCCGAGGGCAGCAGCGTCTTGCAAGGTCCTCACGCTTGGGAGTGTTGTTGCCTCAGAGGGCAGGGCCGGCACCCCTGACTCCTCACATGGTGACGGTCGTTCCAAATGCATGCCTCAAAACTCAAACGTGGCGCAGGCGCTGCCCGACAGCATCAACGCAGCAGTTACCCCCCGTGCCGGCATCCCCGGCTTCTCGCCCTACTTGGTCGAACCGGACCCAAGATAATACAAAATTCAGTTCATTCACAACCGCTTTGGGCACCTGCAGGTACTGTCCGACAGCTGCAACGCGACGGCGACGACTGCTACCGAATCCCCGACTTCTCGCCCTACTTGATCTTGATCCATGTGTCTGCTCACATCCTCCGACACAATCTCTTGCACATGCAGGCGCTGTCCGACAGCATCAACGCGACGGCAACGACCGTGTCCGGCATCCCCGACTTTTCGCCCTATCTCGATGGGCTGGACCCTGCCGCCAATGCATATGCGGCGCTGCCGACGCCGAAGAGCCGAGTTCTGACGGATGCCGAGGCCTCCATCACCGATCTCGTCGACAAGATTTCGAATGCGAGCGTTCTTTGGGGGGGCGCGCCGG
>JAABUL010005487.1_pt1 | contig 15746 bp, 16 predicted proteins | sample 5559151 | NCBI WGS metagenome assembly JAABUL01 (sample SAMN10711876, study PRJNA513368) | rock metagenome | isolation source: Antarctica rocks | place: Antarctica: Victoria Land, Pudding Butte sud | reverse complement strand
CCTGAGCGCACCGGCATCCAGGTTGCGCCCGAGGACCTCCTGGATCGGCTTGGGCAGCCGGTTCCAGATGCGGGCGTTGCAGACGATCCAGTACGCGTCCCATACGTGGTTGGTCATGGAGGCATACTTCTGGACCTCGTAGAATTTGCCAGATGACACCAGGGAGAGCGGGTTTTCCTGGCCGTCGACTACGCGGGTCTGCAGGGCGGAATAAACCTCGCCGAACTGCATGCCAGCGGGTGCGGCCTTGAGTGCCGTGAACATCGAGATCAGGCTGGGCGCCACGGGCACGCGCAGCTTTAGGCCGACCAGGTCCTCCGCAGTCTTGACCGGGCGGTTGCTCGTCGTGATCTGCCGGAAGCCCAGGTCCCACATGAGCGGCATGGGGATCATCCCCGTCTTCGCCGAGATCTGGTTGCGCAGGAACGCTCCCAGTTCACCGTCCATCGCCGGCCAGATCTGGTCATAGCTGCTCCAGATGAAGCCCAGCGCATTCGTGGCGGCGACTGGAAGGAGGGAGGACAGCAGCTGCCCGGTGGGTCGGCAGAAATCAATCGCCCCACTCCGGACTTGGGACATCACCTCGTTGTCGCCGCCCAGCTGGCCATTGGGAAACACCAGGAGTTCCACACGGCCACCAGACTCCTTCTTGATCAGGTCAGCCGCCTCGACCAGCCGATTGTTGAACGGGTCGTCGACCGGGGTCGCGTGCGCGAGCTTCAGCGAGTATTCCGCCTCCGCCCTAGCCCAGCGAGGCAAGGCCGGCATTGCGAGCGCCGTGCCCCCCGCCAGCAACAAGCCGCGCCTCCCTGTCGTCGGTTTCTGGTGCATGTCGTTTCCTCCTTCGTTGTTGCCCGGCCTTACAGGAAGCCAATTGAAAGCCACGGGAAGACCGCGATGATAGCCACGCCGGCGATCAGCGCGAGCAGGTAACGCCCGATGTAGCGCATGCCCTCGTCCGGGCTGCAGCCGCTGATCGCGCATGCCATGTAGTAGCCCACCCCGAACGGCGGCGAGAACAGCCCGACCCCCATCGAGAGAATGGCCACCATCGCGTAATGCACCTCGTGGATGCCGAGCTGCCGGGCCAGCGGGAACAGCAGCGGCCCCATGAGCACGATGGCCGGGATCCCCTCCAGCACGCTGCCTAGGACGACGAAGATGACGGCAGAGGCCGCCATGAACGACGCGGCGCCACCCGGCACCGCCGCCAGCCATTCCGCCAGTCCGCGCGAGATCCCCGATTGCGTAATGGCCCAGGCCATCGCCGTCGCCGCCCCCACGATCAGCAGAATGGCGCCCGAGAGCGAGACCGTCTGCACCATCATGGGCGCCAGGCGCGCCCAGTCGAACCGGCGATAGACCAGCAACCCGGCGACCACGGCGTAAGCGACGCCGATCGTGGACACCTCCGTCGCCGTAGCCACGCCTTCCACCACGGCACCGCGGATGACCAGCGGCAGCACCAGCGCCGGGATCGCGACGACGAAACTGCGCGCGATGGTGCCGGCACTCGCGCGCGAAGCGGGTGCGACGTCGCCGCGCCGTGCCCCGGCCCATACCACGACGCAGAGGATCAGCCCGACGACCAGGCCCGGTAGCAGGCCGCCGGTGAACAGCGCTGCGATCGACACCCCGGTCACTGAGCCGATGGTGATCAGGATCAGGCTGGGCGGCACCGTCTCGGTCTGCGCGCCGGTCGCGGCCAGCAACGCCACCAGCTCGCCGCGCCGCATGCCGCGCTTCTCCATCTCCGGGAACAGCACCGGGACTACGGCTGCCATGTCCGCGGCCTTGGCGCCCGATATGCCGGAAACCAGATACATCGCCCCGACCAGCACGTAGGACAGGCCGCCGCGCACGTGCCCCAGCAGGCTCGCCAGGCAGTTCACCATCACGGCCGCCATGCCGGTCATCTCCATGAGCAGGCCCAGGAAGACGAACAGCGGCACCGAGAGCAGGATTTGGTGCGACATGCCGGCATCGACCCGTGCCACCAGCACCGACATCGGCACGTGGGTCGAAGTCGAGAGATAGCCGAGCGTCGCGGCGCCGAAGGCGAAGGCAATTGGCACACCGGCGAATACCAGCCCCCCCACGCCCAGCAGGAAGAACACCGCGAGGTTACCGCGCCCGAGCGCGTGCAGCCCAGGCGTGAACACCAGCACCGCCAAGCATAGTGCCAGCACCGTGCCCCAGGCCAGCATCGTGAGCGCATCCGGCCAGTGCCGCAGCCGCATCAGCAGCGATAGCGCCATCAGAGCGAACCCGGCCGGCATCGCCGCGGCCCGCCACGCCATCGAGATGTCGAGCGTCGACAACAAGACCATCTGCTCGTCGTCTACGTAGTCGAGCGCCGGAAGGATCATCATGACGACGAAACCGAGGATCAGGGCGACGCTGAAGGCGCCCAGGAAGCGCTGGGCGGCCGGCGACGCCTTGTTGAGGAACGACGTCATCGACATGTGCTCGCCCCCGCGCAGCGCCAGCACCGCGCCGAGGACGGCCAGCCAGAGAAACATCAGCGCCGAAAGCTCATCCGACCAGACCAGCGGCCGCCCGAACGCGTAGCGCGCGACGACGCTGGCGAGCATCAGGACAATCTCGGCCGCGAGCAGCGCCACGCTGGCCGTCCGGATCGCCATGCCGATCGCGCCATCGATCCGCATCATCAGCGCGGACGCACTGGCGGGCAGCGCCGGCCGGTCCCCGATGGCAAGCGGGCCGCGCCCGAACAGCAGCGCCGCCCCGCCTGTGCCCGAAGCAGAACCAACCGCCGACTGCAAGCCAGAGCGTTCCTCTGACATCTTCAGCTTCCTCCCGCCATGCCGTGTTGACCACGTTCTAGTAAGTTACTTTAAGTGAATGGCCCGGAGTTGACCGGCCACATTACTGGATGCATAGCATGGTTCCAGGCGATTGACAGAAATTTGCGCGACCGCAACCATGTTGTCGACGAGCGAATAATGAGGAGCGGCGCCATTCCCCGGCCAAGGATCGCCATCATCGACGACTACCAACGCGTCGCACTGGGCTTTGCCGATTGGGGTCGGCTCAACGCGGACGTACAGGTCTTCCACGAACCGATGTCGAGCGAGGACCAGGCGGCCGAGCTGCTCAAGCCGTTTCCGATCATCTCCCTCATGAGGGAGCGCACGCCCTTTCCGGCCTCGCTGATCGAGCGCCTGCCCCGGCTACGGCTCCTTTCCATGACCGGCCACCGCACGACGACGCTGGACGTCGACGCCTGCACCCGGCGCGGTGTACTAGTGACCTCCACGACCAACTCCCGGTCTGTCGCCACGGCGGAGCTGGCGATTGGACTCATCCTGAGCCTGTCCCGCAGCATCCACCTCGGTGCCCGGAACATGTCTGCTGGGCGTTGGCTGGACGGCCTTCCTGTCGGCCAGTCGGTAGAAGGGCAGGTGCTCGGCATCGTCGGTCTCGGCAAGCTGGGCTCGCGGGTGGCTGCCGTCGGCAGGAGCCTGGGTATGGACGTTCTGGCCTGGAGCCCGAACCTGACCGCAGACCGGGCCCAAGCAGTCGGCGCGGCTCTCGCGAGGAGCAAGGCTGAGTTGTTCGAGCGCGCGGATGTCGTCTCCGTGCACCTGGTCCTGTCGGACTGCACGAGGGGGATCATCAGCCGCCCCGAGCTGGCCGCGATGCGGCCGGGCAGCATCCTGGTCAACACCGCTCGCGCCCTGCTGATCGATCAAGAGGCATTGCTGGAGGCGCTGCAGGCGGGACGGATCAGGGCCGGTCTGGACGTTTATCACCCAGAGCCGCTGCCGCCCGATCATCCCCTGCGCAGATTGCCCAACGTCTTGCTGACGCCGCATCTCGGCTATGTCGTGCAGGACATGTACGAGTGCTTTTACCGGGAAGCCTTCGCCAACATCGCTGCCTACCTCGATGGCACGCCGACCAACGTCGTCAATCCCGAAGCAAGGGACAGGATGGCCGGCTGACTGCGCCGTCATTCCGCGTAGAGCGCCATGTCAGTATCGGCTTCGTTGCGTTCCACGACGCGCCTGATCGCGTCTTGCAGAGGGCTCGCCGAAGCCTGCGGGGCCGAACGGGCCGCATCAGCATCGAACTCCAGACCGGCCGTATGCCCGCTGGCGGTGGCAGCCAGCAGATCTCCGGGCGTCAGGCAGTCGCCGATCAGATGTACTGCGACGCCTGCGGCCCGTAGCCCCGCCGCAAGCGCGTCCTCCGGTGCTCGCGGCGTCGAGTATGCCAGGAAGGCGACGTCCGGGATGCCACTGCACTCATTGGTGTAGACGTTGTCGTATTCCAGCACCCCGTCCTCGAACGCCTCCGTCCAGACCGGCATCGACAAAGTCACGATGCGGACCCGCTGCTGCGTCAGTCGGCGCAGCACGCCCTGCTTCGCCATCAGGTGAAGTTCGGTCCCGATCGTGTCACGCGGCGTGAGGATGACGACGGCATCGAACAGAGTCACGAGGAACTCGGCAGCCGCGTAAGTCGCCTCCCCATGGTCCATGTCGAAGATGACGGCCGTACCCGGCTGTCTCACGGTGAGGTCGGCGACCTCGGCGATGGCCGTCCGCAGATCCGGAACCATGCCGGAGTCGCGCACGTCGTCGGGCAGCCAATCCGGTGGGATCATGCGGGCGCCGCAGGCCAACACCACTGCATCCGGGCGAAGCGCCAGGATGTCGTCCACGCCGGCGTTGACTCCCAGCCGGAACACCGCACCGGCCCGTACCGCCGCGGGATACTGGTAGTCATAGATGCTGGTGATCGTCTCGCCCCCAGGCAGCCGCGCCCGCAGCCGCGCATTGCCGCCTACCTCGTCCGAACGGCCAAACACCGTAACCGCGTGGCCCCGCGCCGCCGCCACCCAGGCCGCTTCCAGCCCGGCCACCCCCGCCCCGACAACGACGACCCGGCGCGGTTCCGCGACCGGTCCTGGCCAGAAGTCTGTCTCGTCCAGCTTGCCGACGCGCGGGTTGTTCACGCAAGCGATCGGCTTGTGATACGAAATGATCGTGCCCCAACACGTGTTGCAGGACAAGCAATAGCGAATGTCATGCGTGCGGTTCGCTGCGGCCTTGTTCAGCCAAGCCGGGTCGGCGATCAGGCTGCGACCAAGGCCGATCAACTCGGCCTCGCCGTTCTGCAGAATGGCTTCGGCTTCCGCCGGGTCGGTGATCCGCCCGGTCGCCATCAGCGGCACCCCGTTTAGCAACGGCCGGAGGTTGTGAATAATGGGCATGTAGGTCAGCCGGGAGCCGAACCGGTCCGGCACGTGCATCTCCAGCGTCATTGCATGGGCGCCGAACCCGAATGCCACGTAATCAATCTGGCCGGGCACGCAGAGGAGGGAGGCGATGATGCCGGCCTCTACCGGGCCGATGCTGCCCTTGACGCCGTCGTCACCCGGAAGTTTCAACCCAATCAGGAACCCTGGTCGGCACTGCGCCCGGATTGCCTGCACGGTTTCCGCGACCAACCGCGTCCGCCCGGCCCAGTCGCCGCCATAGGCGTCCTCGCGCCGGTTAGACCACGGCGAAAGGAACTGGTGGAACAGGTGCCCGTGCCCACACGACAGCTCCACCCCGCTGAAGCCGTGATTTTGCAGCATCAGACAGGACCGTGCCGTCGCCTGAACCATGCGCGCGATCTCTTCCGCCGACAGCGCGTGCGGCACCGTCCAGCTGAGGTCGTCCGGCAACACGGAGGCGCCGATGGCGTCCAACGTCCGTCCGCTATAGTGCCGGCCTCGCCCGTTGTCCTGGATCTGGCCGAGCAGGCGACAATCCAGCCGTTCGACCGCCTCCGCCCAGCGGCGGAAGCCATCGGCATCGGAGTCGTCCCAGACCTGCGGCCGCGGCAGCGTGGCATGGTGCGGAGCCATGCCCAGCGGCTCCGTCACCGTCAGCGCCGCGCCGCCCAGGGCCCGATTGACGTGATACTGGATGACCGCGGGGCTGATCCGGCGGTTATCGAGCATCTCTGTTGTCATGGAGGTGTGGGCGACACGGTTGCGCAAGGTGGTCCCGCCGAGCTGGAACGGCGACAGCAGGCCGGGGTAGGAGGTTGGATCGGCTGCCATTAGAAGCTTTCCGCGGCGCCGATCGCTTCGAGCGCTGTTCGGCCACACTCCATATCTTGACTGTAATGGCCGCCGCTCAATCCGATCGCGCCGATCATCCGACCCTGCTCTATGATTGGGAAGCCGCCGCCGAACACCACCAGACGTGGTGTGTGGGTAATTCCATGCAGCAATGGCCCATCGTCCTTGATGAAATCCCACCAGGCATGTGTCGGCATGCCGAACGAGGCGCTCGTGTATGCCTTGTTCTGAGCAATCTCGATCGTCATCTTGCCTGCGCCTTCCATGCGGCGGAACGCCTTCAGGTCGCCGGCTTCGTCCACCACGGCGATCGACATCGCAAGCTTCAGCTCCAGCGCTTTCTCGACCGCAGCGTCGATGGCGCGTTCGGCCGTCGCCGTGTCGATGCTATGTTTCACAAACGACAATCGGTGGCTTCGTTCATCAAGCGGCTGCAATGAAGGTTCCATTCTGACGTTCGCTCCCCGGCTAACCTTCTTGTCGATTTTTAAGCAGTCCAGCAATCGCCGGCTCACGCCGCTTGTGGGGGAAAGACCTCCACGTGTGCGCACTGTGCCGGCAAGCGACGGCCACCCATTTCGCCCTCTAACCAGTGGGTCGCTTGCCGCAAGGCCGAGAAGGTACCGTCATGAGCAACGTGGCTGCGATCCAGCATGTGAACGAGATCCTCGGTCGCAACATTGCCGGTTGCGCCGGGCGCGAACGGGCATCCGCCCAATCCGCCCAGGCTCACATCCAGCGCCGCAGCCCCAGCCCGGAGCGCTGCGTCCGCGTTGGCCAGACCTGTATTACGGGTGTTGTGAAAATGCGCTCTAAGCTTCAGCCCTGGATGGGCGTGGCGCAGCGTGCCGAATCGTTCCTCCACTTCGGCCGGGGCGGCGACACCGATGGTGTCGGCAAGTGACAGTTCGTCCGTGCCGGTCGCGGCGACCTCACGGGCCAAGTCGAGAACGCGACCGAGCGGCACCTCCCCTTCGAACGGGCACCCAAAAGCGGCCGCAATCGTGACGCATCGTTGCAGGCCGGCGGCGGCGATCCTGGGCGACAGCCTGCGCCAGGCGGCGAGGGTCTCGCGGACGGTCGCCCCCTGGTTGCGCCGGCTGAACGTCTCGCTTGCGACCACTACGAAGGTGATCTCATGCAGTCGGCAGCCGAGCGCGCGATCAGCCCCCCGCTCGTTCAGAACCAGTGCCGACAGGCTGACGCCCGGCAACTCGCCCAGCCCAGCCACTACCGCCTCTGCGTCAGCCATTTGCGGTACGCGAGCGGGATGGACGAAGCTGGCCACTTCGATCCGCCGCAAGCCCGTGGCGGCAAGCTGGCGGACCAGCGCAACCTTGGATTGGGTCGTCAGCACCACCGCATCGTTTTGCAAGCCGTCCCGCGGGCAGACCTCCACGAGTTCGACCGAAGAGGGGCGTGCCAACACCTCCTCTACCCGGCCCGGCGCACGGCGGATTGGCGGGCGGTGACAGACCCGACAACCCCGGCCGCCATCAACGCCGCAATCCGCTCGCGCCCGTAACCGAGCATGTCTTCCAGGACATCGGCGTTGTGCTCGCCCAGCGCCGGGCCGGCAGCCCGCACGCGGCCCGGCGTTGCTGATAGGCGTGGGAACGCGTTCTGCATCTTCAGCCGACCGAGGATTGGGTCGAACACCTCAACGATCGACTGGCGGGCGCGGAAATGCACATCCTCCAGCATCTCGGGCGCGCGGTAGATGTCACCACGCGGGATGCCACCCTCGTCAAGCAACCGCCCCAGTTCCTCGCGATCCATAGTCTGCGTCCAGTCCGATATCATCGCATCGAGTTCGCGTTGGCACTGCCCGCGTTCGGTGTGCGTGGCGTACCGAGGGTCGGTCGCGAGATCCGGCCGCCCCATGACAACCGCCAATCGGCGGAACACGGTGTCCTGGTTCGCGGCGATCAGCACAAACGTGCCGTTGCGGGTTGGATAAACATTGGAGGGCGCAATGTTTGGCAAAATCGCGCCAGTTCGTTCGCGGATGTAGCCAACCTTGTCGTATTCGGTGACAAGGTTCTCCATCACGGCCAGAACGGCTTCGTAGATTGCGCTGTCCACGACCTGGCCGCGCCCAGTGCGCTCGCGCGCATGCAGCGCCATCAGGCCGCCCAGGCAGGCGAACGTCGCCGCCAGCGTGTCGCCAATCGAAATGCCGGTGCGGGACGGCGGGGTCGAAGGATCGCCCACGACATGGCGCAGGCCGCCCATCGCCTCACCGATTGCCCCAAATCCTGCCTTGCCGGCATAGGGGCCGGTCTGGCCATAGCCGGATACACGTATCATCACCAGCCTGGGATTGATCGCCGAAAGCGCGTCGTAGCCCAGTCCCCACCGCTCCATCGTGCCGGGACGGAAGTTCTCGACCAGGATGTCGGCTGTTGCGGCCAGGTCGCGGATGATGATCTGTCCGTCGGCAAGCCGCGCATCGATCTCGACCGACTTCTTGCCACGCGCGATTACCGGCCACCATAGGGATTGCCCATGCGGCTTCTCCCGGCCCCACTCCCGCATAGGGTCGCCGGTGCCGGGCGGCTCGATCTTGATGACCTCCGCGCCGAAGTCGGACAACAGCTGGCCACAGAACGGCCCGGCGATCAGCTGGCCCATCTCGATCACGCGCAGACCGGACAGTGCAGCCGCCTCGTCTCCGTCTGTCACTGTCATTGGGCCGTCCTGACGCATGGCATATCAGGACGCTACCAACTTCCAGGATTGGATGCAATACGACATTCTAGCGGTCGTCCGTAAGGCTTTACCTCATATTGCCGGAACGTATTGTATCCCATGCTGAGTGACACAAGGCAGCCTTGTTCCGCTGTCCCGCAAGCCGCTCGGGCGGAGCAATAGCCAGGCCGGAAGTCGAATCATAGGCGCGGGTGGTCTGGATTGCTGCGCCGCGAGTCGGCTAGAAATGGCAGGTCATTAAACAAAGCGGTCGACTTAGGACTCGGAAGGATTTAACCGAATCGGCTCGTGTTGGAAAAACGAGTCTTATCCGCGTGTTATGCCGCTCCGGCCGATCAGTTGATTGCTGACGCCCCCTTAGCGGGCCGTATGGGGAGGAGGGCCGTCGCGCGGATCAGGCACCCGGATCGGCGTTCTTCGGCTGGGTCGCTAGGGACGCCACGAAAACGTGGTAGGCGGCCCGGATGTGGCCTCCCATAATCGCGGACGCCCAAACCTTGTCCCGGACCTTGAACGCTTTGATCATCTCGCGGTGATGCGTGATGCTCGCCGTGAGGTCGGCGGCCGTGTAGATGCTGAAGGTTCGCGCCACCCAGCTCATCTCGACAACGCTTGCGATCATGGTTGCCAGCCTTCGGTTCGCTGCCGCCGTGATGATCGTGGAATGGAAAGCATCGTTCGCCCGCGTAAGGCCGCCGGGGTCCCGGACCGGGCCGGTCGCGCAACGCTCCATCTCGTCAGTCCAGGCCTCGAGTTCACCGATTTGAGCTGCGGTCAGGCGTTGCGCCGACAACTCGGCGGCGTGGCTCTCCAGCACGACGCGCAAATCGAACACCTCGTCAACGTCTTCGGGCGAGCTTCCGGCGACGAAGGCGCCACGGTTGGCGAAGAACTCGACCATGCCCTCTGCGTGCAGCCGGCGCAGCGCCTCACGCACCGGAGTGCGGCTGACGCCGAGACGTATCGCGAGGTTCGCCGCGCTCAGGTGGCTCCCGCCGGGGTATTGACCGTTCGAGATGCCGGTGCGGATGGCCTCGTATGCTCTCTGCTCGGATGCGACCATCAGTTCCCCGCCTTCGATCGCGGTTTAGCCCAGCAGCTTGATCAGCGACAGCCGTGACAGCCGTGACTTAAGCCGGCGCATGCGGCGTTGTTGCACCGACCCGGCGATTGGCGGCGTGAGCGGGTCGGCGTAGAAGGGCAGCCCGCCCTCTGACCCGGGACACTCTGTGCCGTTCAATGCCAACGCCGACCGCCGCCACCACATCCCCAAGCAGCAGTTCAAAATTACGAACTGGCGCGACTACGACGCAAACCTACGCCAGCGCGGCAGTCTGACGGTGTGGGTGTCCGACGAGGCGATCGCGGCGGCGCACCCGCCCTGCGGCGCGTTCGTGTTAAGACGCCCACTGACTCTGCCAAGGTCGTCTGCTTCCCCGTCATCGACAGCGCCGGGCCGCGCACCTTGGGCAGATTGCCGGCCATCGGCGAGCATTCTGACGCGATCCGATCGGAGTTCGCAGTCTGACGGCTGCAAAGAAGGAGCTGCATCGCATGTCAGATCGGCAACTACAACGGTATCAGAGGTTCATCGGCGGCAAGTCCGTTGCTCCGGTCGAAGGCCGGTGGTTTGAGAGCAGCAATCGCTACACGGGGGAAGCGTGGGCCGAGAGCCCGCACGGCTCCGAGGCCGATGTCGACGCAGCCGCGGGCGCGGGCCCGACGGCCGAGCTGCTCGCTAACGACAATGTCAAACGTCTGTTCCTGGGCGACGTGCCGGACGAGTTGCTGGCCATGGAGGATGCCGTATGAGCCACCGCGACCCCATCCCGGCCATCGCGGAAACCGAGGGCACCGGCGATACTGCCGTCCTGTTCGCAGAGTTGCGGACCGCTCTCGGCGTACCCTTCGTCAATCTCATCTGGCGGCACCTGGCCACCATCCCCGGCGGTCTTGCCTGGCCTGGTCGCTGCTGCGTCCGCTGTACACCTTGCCTGCCCTCGATGACGCAGCCCAGGAATTGTGCGGCGGGATCGAGCTGCCGTGCTTGCCGCTGGATGGTTTCGTCTATGACACCGTTGGCGTCGATGCCGAAGCAAGGACGGTGATCGCCGGGCTGATCGCGGGCTATAACCGGGCCAACGCCCTGAATTTCCTGGCCCTCAGTGTCGCGTGCCGCGTGCTGCGGGGCGAGCACCAGACCCATGCCGTTGCTCCGCCGTCCACCATACCTTCGATGGCCGGGTCGAACGTAGTCGCTCCGGCGGAAATCCCACTGCTCGGGATCAATGAACTGCCGCCAGCCCTTCACGCCCTGGTGCTCGACTTCGACAGCTTCGGCCGCATTGCCTCAAGCACCGCCGTTGCCAGCCTCTACCGCCATCTCGGCCACTGGCCCGGCTTTCTGGCGCTCACCCACACGGCCCTCTTGCCGTTGCACCGTGATGGCAGTCTGCAGATACAGCATGAGCAGCTGACCGACCGGTCTCGCGCGCTGGTGGCACTGCGGCTGGAGCCGCTGGTTCAGACCATCCCTCCTCTGCCCGGCGCTGCCGAATGTGACCGCATCCTGAAGGCCCTCGACGAGTTCACCCGCCTGATGATCGGTCGCATGACGATGATGGGCACCGCCCTCCTCGCGCTGTTGCCGAACGGCGCTACGTCGTCCCGTGCACGGTAACGAAAACCGACAGGTCCTCCCGCTCGGTCTCCAGGGCGCTGGTCGGTTCCGAAAGGTCGGCCAAGCCTAGCGCCATCCCACACACGATGGTGACATCGTCGCCGATGGCAAGCTGACTGCGGACGATGGCGGGGTAGTTCATCATCGCCGCCTGCGGGCAGGTATCGAGCCCCTGTCCGCGTGCGGCCACCATAATGTTCTGAAGGAGCATACCGAAGTCGAGCCAGCTGCCGCGGCCCAGATCTTTGTCGATCGTGAAGATGAAGCCGACCGGTGCGCCGAAGAAGCTGTAGTTGCGGCCGCGCTGCCGCGCCCCGCCCGCGCGATCACCCTTCTGCACCCCCGCCAGGGCATACAAGCCCCACCCGGTCTTGCGCCGCCGTTCGATGTAGGGGGAACGCCACTCTTGCGGATAGTAGTCGTATTCCGGTGTTTCGGGCACGCCAGCCTCAAATGCTGCTTGCATGGCGGCGGTAAACCTCGTCAGCACGTCGCCCACGAGCACGAGCACGAGCACGAGCACGAGCACGAGCACGAGCACGAGCACGAGCACGAGCACGAGCACGAGCACGAGCACGAGCACGAGCACGAGCACGAGCACGAGCACGAGCACGAGCACGTGCACGCGCCACGGCTGGATATTACTGCCGCTCGGTGCCCGGCTGGCCACGCGAAGCAAATGCGCGACCATTTCCAGCGGCACTGGAGTGGAACGAAATGCGCGGATACTGCGCCTGGTTGTGACGGCGGCATCCACGACCGTTGGCTCGATCATCATCAGGCCAGCATCGGGTGCGCCGGCATCAATGGCAATCCAGGTCCGTGGGCCCACTACGCCGGCCGCGCCGGGACGGCGATGAGACCCTCGTCCGGGCCGAGGGTCGGCTGTAATCGCGAGCATGAGGCATCCGTTGTGGCGCGCAGCTTGCGAGATTTTACTCGCACACCCATCCAGCGTATCCGCAAGATGGAGCTGTCCCGCGGCGTTGATGGGGTGGACGCTGTCGCGCGACAGCCCACATGGCCGGTGCGCGACACGAACAGATGGCCGGTCAGGTTGGTGATCGGGCGGGTTTGATCCGGCCTAGCCAGCCTGACCGGTGACGTGGGTATGTGCCCTCGTCGGCGGGCCGCAGCGTGTGCGGGCAAGGTCGGTTCCCCGAGCAGCACGAACCCCTCGTCCCGCCGACCGGTCAGGTGCAGAGCGAACGCTGCGAACAAAAACCGGACGTGCGGCGCAGCGTGCTCAAACCCGGTCCACTTGGGTCCGAGTTGGCGAACGAGTGTCCGTGTCGCGGCCGTCTCGTTCAAGCTCCCATCATGCCGCTTCGCGTAGCGCTCGACCCACTCCTCGACCCGCACCGCGGGATCCGCCGGACGCGGATCGCCTTTGCCGATCCCGACCAGGCCCAGATGACGCCCCATCATCGCGCTGGACGAGCGGAAGAAGCGCGCTTGCTCCTTGCGCAATCCGGCCAAATCGAACTGACGGCAGTAGCGCGACGGGGCGGCGCGGAAATAGCAGAGGATCGCCAACAACAGCATTACGACTACAGCCGGAATACGGAAGAAGCGGCCGACGTTGTTCAACAGCGACCAGAGCTGCCAGATGGTCGCCTGATCGGGATGACCTTCGAGAAGCGCTGCATCCTGTGCCGCGTACTCGTGGGTGAATTTGCCAATGTAGAACATCTGCCAGTGCGCGTAGTTGAACACGCCCCAGCTGATCTCGGCGTGGTAGTTGGTCCATAGCTCGTAGGCACCGAAGGCCAGGCCGAGCACAATGACGACGAGGCTGAATGCGAGGTAGTCGTCATTCGACGCCCATGCGGCGCGGCCGCCGCCGCCCGAAGAGGAATGGTGCAGCATTAGCGATCTCCTGCCGAGGCAATGGTGCGCGGGTCGCGCAAGGCCGGGGTTTGCAAACGCAGAACCTGGCGCAGCACGAGCCGGAGATACGTCGTTTTGTGCTCGTTGGAGTGAGAGTGGTAGTAGCCAACCCCCTCCCAGAAATCACCGCGCGCCTCGTCGATCCCGGTGCGCAAGATCCACGCTCCGGCTTCGACGTTGGCGCAGAAGCTGTTGAGCAAGGCATCGCGGGTTGCAGACGCACTCGCACGCCAGTGGCGGGCAACGGCTGGTATCCAGATTTGGTTGATCTGCATGGGGCCGATGTCCACCGTGTCGTTCGTGTTCTGGCTGACCTTGCCGAGCTTGCCGCCCTCCACGTTCAGCAGAATGACCAAAACACCAGGCGGCAGCCGGTGCGCCGTGGCGGCGGCATTGATGCAGCTCGCCACCATTCCCATGCTGGCCTCCGTCGGAGAGGGATAGGGCTCGCGGGCTTGCGCGACGCCTGCCATGCCGACCGCCGCCACGACAATCGCGAGCCTGTTCATGGCCGGGCTCCCGCGCTCGACCGGGTTTGTGGCGCTGCCCTCGAGCGCAGCTGGGCCGCCTGCCAGACCGCGTCCAGATCGTTGACGAGCAGCATGTCAGGCCGGGCGACCTGCGCCGTCGCCTCCATCACGGACAGCATCACGGCCGAGAACGGACCGTTGCCGATGCTCTGCACGCGGTAGCCGTCGGCGGAGTTGCCGATGTCGGCCTTGCCGATCAGGGGGAGACGCGCGCCCTGTGATCCGAGCACGGCCGAGCTGAGGCACAGGCCGAGATTGATGGTGTTGGCGAGCACGCTCTTGCCCGAGCGGGGCGGCGCCACGAAGATGTCGAGCACCTGCGGCCGGATCGCGCCGCCGGTCGGATCGTATGGCGCCATCGCGCCATCGGGCTTGCGGAACAGGACCGACCCGCGCTGCCACGGCGTCGCCGTCCGCGCCCAGGGCAGCATGGCAAAAGCGTCGCCCAGCAGAGCCGCATGGGGCACGCCCGTCGAGGCGAGCGCCAAGCCGGGAACGCTGCTCAGCGTGCCCTCCAGCGGATCGCCGGCGACCGACGTCGCCTTGCAGTTTCCCCAGCCCTCGAGACGTTGCGAGACCGCGAGAAACGCCATCATGGCCCCGAATGCCTGAAAGAACGCCTGAAACGTCTGGACGATGATCAGCACGCTGTCGGTTGGCGTGTTCCCAAGCCCATTCGGCACCGTGGTTGTGGCACTGTAGCTGCTCTAGCTGGCGACGCCGACCGTGATACCCGATCCCGAACTGCGGTTTGCCATGGTGAGAAAACGATCGAAGGAGGCGAAGATGCCGCAGAACAGCAGCGCCGCCCAAGGCACCCACGGCTTGCCGCGGAACGGGTTGTCCGGATGGGCTTGGCGCCAGAATCCCCAGCCCGCTACCAAGAACAACGACAAGGCGGCGATGTAACAGAAGGTCGGCAGTAGGATTTGAAAGACCTCGCCGACCGCAGCGGCGAGGTTGATGAGACCTTGCATGTCGCCCCCTAACGGATGGTGCCGTGCTCAGCCGAGAGCACCCAGGCGGCGCCCTGCTGGGCGATGCTCTTCACCTTGCCGAAGCCGGGCACATCGTCGCCGATCGAGACCTGCAGCAGGTTGCCGACATCGCCGGTTCGATCCAGCTCGGCAAGCATCGCCATGCCCGGCGACGCGGCCTTGACCCGATAGCGCCGAGGGGCATCCGGCGAACTGGCCGCGCCTGGCGGCGCACCCACTTTGGACGGGCGTACTGCCGGGGTGACGGTGAGTGTCGGAAGCGGGATGAGAGCTGGAGCTGCAGCGGAAATCGGGCTGGCGGTCCCAGCCCCCATCGCCGCGTTGATCGCGCCGCGAGCTTCGGCAAGCGAGAGCCGCCGGTCATAGTCACCGAGTTGGCTGTCGAGCCGCTCCCGCATCTGAGCCACGTCGGTTCGCAGCTGAGCATTCTCGGTGCGCTGGTTGCGTAGGAGCACGCCCAGCTCGGTCACCACGTTCAACACCTCGATCTGCTGCACTGAGGCCATCGGCGCCGCTTGAAGGGTGGCCGCACTCACGACCGGATCATGGAGAGGCGCCGCGGCAGGCGTCGTTTCTCTAGGCAGAGGCACGATCGGGGGCGGTAGCGGGGGCGGGACGGGAGCAAGCAGGGCGGGGGTGGCGGATGGCTCGCTGGCGTTCACCGCCGCAGCGATCGGCGGCGGAGGGGTAGGAGAGGGGGGCTGCGCCCATACGCGCTAAAATAGAGCTTGACCCGACGCGGATCGGCTTGATTCTAGGAGTAGATGCAGGACGCAGCATCTGTTTTGACCGACCGTTTTGCCGAGGTGCTGGCGCGGCTTCCCGCCGGTCTG
>JAABUL010005484.1_pt1 | contig 15751 bp, 24 predicted proteins | sample 5559151 | NCBI WGS metagenome assembly JAABUL01 (sample SAMN10711876, study PRJNA513368) | rock metagenome | isolation source: Antarctica rocks | place: Antarctica: Victoria Land, Pudding Butte sud | reverse complement strand
CAAAAGACACAGGAAGCTCCATGAAGAGATGGCCTGGAACGAGGGGCTCAGGATCTGGGTCGAGAGGAGAGACGCATGGAGCGGCGCACTACCGCAAAGCCCATACCAAGTCGACGGCGCATCTCCCATCCCTAACAACGGACGCTCCCCCCTACATCTGGGACCCCCATCCCCTCCATCACCACCACCACCTCCCCTTCTCCCTCTCGCACCCCCCATCCTGGCTCCTACCCACCCCATCCGCGCCTCCATATCCCCGCACACCTATCCCGCCATCTACAGCAGAGTCGTCGTGCAAGGCCTCACCCCGACGGTGCCGATCAACCTCAAAGACGTCGTGAGAGCCATGGTGGCGGGCTTGAAAGCAGATGGCGAGTGGCCTCCAAAGGGAGAGGTGGAAGGGGAGGCCGGGAAAGGGATTTTGAGTGGGAGTGCGGGAGGGAAGGTGAGGAGGGGGGTTAGGAGGGTGGCGAGGGTGCTGGGGGCGTTGGGCGATGGCGGTTAGGATCGTGAGGTGGGATGGGAAAGTGCATCTTGGAGGGATTAATGCTGCATTGGGGTTCGGGCGTCCTAGGAAGATGGCGTCGGTTACTTGGGGCTACTACATGCATACCCACGGATTGGGATCCGATGCCGGAGCATTGATATTGAACTGGCAGATGCATTGCCCACGGGCAGTATGATGCAATATTATCCATTGCAGGATTTCGTCGGTGCTGCAAAGCTTAGAACGCAGAAATAGGCAAAAACAACCAAACGACCCTACCTTGAAACCCGCGCGAATAGCCAGCCCATCCATAGAAAGAAATCGATTGTTTTTCTTCTCAACTGAGCAGGAGTAGGAGTATCGACTATAATAACCGATTCACAGCACCTCGCGTTTTCCATTTCCTCACCCCCCTTCAGTACCGTATCAAACAAACATCCCCCCCCATCTACAGTACAGTACAGTACACATCTCCTCCTCCTCCCCCAAAATCCACCCACCCACCACCTCCCCAAATCCACCACCTACCACCACCCAACCCATTTAATGTCTCCCACCTACGATTTCCACCCCCTATGATTTTCTTCCAACGGATACCGACTGTATAAAAAATGATGCGCAGGGGGGCCGGCGCTGGAGTTGGGAAAACGAAAGATGAGCATGAAAATTAGAATCGGAGACGAAGACTGTTATCCTATCTTTTCCCCCAAACTTTGCCGTTTTTGGGGGGGGGGGGGAACAACATCTGCATGTTTTGTAAGGTTTTGTGATATTTCTTTGCTGGGTGCTTCGTTTTCGATTTTGTTATCTCGGTTGTTCGTTTTTTTGGTGGGTTTTTTCCCTTGGGTTTGGCGGGTTGAGGAAATTTTATCGGAGGGGAAATCGGTCGTGGTCGTGGTCGTGGTTGGGTGTGGGGATATTGTTTGATTTTGAACGATTTGGTTGGTTTTTCTTTTCTTTTCTTTTTTTTTTTTGAGTGTGAGGGTTTTCTTTTGGTTTTCAGTCTTTTTCATGTAGTTGTATTCTTCGGGATTTTCATATACACATAACCCCGATCTCACACTTCCACCACCGATTCTCCCCAAGAAACCCCCTCCCCCCCCCAAAAACTCTTTTTTCTTCTTCTTTCTTTCTTCATTAGTACTCAAGTCACTCTTTTATCGTAGATGAGGGAAGAAGAATAAAGGGGTGACGTGACAAAGAGCGATGATGTTTTGTTTAAAAGGCGGTGAGGAAAAGTGGCGTTGAGGGGGTTGATATGTGAGATTGTGAATTTATAAATAAATATTCTACGAGGTTGTAGTTCTGTAGGAAAGGGGGTGGGTGGGTGGGGTTCGGGGAGAGGGAGAGGGAGAGGGAGGGGGGGGGGAGAGAGAGAGGGAGGGAGAGAGAGAGAGAGAGAGAGAGAGAGAGAGAGAGAGAGAGAGAGAGAGAGAGAGAGAGAGAGAGTGAAAGGGTTCGAAATGCATCCCACACCTATATATCAACCTCAACGAACATCCCCTTGGAACCAAACGCCCAAAGATGCAACGCTCTCCATGACTCAACCTCATCAAAACCCAACCACACGTAATAACCCATAGCCAACTGTAATGGCAACTATAAAAGTGATGATACTTGCCGGAATCCCTCTCGAGATGAAGTGTTTGACCTGCAGGTAGCGCTGGCCGGTTTGGTCGTCTTCCATCATTATGGCGGCTACGAGGTTGTTAGATTGGCTTATAGGGGGGATATAAGGGTTGGGTGGGACCTTGGAGCGGGTGAGGTGGGTCAAAGGAGGGGGGTTTGGAAAAGCGGAGCGGGAAAAGGGAAAAGGAAAAATAGGGAAAAAAGGGAAAGGGGAAAAATGGAGAGAGGGTAAAAAGAGAGAAAGGGAGACTCACTCATATTTGGGAAGCCGCTAGTAGGTAACCCTGCAGCGGCGCTGCAAATAATCACACTGCTAAACACCAATAGATTCGGATGTGGCTCGCTCATGCCCTGGCCCACCTGCGCAACCAAGGGCAGAATAATCAACGCAGCAACCGTGTGACTGATAAAGGTCGCAACAACAATCATCAAACTGGCAAACACCACCAGCACGCCATACAAACTCATGCCCTCGACCTTCTCGGTTATGGCGCCGGCAATCGTGTGCAAGAGACCGGAGCTGGAAACCGCTTTGCCGAGGGAGAGGCCTCCGGCGGCGAGGATGATGATGGTCCAGAGGAAGTTGTTAAAGTCTTCTTTGGTGAGGATGCCGGTGCCGAAGAAGAGGACGATGGGGATGATGGCGACGACGCCCATGTCGCCGAAGACGCTTTCGAGTTGGTGCGTTATGCACCATAGCACGATTGTTAAGACAGTGACGCCGCTGATAAACCACTGCACGCCTGTGAATTTGTCCTTCATGGGGCGGATGGGGATAATCGTGGTGCCTCTGCCGGGTTGGAAGGTGATGAGGAGTAAGAGCCAGATTAGAAGAATGGAGATGATACAGACGGGCAAGGCGACGAAGAACCAGATGCCCCAGCCGGGTTGGGGACGCATGTTTTGCAGGGCGATGATGTTTTGAGGGGAGGCGATTGGGGACGCTGCGCCGCCGATGTTGGAGGCAAGCGCGATGCCAAGAATTAGGGCTTTGGAAAAGGACGAGTCGGACGGAAGGTTGCGGAGAAGAGGCTAAAGAGTCAGATTGTTTACAACGTTTGGAATGGAGTCTGGAGGCTGGAGGGCCTCACTTGAATAATGGAGAAACACAAAACTGGTGCTGCAACATTGCTGATCCACATACTTGCTATCATTGCAACAAACATATTCGTCACAAGCACTGTCCGTGGTCTTGTCCCGGCTTTGCTGAGGACAAAGGTAGCCATGAGTTTTGCAATGTGGAATTTCGATAGTGCTGCTGCTATCGTAAATCCTCCTAGTAGCAGCACAATGACTGGCGTCCACATGGCTGCAAAGACGTGTCCTGCTGCGTCTTTGGCATCAAGTCGACGATGCGGCTTCTGATCAGACCGCATTACACGGAGAACAACCACTAAGAAAGGAACTAGAAGCGCTGTAACAAAAAGCGGTATGACCTGCGAGGCGTAAGCAGGCACGGTAGGGAATCGGATTCGGACGAGAGAGTAATACTTCTGTTGCCCATAACAAGCTTACAAACACCAGCATAGCCAAGCAATTCTGCTGTGCTGTTTCCTCCATTATCGGTACTACCAGTAGTACAACAAATACAGCTATGATAGCCATCAAGGTAAAAAAGGTCGAGCTGAAAAGCCACCGTGGACACGTAAATCTCCCAACTGGAGTGACCAGCTCTTTTGTCCCCATTTCATCTGGCTCATCCCCTTGTAACCGTGCTTTCGATGGATCATGGTCCGCACCTAATAAAGTCCGTCGCATACCCATGTTCGCAGCTTGAGCTTTTCGTTCGATGCCAATCATCTCTCGCCAGACCGTATTCCGCTCCCATACGACGTGCTCTCGAAGATGTAATCTTAATTCGCGCCTTGCCATTTGAATATCACCTTTCGTGCCAATGTCTGCATACAGCTTCTCGGCGGTCGCAATATTCTCATCGAGATGCTTCATTGTCGGTTCTCGGAAGGGAACTGCTGTATTGACCGAATTCTTGATGTATTTGCTTTTCAAATCCCGATTCATGGTCTTGTCGTACTTCTTCAGCGCCTTGGTAAAGCCCGTTTTGTTAAGCTGAATGAAGGACTTTAACTCGCACAACGATACATAGAGGTTGATGATCCTTTTTTTCAGTGTCATACCCGAAGCATACAAAGCGGAGAATGTCTGATCACTGTAATCATCATATGCTTGGCTTGCTCTTCGCTTTGGCAGTTCTCTCGAGCTTCGCAGGTCATCTACACTCTGCTCTCCGTCCCAAGGTCTACTCCTGTCCTTGACTTTTCCATTGTTAAGTGCAGCTCCCTCGTCTGCGTCTTCATCACTGGAGGCGTCCTCGTCGGCCTCATTGATCGACGCGCTGACATTGCTGACGCCCCTTTGTCTTCCAATCCCAAAGTTCCGGAATATGCTGCCTTGACGGCCTCTTCCACCCTTTCTGCTTCCAGGCGGTCCGTCATGTTGGTCAATGTCATGCCCTTCGGTTTCACCCTCGTAGGACTGCACATCTCTCACCACAGCATCGATTTCCCCGTATATCTCGAGTTCTTTCAGCTGATAAAAGGAGGATATTTTCTCGAGTTCCGAGTCCAGGGCATGTCGGAACACAGTGTCAGGATCATCGTTACTGGTGAGCAACGGGGATGCTTCGGCATCATGAGGTCCGGCGGAGGCTTGGTTGATAGACTTTTCGATGGCGTAGATACTAGGGCATGAACGAAAGAGTCAGCCTGTATCCGCAAGGGCATCTTTGCTGAGCGCATCGTGTTCAAAGCAGTGTTCGATGCTCCATCCAACTCCCAAACAAGCTTACAGCTTCTTCAAATTGCTATACGATATGTAACTGCTGCTCCAATCGGGCACAGCATTGAACTGAATACTGTGGGAGAACTTCATCTCTTCGGCGCCGAGGATGCGCTGGAGCTTCCGCTCCCGCTTCTGATCCCTCCTATGCTGGCGATTGTTGTCTTGATCTCGGTTGCTTTGGTCGGATTTCCCAGCAAGGTTCTGGAGTTCTATCATATACTCGTACGAGTAGCGAACCCCGTAACGTGTGTATGAATGGCTCAGGTGGGTCGGCCATCAGGTGCCTGCCTACCTTGTCTCAAATCATAAAGTTTTGCGCGGTCTCGGTCGGCGTGCGTCGGTCGCGGGAGGTTACTGGAGGGATCGATCATTCGAGATCGCCGACAGGGTTTGTGAAGGTCACGGGACTCACGGCAACTGCCTTAGCGTCCTGCTCCCGATAATTCGGCGATTGGGCAAATCTTCGGCTGGGGCAACAAGGTACGAGTACCAAATGGGAAAATGGTCATGGAGGCACGTGAAACTGATTGATCTTGAGACTAACCAATCTTCTTCGAATTATTCAATTTCCCACGTATATTCATTCATACTTGGCTCGACCATAAAAACCATTCTTCTCTACATAGTACCTTAGTATAAGAAACGCTAATAGTGTCTGGCCAAGGCGGATACATTGAGACACCCATCTCTCCCATTATACGACAGTCTGCTAGATCTTTGATAATTCCTGCTCCGGCACTTGCTATTTACCCAAATATATATCCAAGACTTCGGCGCTGTTAAGCAAATGTGGCGAGTACAACTGATCAGTTCCTGTAGTGTCTTCTGTTAGCGAACGAAAAAACCCTCCAACAAGGGTAGATGAAGCGGTGTAAAGAAAAACCAGCACATACAGCAACCCAATCGTCAAATCCCCATGAATCTTCGCCTTCAACTGAATCTCCACATCAAGATTAATCTCCAACCTCAGCCTCAACTGCTCCCCCTTTCCCCCATCCTCCTCCTCCCCCTTATCCCCACCTCCAGTCAACCCCCCCACCGTCTTCCCCACCTGATCAGTTGCGCCGTTCACAACTTCTCCGGCTTTGTTCGTGGCCTCTCCCGCCGTCTGCTGTACCATTTGCCCAGCGCCTTCTGCTGTTTCTCCGACTTCGTCAAGCGAGTCTAGCGGTCCGCCTCCACCGCCGCCACCGCCATTGGCCTCTTTGGTTTTCTGGCCGCCTCGCTTTCGGTTGCGGTTTTTGCGCCCACCGGCTGGTGCTGAGCTCACGTCTGAGCGTGCAACGGACTCGGTGTCACTGTCGGGCACTTTACTGCGTCCACGACCGCGGCTTTGACGGCGCTTGGATTGAGCGCGCGATTGCGATTGTTTTTGCTGTGGAGGGGCGTCGCCGTTTGCTCCTCCGTTTGCGTGCCCATTAGCTTCGGCTTGCTCCTCGCCTTTGACATCGCCCTCGGCTTCCCCATCGGCTTCGTCTTTAGGTTCTTCCTTGGCTTCACCACTGTCTCCTCCTTTCTCTCCTCCTTTCTCTTCTCCTTTCTCTTCAGCCTCTTGTTTCTGCTGTTGTTGTTTTTTGTTTAGCTTGGGTGGAGTGCGTTTGGCTTTCTGTTCGGATTTTTGGGAGGCTTGACCGCCGACTCCTCCTGAGCCTGATGCCGCGGTGGAGCCCGAGGCGTTGGCGCCAGCCGAGGCTTGGGTTTCGTCTGTTTTGGATTGTTCTTCTGACATGTTTCGTTGTATGTGGGAATTAAGCTGGAGAGAGAGTGCGCAAGAGCGTAATCAATGTGAAAGCAATGATAGCAATGGCAAGAAGATAGTTGAGATATTTACTGGACTTGAATGATGCGAGGGGAATCAATGAGGATGAGGCGAAACATGGGAAATGGCTGGTATCAGACAAGGAACTCTCAAATTACGCAATGACGGAGCACACTCCTTTCGTATCACACACAACTCATCAACTCGTGCCCCGCGTGTAGTTTCCCCTCTAGAGGGACTCCCTGCATTGGTGTGTGGCTCAGTGGCTGGAAGGCTTGACGGCAACAGGGGAACTGCCAGGTTTCGGGGGGTCCAAGCAAGATTAGATTGCGCCTTTCGGATCATGTCTGCCGAGCCTTGTAGAACTAGTTATGGGGCCCGCCACTTAGGATACCAGCTCCAGGAGTCCATCAGCATCGCATCAGCATCAGCGTAATTGTTGGTGTGGGAGTCTCTACTCCGTATGTTGCATTGGGACGAACCCACGTGTTCGGATTACCAGTCATCACCACGTTTGAAATGTCTGCAAAACGCTGGTACTGCGCGATGACATCGGTTGGCCATGGAGTCGGATTTCAGGGCAGGTGGGCCCCCGAACCAGACCCCTGTTCCCTGTCCAAGCCTGTTTCGAAGGACTAGCCGCGTTGGTAGCCGTCCAAGAAATCCAATCACTCCAAAGCCTGTTCTCCTCGAGAAGGGTGTCGTAGATTTGCTGCGTATACCAAACCTCCCTCTCATTGTAGTAATCCATCTTACCCTCATTGTCGTCGCCGTATACCATCAGATCTTCCCATCGCTCCCACTCCTTTCAACCATCACTGTAACCTCCTCCCCAGAACCCCACAACCCACCACCCACCATGTCCTCCAGCTCCCCCACCCCCGCCCCCCAATCCTCCACCAAAGAAATGACCGACACCGAAACCGACGACCCCGGCTACCGCTCGCGCTCCCAATCCCGCCGCTCCCGCCGCCGCAAACAAGCCCAGAAACAGCAAAACCCCCGACAACCCCCGACCATCGAAGAAGAGACCCAAGCCTCGGACGCCCGGGCCAAATCCGGCGCCATGCAGCCCTTTGAGCGCATCGGCCCGGACGAGACCTCCATGGACGGCCCCGTCACGCATGCGCGCGCGCAAAGGGGCGAGATCCCGATGCGGGGAGGGGATGCGGGGCAGCAGCTGAAGACGGGCCCGCAGGGAGGCGGGGAGAAGAAGAGCGAGATGATGGATAAGGATGGGTTGAAGTTGAGGTTGGAGTTGAATTTGGATATCGAGATTGAGTTGAAGGCGAGTATCAGGGGGGATGTTACGTTGGCTTTGTTGTAAGTGCTCCTGGAGTTCTGGCTTGTGGGCTGGTTGTGCTGAGGACTAAAGGAATTGACAGGGCGTAGGTCGTGAGCTGCTGTGGATGTCGAGAGCGGTTTTGGATGATGGTTTGAGGTGGTAGGAGGTCCTCGTGCTGTGGATGGAGGACCTCGGTGCGAAAGGCTTCACTGTTAATGTTGGAATAAGTATGAGGCCAGCGTAAATTCCTCGGTATAATGTTACGAAGCTTTGGACATGTATAGCTCTTTGTATCTGAGATTAGGGTTCTTTCTTCACATTCCACATGACGTCTCTGCGATTACCGCTCATGTTTCACGAAACCAGCACCCTTACAATTCTAGGTTTTCGGACGCTTTCGGATCGAGTGACAAGATCATCATGGTCGGAGAGAAAAGCACCGGTATACTGTCCCGCAGAGCAACACGAGAAGCTTGGAAAATAGACAAATCCAAAACCCACCCAAAGATGTACCATAACCTCGACACAAAGTCACCGCAAACCCGTCGATCGCACACCGACCAACAAGCGTATCAAAGCAAAAGCAAAATTACCCTCATGCGCACCCCGCAAAACCTCACCCAAGTCCTCTCCCCTCACATCCACCCTCAAAATCCAATACTTCCCCCCAACCCCCTTCGCCATCACGTCGTATGCCTCACCCCCCCATACCTCCCCGTCCCCTCCATCAACTCCATCACAAGCCGCTGCATCCCCCTCACATACTCGCGCACAAAGCACCAAACGCCCCTGGCATCCGTGTATGGAAACCCCTTTGGCATACCTTCCATGTCGAACCCAGGGGCGAAGATGTGTTCCTGCCGTTGGGGAGAGAAGGGCCAGAAGGAGATTGTAGGGGGCTCGGGGTCGAGGAGGCTGTAGCAGTTGTTGGGGTTGCGGGTGAGGTGGAGTCTGGTGGTTGTCTGGGGCGAGGAGGTACTAGGTGGTTGGGGGCGTGGTAAAGTGGGTAAGAGGCGTGCCGAAGAAGTAGGGGAGGGTGGAGCGTTGATCAATATTTGCAGTCTTTCTGTGGGCATGGTGTGTGTTCGTGGCATCCTGTTTGAGCCTTGCCGGCTGGTGAACATCGAGTGAGGTAGTTGATGGAGTGCTGTATGTGATGTTGCTTACGAATAGATCGATATAGTATGCTCTAAATGAAGGTGCGTAGCTAAATTTCGTATGTATGTTAAAAGTGGAAGCAAGATTGCATAGATGATAGATGATAGAAAGCTACATGGTCAACGCTTATTAGACCATGGAAATATACGGTGTAGAATTACCTGATATCGAACAGTCATTAAGGGGATTGAAGTGAAGTACTCCATGGTGATTCACTGAGCCTGGCACGAGGACAATAGAAAATATCTAGCAAACATGAAGAACATGGAATCACAGACAATCGAACGCCAACTGCAAAATCCGTAATGTCTACCACAGCAAACAAATTGCAAGCTTGCCTTAGATGAGTAGAATATCCGTTATCTGAGTGAGCGAAATCATGATGAAACGAACGAGATACTCAGTGGACCTCCATCTTATTCGACAAGCACGGTGACTAGGGTAGTAGTATTCGAAACAAGTCGGAGAGTCTCAGGACAAGAACGGGTTTGAAATCGATTGGTAATGGTAGAGAAAGATGACCTCGATATGCAGAAGCAAACGGTGCAGTCGCTGTCTCAGCAGTGAATCCCATTGGTAACGCATAGTGCCTGTATGAAATCTAACCGCTCTCTGAGGGTGGTCATCATTGATAGCGGAGCGTAATTGCTTATTCGTCAGCACTTCACATCATACCATCAAGGGGCACAAAACCAGTGAACAACAATCGGTCTCTCAAACGATCTTCGTCACGATATCCAACTGAACACATAGACTCATAGCTTTCGCGGAACCTTGTCATCGTTGAGTCGAGTCAAATGGCAAAGGTTGTGCAATAAGAAGAATTGAGGACATTTGAAACCGATCGTCCTTGACATTTCATATTCAAAATGTCACTTAGTTGGGTACTTGACCTGGCATGTTTGGCTCTCGGCTAATATTTACCGACTTTCAACGTCCCCTTGTGTAAACTTTCAAGATGAGAGCCATTGTGACAAAGATGATTGCAACTATGCGCCATTGTTAGCAAGGCAGTCGATACGAAAGCCATCATCACAAAGACCTTTCTTTATCGAAGAGTATGTCGAAAGAGAAGACAAAGAAATTGTTCTCCACAGCCCGGTTCTATTGGGTAGTATCTCAGGTTTCGCTGATGTACACAATTTCTCTTTGAAGTCCCATGCCCTGCGTCTTTGTTTTATTGTATTCCGGATTAATATAAGTAGGAGCGTCCTCATAACTTGATTATCCACAGCCCTCCTTCAACCCAACATCACTTCAACTCACACATCAAATCAATAGTACGAAGGACTCTGCTCACTCTAAAATCCTGGAAACTTTCAAAAGCTTCTTCAAGATGACGTGTTCGTGCACAACACACCTCACCTGCATCGCTGTCAGCAACCTCCCTGAATCTATCATCGAAAAGGATCTCCCAGACCTCTTTGGAGCGTATGGTGAGATAACTCGCTCAAGCCTGATTTTAGACCGAGCCACAGGAGAGTCCACAGGCAGGGCGCGCATTGATTTCGCGAACGAGGCCGCTGCCGAAAAAGCCTATCAGGAGATGAACAATTGCCTATACCTAGGCCATACCCTCAACATCAGACTGACACATCGATTCCCTGTGGCCGAATGCACAATCAAGATTACGAATCTCCCTTTGTTCGTCATCTTGCCCGATATCGAGGAGCTGTTCGATGGCCCGGACAAACCGATCGTTCGGTCAATTCTAGTAGTCGGGGACACTTGGAATAACGCTGAGGCCTTCGCAATGATTGAATTCCGGAACGCGGATCTTGCGAGGACGGCATGCAAGAACGCGGACGGGGATTGGTTGGACGGCGTCAATCTCAAAGTCGATATGGCGCGACAAATCATCGATATAGATTCTCTGCTGGTTCAGTAGCTCTCTGAACTGCCGTCATATCTTTAGTTTAGTCAGAAGAATAACCATCACCGATGAACCACCTCAATGCATTGCCATACAGATTTCCTGCTCCCAAATGTAATCATGTGAGCGCGTAACATCTTTTGCGAAGTATAGATACCATTCTTTATGTTGTTCCTATCTTGGATTTACTTCTGACGCTCATCAACCATCAAGTACTTAACCTGCCAGCATACAATTCTGAAAAAGATCTTTAATTTCATGTTCTTTATAGTCAAAGACAAAGCAAACGCTTCCCGACAGACCATCTTCTGCTCAAATCATTCTTATGCTTCGTGTCTTCATAAGTGCAACATGCTAGCCAATGATGAGTAGTCATATGTTGACCCAGTGATGGACGAGGCCAAAGTAAAAAAAAGTGCAAAATACCACACTATGTTGGATACGCCTTAGCGGTAATAACTAGTACTAGAGACTACGAGGTTCCATTCATGAAGATTATGATGTATATTACGGATTAAACTCGAATAAATGATATACTTCAAACCATCATGCAAGCAAGCACAAAACGCTTTTCATCGCCAAATCGCCAATCCATGCTTCCCACCCCGAACCACCACCAGCCACTAGTCCCCCCCAGACTTCCCGCTCTTCGAATCTGAAGAATCACCTGATGACTTGTCACCCTTTGAAGAGTCGCTACCTTTGCTGTCGTCACCTCCATTCTTGTCCTTGCCCTCACCAACAGTGTATGTGCACGAGCTCTCGATACCCCAGTAGTGCTGGTTCATCCACCCGGGCTGGTAACTGCGGCTGTTGGAGTCGTAGACTTCGTCATAGAGAGCGCAGTAAGTTCCTTGGGCGACACCGTCTTTCTTGACCATGTACGCGTTGAACGACTTGCACTTGCTGTTTCCGGAGTTGTACCTTCCGTGCTTCTTGTTGTAGTCGTTTTGGCCCTGGGCATAGGCGCTGCAGACGTTGACGTCGAAGGGGCCGGGGAAGAATTTGGTGCCCATGCAGTGCTTGGGATCGTTGACGGCGCCCTTGGGACACTGGGTTGGCGCGCCGCATCCTGGGGGAGCAGCGGGGAGCGTGTTGTTCGTCTTCTCGTAGCCGTTGGAGCCGGCGATGACGACGTGGAAGTCTCCGCGGTAACCGCCAAAGTTGTTAGCGGCTGCGGGCTCGACTCCAGATCCCCAAAGCGTGCACTTGAAGTTCGTAATAGACGATGGCAGCGTACAATTTGGGCTGGGGTTTAGGCTGGGGTCACGTTCGATGTAGAGGTTGAAGCCCGTGCAGAGGGTTGTGTTGTCGCACCAAGCGGAGCAGTCTTGGGCGCTGTAGGTGGCTAGAGTGTGCAGGCCAAGGTAGGAATTAGCGGAGACCGAGGCGTTGAGGTCGACGAAGGTTTGAGCATAGCCGTAAGGGGTTCTTGCGGATTGAGCGAGGTAGTGGAATTGGGGGTACGCTTCGAAGGCTTCAATGGTGTCGGGGGAGACTTTGGGTCCGTAGCCTAGGCTGAGTTAGTAGGATACCTTGGGAGAAGAGTTCAAGGACAGACCATCTGGCTGAGGAGCACAAGGATCTTCAGGGTTGATGAATCCACAGTAAGTACCAGCCTCAGGCACGGTTGGGCAAGCAGTAGAAGAGCTGGTTGTTGCCGTCCCGGAGGTCTGCGAAGTGGACTTCGACGGGGTGGGGTAGGGTGAGGGCGAGGGCGAGGGCGATTGCGAAGGCTTCGGCCCCCATCCTCCGTAGCCCCAGCATCCACCGTCATCACGCTTGACCTTGGCAACAGCGGTTCCTACAGCATTGGCGACTGAAGATCCCAAGACTGAAGCGTCGGTTGGGCTGTAGGAGATTGTGTCAATGACGGAGGCAAGAGGAGCAGCTGTCACGGTTGGGGTGGGTGCAGCTCCAATGACACCAAGGTCAAAGGCTTGAGCCGCTGGAGAGGCAGCTGCCAACCCAGCGAGGGCGGCAACGACGAAAAGAGAAGCCATGAGGCGAGTTGGTATCCGATTAAGGGCTAAATATAAAAAATAGATGGTAGAGATTGTATGTAATGAACGATGAGGGCGTAGAAGATAGAACGAGAGACTTGTTGCTGGAGACGAAGCAAAGGAAACGGGCTCTTATATAGAAAAGACAAAGACTCTGGCCCACGGCATCACCGTGAAGCTTTGACAGCTCGACGGCCTAGATCCTGTATACGAACCCTGCGTTAGCTGGAGTGTGGGGAAGCACGGGTATAATCATAGAAAATAGCCGCTATACGCCATATGGAATGCATAGTCGAAGCAACTATTGACACTAGTGGAGTACGAGGTCAAAAAACTAATTATTCGGAATCCGCAATTGGCCTCCGTAGGGCTACCGTAGTTTATTAGATAAGCTTCCGTACCCATCATATATTCAAAAATTCAACCATTCTATCTTTCAATCCTCATGTCGGCTCAAAAACGCGGTCGCGATGTCAGTCCAGCCACTCGTGGGGCTATTGCCTATGCCAGATATCAGAATCGATCACCTTTACGCGTCATACAAGCTCGTACGGGGGTCCCTTTGTCAACAATATCAGATATATGCAATCATGCCTATCCCTTTAACCGCCACAAGGTCGGCCACCCCCTTTGATCAACAGCTAGGCCAAATTTGGTAGCAGCTTGACCAGATGGGGTACGGGTGCTTAATAAACCGCGCTGTCGTCGACTCGCCGAATCCAAATAAATGTTTCGTATGCTTAGTCATTGGTGGGGTCCCCCTACGAGCATTGTAGATCATAGGGGTGGCCGACCTTGTGGCGGTTAAAGGGATAAGCGGGCTAAAATCCATGAAACAGAGTCTTTTCGTGGTGAAAACACTGCTTCTGGATCACATTCTGAAAGATCTCCAATGCTATGTCAAGAAGAGATTGATAAAATGATCAAACTGGTCACGTCTAGCTATGAATGGAGGCGAAAATGCTGGATGGACGTTGCTCACGAATGTAACGTCAAAGGATTCAAGCCTACCATATCAAAAGCCTTTCATGAAGCAGGCTACGGACGATATTCACCTCGTCACAAGCCCTGGCTCACTGACACCATGAAATTCGTACGATTGCAATGGTGCAAGGATCGAGTGCATTGAGACCTCACAACACAAGGCTGAGGCCGTGTGATCTATACAGACGAAACAAGTGTCGTATTGAGAGAGCATCGAGATCAAAAGCACGTTACACGAAAGAAGGATGAAGAATGGGACCCAATGTGCTGTGATAAGGACTTTGCACAATATTCCACGTTTATGTTTTGGGGATCCATAGCTCTGAACTGGAAAGGACCTTGTTATATATATCGACCCGAGGATAAAAAGGAACGAGCTGCTTCCATAGCTGCTCTTACTGCCGCGGATGTACTACGAAGGCCTTTGGATCGAGCAGCTCATGCAATTCAAAGAGCAGAGCTCTTACGTCAACAAAAGACTCATGAACGGGTTCTTACTCATGCTCCCACGTTCTCCTTCGCCTCATGTGAACGTTCTGCACGCGGAGGGATTGACTGGTATCGCTATAATAGATGTATCCTTCAGCCTCTTCTTTTACCCGCCTATCAGAAATTCAAGGCCTCGCATGCAAACAGAGCTTTATTAATGCAGGATGGAGCCTCAAATCACACCTCTCAATGGAACAGACCTTTGTTTATGGAGCAGGAAATAGATATGTTGTTTTGGCCAGGCAATAGCCCCGATCTTAATCCCATAGAGCATGTATGGAACCTTATAAAGGATCGAGTATCACGTCGACGACCCTTTATTAAAGGTAGATTGGAACTGGAACTGGCCTGGTATGATGAATGGGAAAAGTTGGATATAGAAAAGGATATTAACCCTTTTATTTTGAATCAGAAGCATCGGGTGGATCAGATTATTCTTAAAAAGGGTGACAATCACTTTCACGGATAGATATATATTATAATTCATATCATCTAACATTTCTACGTATAATTGGTGCTATTGTCATTACATTTGGCTATTTGCGTGTTCGTTTGATTTTCGTGGAAGTGCAGTTGCGGTACGGAGGCCATTCCGGATAATTAGTTTTTTGACCTCGTATTGCTGACCCACAAGGAATCAGGGGGAAAAGAGATGGACACGAGGTTCAGGTCCAAGGCTAATTTCAAAACTGTAAAATAGTATTCCGGGGTCCACGAGTCTGGAATTGAAAATTGGCAATAAAGTCATTCAATTGTGAATTGTCTTCGAGGACCCGAAGAGGCTCACTTAGACTTCGAACCAGGGGCAAGAAATCTCGTGAGGTAGTCTGGAACAGGGCATCGGAGTATTTTGCCTCAACACGAACGCGACGGACTTGGCGGGTTGCCGAGATCCATGGAAATGGAAGCCATCTATGTAGTCGATGGCGTTATAGTGGATGAGTAGCCTCTCGATGTTAGTGTTGTACGAAGTCGATATGAAGGAACTTCCCATTTCGGGAACTCATGAAGGCAGACCGACGTAAGGTAAGTAAGGTAAGTACATAATCTTACCCTTGACAGACTTACGCCTAAGGTATTCAACAAACTTCTTTCCGCAGTGAAACGTCATATGTTAAACTTCGCCCCACCGCACGGCAGTCAAGGTCTCAAGGACTATGCCAAAAGAAAGATAGAAGATACCGTAGTCACAGTCCACGTTATTTGTGTACCGTGTACTTTGGGTTTCCAGCGCCGAGTTCATCGACCGCCACGAGTCCTGGATGTCTCGATCCAGAAGATGCAA
>JAABUL010005483.1_pt1 | contig 15756 bp, 16 predicted proteins | sample 5559151 | NCBI WGS metagenome assembly JAABUL01 (sample SAMN10711876, study PRJNA513368) | rock metagenome | isolation source: Antarctica rocks | place: Antarctica: Victoria Land, Pudding Butte sud | reverse complement strand
ATTTCGGCTTGCTCTGCCACTCAGAGGCACTTCTATAGAATCTTACTTTACTAGGTAGCAGATACGTCTTCACAAAAGGAATCATGATAGTTGATGAGCGGGTCTTTGATGTCGACTGGGAAGTGAATGACGGTCCTGGATCATGATCCACTTCAATTTGTGATGAGGCTGTCTCTGCTCTAACACTCTAGCATTCATTCACGCGAAATGAGTCGTGACCAGCTCCTTAATAATAGTGTGACAAGAAACTGCCTCATGTCACAGTTCATTGAAGTGCCCGAAATTAACTACCCCTCAGAGAACCTGTTCAAAAGATAGCCAGCGGATGTCCCCCGCCCGTCGCAGCACCTGATCAGCTTCGGCCGCGTCACACTCAATGTCTGTAATGTAGACAGATCAAGACGAATACTCGGCTGTCATGAACCATGCTTGATCGAGTGCTACAATCGATGTACGCATCACCGTGAGGCCTGGTGCTAGGTATCTCCCAAACTTTTCCAAAGCTCAGAAGTTCTCAACTATATCTGTGACAGCTCCTCCCAGTCCATCTGCCAGATGCTGCTTCTCATCATCTCGCGTCTTTCTGTATATCACAAAATGCCCGATCGCGAATAGAATCTTGACGGCGACTTCGACGATTGAGACCACCCAGGAATTCGACTGTACTTTCATAAGCAGAAACTTCATTTTGAGGCAAGAGACTTACCTGAACGCCACAGAGCGCCTTGAAATTCACCACTCCCTGAAATTAAGTCTGAATCGCATTCGCCTCGTCCGCGCACGACCATCCCCATAAGTCATTATTTACCCCATGCAAACTCTTCTCATATCTATACAGTGTCGATATGATGACCCATGACAAGATGTGGATGGTGTATTTCATAACCGTAAGTTTCCAACTCCGACGCGCGGCCGAGAACTTGATGCAATAGGATAGCAGTGTGAAGAGTGAGAGAAGCAGGGTGAGGCCTGAGCCGGCGAGAAGCATGAATGTTGGCCACAGCTTTGCGTTTTTGGGCCATGCGTTGCGTGCATCTCGGATGATGCCTTTGGTGGTGTTGTATTTGATGACCATGAAGACCATGAGGCCGAACATTATCGTGGAGAAGATTATTGTTAGCACTTTTGTGAGTATCTGGAGGATACGGAGGGCGCGTTTCCAATTCTGGTATCTTCGTTGGCGTAGGCGGCTGTTGGGTGTATTGGAAGGCTTGAGCGGCTGCGATGTATTGATATAATGTACTAATGGCCTTGCTGGTGGGACGATTGGGTGGAGAGGTGGAGGATCATTGTATGTGTTGGCTGTATATGTCGGACGTAACGAGGGTTCCGAAGATTCTACAGGTTGGTTGTTGTAGTCGGAGCCGGAGTAGAGGTCTGAGAGGGCGTTTGGGTCCGAGGGAGGGTAGCGATCTAGTTGGTAGTATGTGGATGCAGCCATATTTCAACAACTAAAGAACCCTCGTCTCTAAAAGAGTGGCAGAATACTAGGTCCAGGATTCTATAAACGATCACTGCTTCAATAGGAGCTCCAAGTTGTAGTCAATAATTAATATCTACAGGAGAATGGACCGTGGAGATTGAGTGATTGTGAAGGAAACGCGGTTCGGTATCGTTCGAATCGTGATATGAAAAAAAGCCAGAGGGGATTCGAATGTAGTAACAATAATGATGTGTCCACGATCATTTGAATGAAGTCAACGACAAGTGAAGGAATGAATGTAAGGAAAAAGCACAGGCGAAGGCAAGCAAAGCTTGGAAATCAGTCAGCAATCAATGCAACATGTACAAATTCAAATTTTGCAGGCATCATCTTACATAGACGTAGCCTCAACTACAGTCATGATTGCCACCAAATCAGCTAATCAACGCTAGGCCATAAAGCGTGTGGTCAATTGCGTTAAATGCTGACATTTAAGTAAGCCGCCCACATAAGAGCTGAATAAGCGGCTAGCTGGAAGACGACGCTTTTTGAGAGTAGAAAATAGTGCTTAGCTTTCGGCCTCATAGCAATGTTGAGGCGAACCGAAAGGGCCGAGGGCAGCGAAGGGTGATTTAATGGGTGCTAGGGTTAGCCGCCGAAGGTGGCGCATCGCTCGGTCTCACCTCGAGGCCAAGTTTTATTGGTATGCTCGGCCAGGAAGCCCGGCACTGAAGGGAGGATTATCATGGGTTGTGGGTGCAGTTCACGCAAGAAATTCAGGCACAGACTCTGTATTGAAAGGTTTTAAATTACAACGCTAGGAGTAGCTTCGTCACAGCCACGCCACATCTTGGCGTGATCGCGTCAATTACTTTACTCCTTTCAAACATCTTGCCCTTTCTTATCTTGGCTATCTACCATTTTGCTGCGTTTGATCACCTGCTTGTAGACTCGGCGGCATCTGAGGCTTAAGATTAGGACGTGGCGATGGATTCTGCCCTGGAGACATGTTCTGTCTCGAAGGTCCTTGATTCATGTTCTGTGCTTGCTGTGTGTTCGGCCCTTGCTGCATGTTGGAAGCCATACCTGGAGGTCCATTAGGCGTCTGTTGGATGTATGGTACAGGTGGCTGGTTTTGCTGTGCATTGGGTGATGAGCTCGGCTGCATGTTTTGATTCTGCTGTTGCTGCGGGATGGATGATGGGATCGGCTGCATGTTCTGCCCTTGATGTATGGTCGGCACGGGTCTCGGTCCCGTTGCTTGTCCACCATGTATACCTAATCCCATGACTGGTGGCCTGTCCTGGCCCATGGTTGTTTGCGGAAGCTGAGAATTCTGCGGCTGCTGCTGGAATGCCACACTCTGACCTTCAGCATTTGTCTGGAGAGGTGGCCCATTTTGTAGAAATGCACCTGGAGGCTGAGGGCTCTGTGACTGCTGCTGGAAAGGAATCATCGGGCGTCCGGGATTGCTCGCCTGTGCTTGTGGTGCGTCTGGAGCAGCTGCAACCGCAAAATCTGGCTGCGACGACTGATAGTTGTGCACATGCTGCTCAGGGAGCATTGTCTGGCCCAAGGAAAGACTCTGTAGATGTGACATTGCATCATTGTGCAAAGGTCTCGCGCTCTGCATGTGTTCTTCGTTCATATCCTGGTAACCTGGTCTATCCTGTCTTCCCTGTGGGTTCCATGTCTCCGTGGAAGCAGGCGCTGGAACATCGTTATGGAGTACTGGACCGGCCAGTCGGGGACTATTCTGACCCTCTTGAATATCAAGGACAGTGTCCGCCCACAGCTCGTATTGAGCCTGCCAACCGGAGATAATGGCTTGGTGACTAGACTCTGAATAGCCTTCGAATTCCCATGCGTGCTCGACGCGCAGACTCCAGATCCGGCGCGAAAGTGCTTCGAGTTCATATGCGGATGAGGTCATCCCTTGGGTATCGGATTCTGTAATGCATGTTACTATTGGTCTTGTGTGCTTGGAGAGGCAGTACTTACGACGCTTGGCGATATAGTAAGTGTTCTTTGTGCTCTTGAAGTCGTGAACCATACGATGGTAAAATCTGGGAGCTGAGTGTGGCAAGGTCGTACGCCTTGCGCCCACTGGCGGAAGGCCGTGTGCTATTGTACCACTCGATTGACCGCTGCCCTGATTCGAGAGATACTGAGCTGAAGTCTGAGGCAACTGCTGACTCGGATTTTGCTTTCCCGAACTGGTATTGGCTTGTTGCGATAGCGGTCCCTGTCCGAGTGTCTGCTGGGGCGTCTCCGGACGGGTCTCCATAGCGTGCGCTGCATTGCCATACCCGTTCGATATTTGACTTAGTTTTGAGGCCACATACGGCTGGGACAGCGGGCCGTGCGTATTCTGGGCTGATTGAGTATATGTGGTTAGGGGCGACGACATTTGGGACACGCCTCCAATCACTTGACTGGGACTGTGAGGTCGCACGAACGAGCCTTGCGAATGATCTGACTGGCTCTGGCCTACATACTGCTGGTTATTGGGAGGATTTGCTTGCAAATTGCCAGCAGTGGCATTGCCTTGATGGCCCAGACGCTCTTGAGGTATGTTCTCGGCAATATAGCCCAAGACTGATGATCTAGGATCCATCATGAACTTGCGGAAGCCACGGTCTTGAGTCGCCATATCGAAGGTCTTGCAGCGGGTTGTAGATTCCGGTGTTTAGGTACGCGTATTGAAATAAATTGGATGAGAAAGTCGAAGACAGGCGACGCATCAAAAGGACTTTGATATCTCCAAAGATTCTATCAGCGACTAGACTTCGCTTACATAGTACGCTTTCTCACGGTCCTGTATTGTGCTAAGCAGATTGGTAGAGGCTTACTACAGCTGACATGCATAAGCGTTCACGCCACATTTTTACGCCACATGACATATCCCTGCGCATTTGCTGTGTAGACTCAGCTGCGCTCTGATCTTTTGCCGCAGACTAGTCGAAAATATTTGGGCAGAGGTTTGATAGGTCAACGCGAAGATCGCTCAAAAACGGCCGCAGAGATTCCGACAAAAGTTTACATTAAAGGCAATATAAAAGCACCATTACAGCTGCTATCTGGCACCAGAAAGACTCTCACATTCAGGACACCCCAATCAATCATCCAGAACCACATAAACCAAAAACTCAACCATACCACCGCTATAGACATGCACACAGCCTACCGCCTAATGTTTCTTCCCACCAAAACTCACGCTCTCGCTGAAGCTCTCCTGAAACCCAACCGAGTGACCATGACCATGTCCCTGCCCACTGCTCGGGCGCTGCTGCTGTTGCAGTTTCTCCTGGGAGCGCTTCTTCAATTTGTCTTCGGCAAAGCTACCCAACAGTGCGCCCCCAATCGCGCCGAGCAGGCCGTGGCCGGCTTGATGACCCCCGTAGCCACCCGCGAGACCGCCGGTGAGGGCGCCGCCGATGCCGCGCTCGCCGTCGGCGGGCTGCTGGCCTTCCTGGTTGTATTGTGGGTTCCTCGCCGTAGGGTCTGGAGAGAAGGTTAGCGGGGAACGGTATGTGACGTGGATTCTAGGGCTCACTGTTGATGCTGCTGATTATAGTTTTCTTGGCCGTGTTGCTGCTGCTGGTTGTGCTGTTGGCCGTAGGGGGCGGCGTCTTGGCCGTAGCCCTGCTGGCCGTAACTTTGGTTCTGCTGGTGTTGGTAGCCCTCTTGGCCGTAGCCTTGATGTTGTGGCTGGCCCTGGTAGCCGCCGTACTGTTGCTGCTGATTGTATGAGTCCGACATGTTTGAGATAGATTGGATAGTGTTCGGAGACGGAGGAATAGATCTTTGCAATTTGGCTGAGATTCGTGATAACGTGTGGTTTCGTTACTTATGTTTGCAGACTGAGAGACAAAGCGTTCTTATGTGGTGTCTGATAGCCTAGTGCTTCCTAGGCTGCGAAATCAAGCTTACGGCAGCCATCACGCTAGACCACGCCTCCGCAGCGGCTGAGGCTCATGAGAGCTGACAGCGCATTAATAGCCCTTACTTGACCGAAGTAAGCACACGTCAGCTTGGGACTATTGCATGGGGCTTCGCGATCTAAGACCTCTTACTCATCCGAGTTGAAAGCGCCACGACCACAATCCGCTTATGGTTTTGTCGTGAATCCAACGATTTTTGTCGCTGATTATGGTCTCCATGGATGAAACATCCTTCCTCCTCCTCCACCGATGCTTGCAGGGGACCGTTGGTACCAATCATTCAGAAAATACCGGGTCGACATCTGGCGCACGCCCGTAGCATGATGTTCCAGCAGCCCCGTCACGAAAGCACGTGGAACTCACAACGACATAGTCCGTCTCCGTTAGTGCGAGAGAACTCAGGGTTGTTCATGCTTGGGGTCGGTATTGGAATTTATCCGAGCACTGGCTCTCGGGACTCTTTCCAATGTGGGTTTTAAGGCGTTCATATTGGCGTGGCCACGGTATGGTATCGCGGCATATGGTAGCCAGAAGTGGAATTTGTTTTGGGTATAAAGCATTGATATCACTTCGTTGGAATCAGCCAGTAGGTGCGAATCTTCTGAGGCTTTAGATTTCTCCTTCAAAATTTGGAAGTGCAACCAGAGTGATGGATACTAGGGTTACCAACTGTTGTGGGAGAGTCCAGGGCAAAGTGTAAGCGGGCATGGGAAATCTTGTTCCTGCTAAGACTAGGTACTTTGGTCCAGATTTTGGCTGCGTAGCCGTCCTTTAAGCTCTTGTCAATCAGTTGACGGGCCACCAGTAGATGACTGTATATCTGTACTCGTATTTGTACGTGTGTGGGCGAGCCTTGCAGGTCTTGAGATTCTGCACTGAGCAGAGTGAAAAGACGATTTGCCTGGTGGCATGCCTGAGAACCTGATGGGCTCTTTATCTTGGCATTCCATTTTCTCTGAGCTTCTCACGAGGGTTTCAACCTTTGAGCTCTGCCCTATTACCATGGTCTTAAGACCTCTGCTTTCAAAACGGCGTTGTTAATCCTTACTGATAGCCTGCGTCAAGCTCAGATTTGCCTGCAACACTTATAATTGCACTTGAGAATCGTACAAAAAACATTCAGACATAAAAGAGATTAGCTTCGCGATATGACTGATATAAACCCTTGTGAAGCTTGATAAGGAGTAGAAAATCTCATGGTGTCAATATTTTCTGCTGCAATCTCGGTTCTATCAAAGCGTCCCAGTCTCTCCGTCTTGATATTTCCCGAGTCATACGCACGCGTACTCATGGAAAACTTGGAAGCTGCGAGAAGGTAACTCCTCGAGACGTGGGAGTAGGTCATATGTCATCGACGTCTAACTGATGCATGCCTACAGCGCTATCCCTGGAACCACACCTGTGCCATTTTTCGCCGAAGCAGACTTGCTCTGTTCGCTACTGTCATGCATCATACCGTAGGTGAGGCACAGACAACCACTTTGCTCGGCTCGTTGACTGTCAGAACATGGTAGAATTGTCTTGGCATATTCCCATATTGTTATGCTGATATGGGGGTTGCTAAGAGCCAAGAGGAATGAGGCTTGCGGCCCCCCTAGATACAAATTTTCCGGCCAACACGGTTACCCCTCCATCACTGTCGCTTTCGTTCCGGTGCCCATAGCTTTGTTTGTATAGAAAGAAGCCCGAGTACATACGATTCCGAGATTTGGCAAAGTGAATCATCAACAGACGTACATAGAGACAATGGAATAATGTCATCATTCACTTCTTTTTGCTAACAGAGTGACATTCTGCAAGAGGTTATTCATGCTCATGCTATAATCTTGTACTGTTATTTTCCTTTACTCCCTCAGCACGACGACCGTTAAGGGACCGAGGATTGCAGTAACAGCCAGCATGGAAGCTCCGTTCGATTGTACGGAATGCCCTTGCACTAGACATCTCGAGGAGACTCTTTCCAGTTGCACAAACAGGCCCCCTTGAGAGATTGAATTGTAATAGATTTTGTCAAGGCATACAGCATCTGTCATTCGTGCGTTCAATCGGCGATAGTCTGTCAAGATCTAAGAAGCAGTGTATTTATACAGACTTCCCTGCTTCGTAAACTGAACAGAATGCATGGATATTTGACGCAAAAGAGGTGAGAACGAATACGTGATTCAAGTGCCGCTGCTTGGCATCTTTGGATCATAGACTGTGATAGGTCATGTCTGCGTTGTTTAAGTCATTGTCACCATCGCTTGATGCCCCGCAAATCGCTCCCGATAGTACGGATGTCTTTAATTTACTACTTTGCTGAAAGCAGACGAGGCGCATCTTGAGGTTGCGAACCCCAGAATATCCAACGCACTTCGTCCGAATACTCTTTTCTGAATTCGAATTATGAAGATCCTCACAATTTATTGGACTTCTCGCGTATCCTCAGCCCTTTGCCTCGTGGAACTCCTGTACCTCCGGTGTCCAGCTCATACAACTACTTTCTCGGACGGTTCCTGCTGCAACTCGTTTGCAGCCGTAGTACCGGGTAATTCTTGGCGTGGCTTTCTCTTACCGGAAGGCGTTCTATTGGACATAAGGGTTTCAATATTTGTTGATCTCGGATCTTCAAGCTCTCGGAAAGTCTTGGGATTGGAGCCGTCCATCTCGCACATCGAGGTGAATCCGCCTTGAGGACTGAACGGTTCCGTGGTGTGACTGTCGATTGGGCTACTCGGCCAACTGTCCTTGCCTTCGCCAGTATCCGCATCACAGTGGGCTTGAGCGACTTCTTTTCGGCGGCGATGGCGGCGAAAGATGAAGAGTGCGTAGAGAATGGCAATAGCGAGCGATATGCCAACTACAACTCCGATAATGATCTCTTTCATGTGTGTGTTGCTGACGTTGTGTTCTGAAGAGGGTAGTTGAGGTGAATGATTGACTGTGATAAGATTGGGACTCGTATTGGCTGGAAATTGGGCCTGCGAGATTGAGAAATTGGATTGTTCGTAGTCGACAAAGATATAGGCTTCTTGAAGGAAGGCTCGGCCCAGGGTGTATTGGCTTTCATTCGTTGCTCGTCGGAGAGGGAAATAGTTCGTGCCATTTGGGAAGATCGGGTTGGAAGCTTGCAGATTGAAAGAAGCCTAGGGTAGAGTGATGTTGGTTGATGGGCTGGTAGATTTCTTGGCGAGGATGAAAGTGACTGAGGGGTTCGTGTTCAGCAATTGCTGGTGGGAGCTGTCGTCAATCGTATAGAGTTCTTTGGAATCATGCCATGTGAGCCCAAATGCTTGCTCGAATACTTGACATGCTGAAAGCGGGAGCCAGACGAATGGCAATGTGGTGTCTATCAAGGCCGTGACTCTCCCCGATAGTAATGTAACGTTACCTCTGAGTGTATTTGAGGCAGTGATTGATCGGATTCCAACCGTGAGGTTGCCGGGATCAAGGCTGCTAATATCATAGCTGCTCATAGGAGGGAAGTCGAAGCTTGCAAAATCTGAGTGCAGTCGCGATGAATCATACCCTCCTAATGTAAGGCTTGCTAAAACAGGCGGCTGACCTAGACCCATTTGAGCCTTACTCCCAAGCATTCAGCGTGATGTCTGCTTACGATATATCGCACCTGCTGTGTAACCGTACGACAGGCTTGGTATGAGGTTCTGCTGCTTTAACAACATCATGAAATTGGCAGATGCGTTGTCCAGATTCTGGTGCTGTACGGGTACAAGCCCTAAGGTGCCGATATAGTATGGCTCTGTCAAGATTCCAGCTACAAGTGTGTTATTCAGAGTGAAGCCTGCAGCGGCGTCCATTCCGAGGCCAACGACGTCCGTCCCATAATGGCCAAGAGCGGAGAGGTTGAGGACCTGGCCACTACCTTGGGGCCTAAGGTTGCCCTCTGTCGTAAGCTGGTAGCTACCCAAAGCCGACCAGGTGGAGGATTGAGTGGGCTGGTAGCCTGATGCCGCTGCTGCATTGAGTATACCCGCACTGGAGGATGCATTGGCGCTCGCATCCCAGTCGACTCCTACGCAGGGGCAGCCGATATACGCTCCAGTACATATACCGTTCAGTCCATTGCACCCAACGCCACTACAGCTGCCAGCAGGATCACCACAGCAATTCCGACCAGTACAGGGGCCGACTGTACACTTGCCATCGATACTGCCTGGACAGTGTATGCACATTGGAGACCTGTTGGCTGTGCAAGTCATTCCGGGATCAAGGCTGGTAGTGAGTAGCTCGTTTGGGGATCCGGAGAAAGGGCTGGATGAGGCGCCGTTGAATGGCTCTACGCCACGTGCATTGCCACACCAGCTCTGACCTCGCTCGCAGTGATCTGGTATTGGTAACCATGTTTCTTGCCCGGTGGTTGACGGTAAGACACGGAAAAATTGAGCCGGCGTTCCCACCCGGATCATGAAAGTCGACCAGGCGCCGTCATTTCCATCCCAGTTACCACTCTATCATGCTTCAAAGTTAACAGTATCCTTCGAAAAAGTAACCATCCAAGAGATAATCAATTAGAAAGTAAGATCCCTATAGGAGAGGGTATTGCTTCACTGAATCATCAGGCTGGAAATGGAGACGCCATTCGAAAGTACGTACCGGTGGAACAGAGAAAGCCTGAGGGGTCTTCGCAGTCACGGCTCGCTCCGCTATAATGAAGGTTCTATGAGGCGTCCTTGGAATGACCGGTATGGCTGTGGTCTAGTCAAAGGAAGTGACAATGTCTCATAGGGAGTATGGAATTTCCCAAAATGAAGAACCATTGCAAACATTGTCAGAAGATAAGGATTCGAGTTCTTCAAAAAGTATAAGGAAAGTAACCCACCGCCCCCAAAGGGCAAACTCTAGGATGGTGGTATTGCTTGGAGTTTCGTCGACAGTCACATGGGGAATGGGAACTGCAACCAAGCTTCGCCTATTGGTGCGGCAAGAACGTACAACCTAGAATGACGGGATCAACATGCGAGGTGGTGCTTGGACGCACAACGTCCCGCTCCGCACTGGAAATCAGCGGGGAAAGTCTCCATGTCTGCACTTGCAAGGCCGATCTGCAGGGAATGTGAAACAAGTATTTGGCCCTTCTTGGACAAGGTGAGCGGGATGTTGAAGCACCACAGCCAACAAGGACAGAACCCTCTAATGATACGTAGTCTCGTTTAGAGGGAGATGTGCAGGATAGGACAGTCGACTCAGGTATCGTGACCGATATAACGGAGCACACGATCGCAGATAGAGGACTCTGCGTGAGGATCAGCAGGTTCCTCCAAGGAACGAGAGAAGATAGTGAGTGCGGTCGCACGGAGCGGCATTGATATGACAGTCCATGGTGGGATGCGGCTCTGGACCGAATCCCACAAAGTTGCAAAGAACTTGACTGTATCATAATGAAGAAAGGGCCGAAACAGTCGAGATGTGAGAATCTCTTAGCCTGACCACGTGACCGTAGGCTTGGCGCTCTAACTCCACGATCACTAAGGCCTTGGCGCAATGAAGTTTTGTAAGTCCCGTGGAGTGCCATTTCAACGACATGTATCCCTGGCAAAGACGTCCTGGCGTTGTTGATACTACTCTGGAATAAGTAGCTCTTGGTGGAGCGGGCCCATATGAGAAGGTGCAGATTTTCTTACAATGGTGCTAGGGACACTCTGCATGTCGTCTACAACATATAGAAGCTACGGAAGGTATGTATTACGTCGAAGCCTCAATGTTATGAGTGATACCCATGATTAGTTGAGACTTGCTCGAACCATAGCTTGTCGACATTGTAAGACCATGGCTTGATGAACTGAGCGTGGCATATATCTCCGGCTTTATGTGCTCCAGCGAGCACCTTGACCTTGCCAAGGTTTGCGTATCCGATGCTGAGACTACGAAGCGGAGCTATACGCACAAGGTGCCTCCACTATCATCATCGATTAAGGGAGTCCAGGACAGCTTGGCCAAAGGCGCGAGTCGGCTGTCGCTGAAATGCGCCACTGCGTGCCGATGAGCAGATACGCACCACTCGTGGACTCTCGCTGTTGTCGCAGCCGCACTGCATCATCGGCAACATGATCTGGCTTATTGCTGGAGAATAATCGCGCATGCAGGTTTGTTGCTTCTACCCTTGTACGGTACAGTAAACCCGCATCGCTCTAATACGAAGGCATACGCATGGCCATCACGGATCCTCCAGGGGGAAGATGGGTTTTGAAGTCCTGCCTTCAGGTCTTGTGTTTGGTTTTGATTTGCGTCGACGCAGCACCTTTGGCTAGTAACTCGTCCCTCACCAACTCGACGCCGAGCGCATTCCCCACCATGCTTCTACCGCTGAATTTGACCATGCCAGATCGTCTGATGGCCAAGTTAACTACCTAACCTCTAAAGAATATACCTCGAATGCTAACGATGAGTTCTAGGACTATCTGGCCTGCAATGCCATTCAGATTCAAACGCGCTGCGACCGATCCTGAATGGCTTCACTTTTTCTATGCCGGACCCAGATTCGGAACAAGTCGGAGCATCGGGATAGGATGGGATATAGGAGCACTCTTGGTCAGATTTTCAGAGCTCGATGAGAATCTTCCTTGCCCGCCTTATTCATCCCAGAATGAAGGCTCGTTCATAAAGCTAGAGCCTCGTCGGCGATTCTCGCCAACAGTGGGTCATTGCATGAGAGCAGTAGCTACTTTCGATTTCCTGCTGGAGCGCTGGGGATACAGAGAAATTGCTTTCGAGTTTGGTGTTGGAAGAGATGATAGTAGTTTCGAGGGTACTTTCGCTTTGGGACACGGAATGGCGCCATTGGGGACGGCTAGTTCTTGATCAGGATTTATCTATCGAGAAAGCTGTAGTGTTAAATAACTGAGATCGGTTTGAACATTCATAGCCCTTTTTCTTGATATAGAGGGTCTATTATTTGTAAACCCTGGAGCGCGCTTTTGAGGAGAGACTTTACTACTAGATGCAAGAAAAAATCCATCCGAAGAGCCGGATTATACTAAAACCACCTAATAGACGAATGGTCCAGATTATTAGCTAACCTATATGTCCCGCTGGAAAGCTATACAGTGGCGTCTTAGTTCTTAACTCGTACAGAGCTTAACACTCCTCTAAGGCCGATAGATCACCTCTGCGCCAGCCACTGATATACCGTTCTCCATCAAATCTCGTGAAAAATCTTCTCAGCTCCACTTCTATTGCTTAGTCTAGCTTGCTCCATTCGGGCCCATGACCACTCATCCCTCGTCCTTGTGCCTGCGAGTAATGACAAATGCGTGTAAAAGATCTCATCCTACATTATACTCATCAAGAAGGACACCGCTGGGAGTGCTTAAAAGTTGGTCTAGAGATACATATCCTTAAAGGTCCTTTGGTGGAGGTGAGACAAAGGCCGAGCGATCCCCAGTAGTAGCGTCCCAGATTGGAATAGAGGGATTATTAGATTCCCCAATTGTCAGCGTGAATCATGATACGTGGTAAATGCTTCGAAAATAGACAATTATGAATACATCCCTTGGACTCTTCTCATCCATCAAGCGTCAGAAGCTTCGAGATAGTACCTTGAAAATGCTAGTATGCTCGCTTGAGCTGGTATGGTAAAAAATCATGATAGGATCGTATCAAGGATGGAGGTTCACCTTCCACACGCGGTCGATTTCGTTACTCCGTGAACGGTTATTCCTAAGCATATCCCCACAGCTTTACCTCGAAACCACGCCTCCATCAGAATCCCAACATACCAGCAACGCCCTTGCCACCATCTATGGCATCGGCCTCTTTGCGTAGCACATCAGCTCTGAACTTCTTGAACGCCGTTTCAACCCTCGCTCTGCTCTCAGGATCGCGGCTAATGGTACGTGAGGCAGAGCCACTGCCTGTCAGTAGCCCAGTTTCACCACCCACGAAGAGACCGCCAGCGCTGAAAAACAGGTAGGCGGCGACATCGCCGAGGGTGGATGGCTGGAGTAGTGGGGTGATGTTTGGGATGGCTTCTGTATATGTATCAGAGGTAATTACACATGCGACGAGACTCCAAGACTATAATGCTGGAAATTCAGATAATAGAAACGAGACCTAGCAATTGAAGCGGAATAGCAAGGTTAACAGGGCAGGTTCAAATGATCATACGTACCCTCTCTACCATCAGCGAACTTCACATGCGTAGGCCTCTCCGCAGTGCGAAACGCATTGAACATCTGCGTCCTCGAGCTCCGAACCCTGAAGGCCAGAAAGACCCCAAGGCCCAAGCCAAGCAGTGAGCCAATCGTTGCATGAGTCCCCACTTTGCTTGCAGCACTCTTCAAGGTGTCGCGATCGGTGTCGTTCAAGTCGTGCTTGAAGTGCTCGTCCGCGAGCTTCCGGATGTCTTCGCTGGCGTTCTTGCGCAGGATGGCGAGGGAGTCGGCGGACATTGTGGCGGGAGCTTGGGAGGGATGATTGATAGTACGGGTATTATGCCTGGCTTGGAGAGATTATATTCGTGGTTGATTACTATACTGATGGTGCAGGATGTACGGGGTGTTATGTGATGCTCTTCCGTCATCTCGGATGTCTAACCCGCCTCCTAAAGTTGATGGGCGCTAAGCCCTGGAGCAATGGCGGCTTTTAAGCTCACCTTCCGGGGTCGCACCCGCGCTTGACAACAAGAATGGCGCAAACCATTTCTCCAAATTTTAGGTACGGCTTAGGAGAGACCCCGCGTAGCTAACAAGAGACCCCTTAACGAGAGAACCCTTCGTATATTCTTGAATAACTATATTAATATTGATTTTATAGATAAAGGATATATAATAAAGATATAATAGTAATATTTATATGACTTCCCTATTATACCTTATTATTATTAAGTTATATAAGTATTATACTTCCTATTAAAAGATGTTAGGTCTTAGTATAATATCTTTTATAAAATAGCTCTTCTTTTATAACGTTATAACTTAATAATAATACGGTTTTAGGAGTTATTCTAGTAAAGTAACTTATTATTTAGAATAGTATCTATAACTTTTATACTAAAGACCTATTCATTGGAGCCTTTATTGGGTATAGTTCGCATGGGGTCTTTCTAAAGGGTCGCTTGTTAGCCACGCGGGGTCTCTCCCAAAATTTCGCATGTCACCCAACACACATCATCGTCTCCAAAGATATGGCGGCGACACGACACACGGGAAAGGCAACATGAGAAGACGGCTAACGTTACACCGCTTCGTTGGCCAAACACATGCCCCAGGGCCGCGTTGTAGCCACCGACATCAGCGACGAGATCCTGCATAAGGCACTACTCCATGCAGACTCCGTTGGTGTGCACAATATCGTGACGCAACAGGCTAATGTCTTCGAGCTACCATTCGACGTCGAGACGTTTGACATCGTGCACGCCAGCCAAATCCTCGCCCATCTCAACGATCCCATCACCGCCATCAAAGAAATGGTACGCGTCGCCAAAAAGAATGGCGGAGTGGTTGCGCTACGAGAATCGGATTTGCGGGCTTGGAGTTTCTATCCCGAGTACCCTGGGATGAGAGCGATGAATGAAATGCTCTGTGCGGCGCATAAGGCGAACGGAGGTAATGTCACTGCTGGCACACAATTGGTGAGTTGGGCGATGAAGGTAGGTGTGAGGCGCGAGCAGATAAAGGCGAGTGCAGGGTCTTGGTGTTATTCTACTAGAGAAGAGAGGGAGGTGTGGGGAGGGACGATGGTGGATAGATGTCAAAGTGGCTCGACGCGAGAGAAAGCTATTGAGTTGGGGATTGCGAGTGAAGTACAATTGGAGGAGATGGCTGAGGGGTGGGAGAAGTGGATCCAGGCTGAGGATGGCTGGTTTGGCTGTTTGCAGGGAGAGGCAATTCTTACTTTGTAAAGGGGGGCGGCAAGTGGAAAAGCCGCTGGGACTCCAGCTGTTTGGAAGAGCCATCAGTCGCAGGGTGGATTAAAATGAGCTTCACATCTGAGGTCACAGTCGGTGAGTACAGGCTGTTCTTTGCCAAGCCACCCCCAAGCTCAAGAAAAGCAAGTCGCCAGGAACTGTTATGTCACTATTCAACACTGCAACATAAAACGCCAGGGCCAGACGTCATCATCATCAGCAAATCGACACTACAACGTGCCAAAAATAGGGTCCAGTCCCTCTATCCTCGTGATTACGTGCTATACTCATGATATCATACGGCCGAAGACCCGAAATAGCAACACGCATCTCCCTTCATCTTCCTGCATCCTTCCTCTTCACCAGCAAAAAAATCATAAATCTCCAATTCACACACATCATCCCAATCCCACCAACCACACCCCACCCCTCACCCAACAGCAATGGGTGCCTACGCCTCAAAGCACGGCAGCTGCAACAACTGCCCCAGAAAACCCCGCTCCCTCACCACCCCAAACCTCAATCTCGGTACCTCCATCACCCCG
>JAABUL010005482.1_pt1 | contig 15760 bp, 10 predicted proteins | sample 5559151 | NCBI WGS metagenome assembly JAABUL01 (sample SAMN10711876, study PRJNA513368) | rock metagenome | isolation source: Antarctica rocks | place: Antarctica: Victoria Land, Pudding Butte sud | reverse complement strand
GACTTTGACAATGGAATAACCGAGGAATTTGATGGGTGGGCCATGAATGGTAATACCCCAGCGTCGGAAGTACGCCGGGACAAGAAGGGTGTGGATATCGATGAATTGATTGCACGGCGAAGGAAAGCTGGCCGAGGGGATGAAGGAGACGCTGTCAATGGCAAGGACGTAAAAGAGCTAGAAGCCTTCAAGGACGATTTGGATCAAGAAGTGGATTCTGGGGCGGAGGGGATTAGCGACGCTGACGAGGAGGAGGATGAGACTATGGCGGAGGATGCTTTCGGTATGGGTGCCTCATGTGCTGACGAAGAGGAAGGGCGTGAGGAAGAGGATCACGAAGCAGCATCAGAGGCAGACTCAGACGAGGAGCCAATAGCAGACCACATGCCGCACCCAGACGATGTGGAAGCAGAGACGTCTTCAGCAGATGAGATGGATAATCCTACTGAACGGGCTAAGAGGGAAGCTTTCTTTGCGCCTGAAGAAAAAGAGAAACAGACCAAGGCCAAATCCCTTGGCCTAGGCTCCTTCCAGAGCATGTCGCTTTCTCGACCAATTCTACGAGGTCTAGCAGCTGTAGGCTTCTCCGTACCTACTCCCATCCAAACCAAAACAGTACCCGTTGCACTCCTGGGTAAAGATGTAGTCGGTGGCGCTGTCACTGGATCTGGTAAGACAGCAGCGTTTACCATCCCAATTCTCGAACGATTGCTCTACCGTCCCAAGGTGCCCACCAGCAGAGTAGCCATCCTCATGCCCACGCGAGAGTTGGCGGTGCAGTGTTTCAATGTCGCCAAAAAGCTTGCTAGCTTCACAGACATAACATTTTGCCAGCTGGTGGGAGGCTTCAGTCTACGAGAGCAGGAAAGTGTGCTAAGACAGAGACCGGACATCATCATCGCTACCCCCGGACGGTTCATCGACCACATGCGAAATTCGGCGAGCTTCACCGTCGATACACTTGAGATTCTGGTGCTAGATGAAGCAGATCGGATGCTTGAAGACGGATTCGCAGACGAGCTAAACGAGATCCTGACCACAATCCCCAAGTCACGACAAACGATGCTCTTCTCCGCGACCATGACCGACCGCGTCGATAAGCTCATTCGAGTCGGCCTCAACAGACCAGTACGACTCATGGTCGACGCTCGGAAGCAAACAGTCGGCACGCTGACCCAAGAATTTGTCCGTCTACGCCCAGGCAGGGAAGACAAAAGATTAGGTTACCTGATGTATCTCTGCCAAAACATCTACACCGATCGTGTAATCATATTCTTCCGTCAAAAAAAAGAAGCCCACCGTGTCCGCATAATCTTCGGTCTCTGCGGTATCAAAGCTGCTGAACTCCATGGTAGCATGTCACAAGAACAGGTGAATCACCATCCCTCCCTCCTTTTCCTCCAGTTACCAACCCTCCACACCTCCTACTGACCCTCCCACCCCCCTCCAGCGTATCTCAGCCCTCACCTCCTTCCGCACCTCAACATGCTCCCACCTCCTCGCCACCGACCTCGCCTCCCGCGGCCTCGACATCCCCACTGTAACCACAGTCATAAACTACGAGTCCCCCCAATCCCACGAAATCTACCTCCACCGCGTCGGCCGCACCGCTCGAGCCGGCCGTGCAGGGCGCTCGTGCACCATAGCCGCCGAGCCAGACCGCAAGATCGTCAAACAAGCCGTCAAAGCCGGAAAAGCCCAAGGCGCAAAAATCGTCTCTCGAATCATAGACCCAGCAATAGCAGACGCATGCGCAGAAAAACTCACCTCACTCAACCCCGAAGTCGAAGCCATCCTCGCAGAAGAAAAAGAAGAAAAACTCCTAAGCGGAGCAGAGATGCAAGTCCGCAAATCCGAAAACATATTCGCCCACGAAGACGAAATAAAATCCCGCCCCAAACGCACCTGGTTCGAGAGCGAGCGCGAAAAAGTCCTTGCCAAGAAAAAAGGGCAGGTGGAATTAAACGGCGCGGGGCTGAAGGGCAAGGAGGGCGGAAAGCTTTCGCATAAGGATAAGAAACGGCTCGATGATGGGAGGGAGCGGAAGGAGGGGAAGTTGTGGAAGAAAGGGAAGGGAGACGAGAGGGATCAGAGGGGGAGGGGTAGGGATGGGGTGGGGAGGGGCAGGGATGGTGGGGGGAGGGGTAAGGGCAAAGATGGTGGTGGGAGAAAAGGCAAAGGAGGAAAAGAAGGGGGTGGGAAAGCGAAAAAGGTGAGAGGTGGCGGCGGTGCTGGGAGAGGGGGACGAAGATAGTAGAGTTGATATACTGATTGTGCAAATGTATCTCTGCGTGCTGCTGCTATTGATTGCCTTGTTCTGTTCAAGTTTCAGCATGCTCCGCTTGGCCCCCTGGGAATTTCTCCCCACCTTTTGTATAGACCCATCATTTCCTGTCGTATGCAGCAATGCCATATCTTGTATGAGTAACTCATCGTCAGCCGGCACCCTGCCTCGAAAGTGATGCTTGGTAAAGCTGTTGTCTCTGACGTTTGCAGGTATATCCATAATTAGACTATCATTGCGCGAAATCAAATGTGATTATGGGTTGGAGAATCATTTGTCATGCCAATTGTATCTATGTGAGTCTGCCATAAGAATACATTCCTGAGAGAAAAAGATTTGCTTTTGCTAATCCGTGTCCAAGATCAGGAAAGAAGCACCCAGGCTTCCGCCGTAGGTGGTTATGGCTAGCATTCTTCCCCAAATGAGCACTTAAACCAAGATCCTGTCTGTCACAGTATGAAATGCTCTCCAACATGCATGCAATCTATGTCCAGGATGTCATGTCCAATCTCGGTATCGTGAGATCACACCAACCAAGTATCACCAGAGACAGGGCTTTGGTGAGTGGCTGTATCCAGAGAGTCTGTTCTTCGTCTATCGTACACTTCGACCTCCCACAACCCCCTGCCAATCATGGGACTCACGAGAAAGGGGACGGCGGCATTGCTGCACTCGTCCGCATGATCATTTGAGCAATGTCGACACTATAGTTAAAGTCAGAGTGTTCACAGATACTACTAGAAACCTCAAGACTTACTCCTTGCCAAATTTGTGGCCCATGCCTGGTAGAGTACCGCAATATTTGAAGTCGTTCTTATTAGAAAGCCAGTCCCTCTTCCATTCGACATCCTTCTTCTCGTCCTCGTTGTGGAGCATGTTCACTAAGATGGTCTTGACAAGGCAGTGACTACCGCTGACCCAGCGCGACAGCATATCACCGCATAAGAACGGGGCGCACTCGAGAAGGTTATAACCAGGATCCAGTGCGGCCAGCATGCGGTCGAGCATGGATCTTCCGATTCCTTGGTGGAGATGATCTTGGTGGACCCACATCTCTAATTCGACGGTAAAGCGGTATGCGTGAGTCTGAAGACCGTAGTCTGCTGCAAATGCGAAGCCAACGATCGTCTCGGATTTCTTTCGGTGGACATCACGAAGGTTGTTGATAGGCTTCGAGCCCATATGGACAGCGACGAGGAAGGGGTCGTTCTCGTCTATCGTCTCCTGCAAACGTTGACGCCAGTAGAGCTCATTCGTCTCTTCCAAGTCGTGCGCACAAGCAGTCTTGAGAACGTAATGGTTATGTAGAAAACTTACTTGGCGCATGTCTTTGAATTCGGCGGGACGGAGGTAAATGTTTGCGGCCGGGGCGTGCTCATTGGGAGGGTACACGCGGTTCCTCTCCTCTTCTGCGTAACGCCTCCTAGCCTCTCGTTTCTCTTCCCTTGACATACGCCCTCGACTGGAAGGCGTAGTATTGTCAACACTGGAAGAGTGCTTTGCCTTATAAGCCTGGATGTGGTCATCAGTATTCATATGTCGCTTGGCTTGGTTGAACTCATCGGGATTTGGCTTGGTTACCGGGTGCTTGATGCTGATTGGACTCATCAGCCTGTCTTCGGCTCTAACAAGACCAGCCTCGGGATTGACGGCGTGATCTTGAGTCCAAGTTTGGATAACGGCCAGCTTCTCCTGACCGTGGCGATTGTGTGGGGCACGGACCTCCCAGTCCTCACCCAACAGTGCAGGCGTCATCTTACCATCCCAGCCCACGAGATCTGATACTCCGTTCCGAGGGTTCAATTCGTTTGCAGCCTTTTTGCCTTTTTTCGCAGCAGATTCGACTTCATTAGGGAGAGCGATGCCTTCCAAGGGTGAGGTCACTTTGGCGTTCCGTCGTGATTTCGTCACATCCTTCAGGGGGCCGGCATGAGAGGCAATGGCATTGGTGTAGGGATCCTGGAGTATGGGAGCGGGCTGGATTGCCGCCGGCAATTGGTGTTGTGGCTTTGCAACAACTGCAGGAGCTTCATGCTTCTGCTGCGAGGCTCTCAGGTGGGGTGGACGCGTGTCCACACGAGCATCGCTCGCGACCTTTCCCATTTGCTGGGGCTTGGCCGCCATTTGCTCATTATCGAACCGCGCTTGCAAACCGGCAGCAAATTGCTGATCGTCGTGAGGATCTCCGGCTGCTACAGCGGCAGCGACCTGTGCGTCTTTCTCGATATCCACGGCAAGTTCAGCAGCAAGTTCTTCTTCAATATCGATATTTGACGGAGAGGCCGCTTCCACTGGATGACGAGATGGGCTATTCGGAAAAGGAGAATGATACACTGGTAATCTATTCTCTATCGATGGACCCTGTCGATGAGGTGGGGGCGTATAATTCTTCATCACAGCGTTAGTTGCTTCCCCGGCCTTGCTAACATCGTCTTCATTGTTTGCTTTGGAGTGGCTACTTGGATGGCGTAGATGAGGTGGACAATTATTGGCCTTCCCCTTGCCTGCGTGATTGACTTTACTTGCACCAACGCTTGGAGTGCTTGTTGGCTGCTGCTGCGACGGTTTAAGCGTTTCCTGGATATTTGCCATCTGACGATTGAAGGAACCAGAAGGCCAAGTGCCCTCGGCCTTCTTTTGTGTTGACGGGGCCACAGTCTTCTTCACTCCTATCAGTTTGTAGGGTGGCAAATTGCGGAAATTCGCCACCACAGGACCCTTGCAATCGGATGTTGGCAGAGCGGGAGCTCTCATCCATGTTGGATTGTCAATTGGGTTATCGCTGTTATCCCATTCGGCTTTCGCAGGAGGGGCAGTGTCGGTCGTGACTGCCCTTGACCAACAAGACTGCTTTGGCTCGTTATGAATTATGATGGGGATTGTCGAAGCCTCACTTGGGCTCGGGTCGCCGCTTGTGCTCACATGAACAGGATCAAATTCTGGTCTTGAAGCGTCTATGGTGACAGTCTGGACTCTAGGGGTAACGATGGTACTTCCGTTCGGTCTCGGTGCTTTTCCCTGATGATGGGAGGGACTTTTGGGGGTGCGAGCTTTGGCCAGCAGTTCGGCAATCACTTCATTCTGCTCCTGAGAAGTCTGTGCCAGTAAGGCAGTTGTCAAAACCTCTGCTTCTACGGCCACTTTTGCTTGATTAATCTTGGTAAGGGACTCGATTCCTGGCTGTGATTTTAAGATTGTGGAACTATGAGACTGGGAAACAGCCTCAGCTTGTGGTGAGGCTGAAAAAGCGGCTTCAACGTCCACAATTGAAGTAGATTGTGGAACGGTCGCAGATTCTCGATGCTTCTTGGCAGCCTCTGCCTTTGGCGGGGCTGGGAAAGTGACTCCAGTGTTGATGTTCGATTTGGATCTGCCGACTTCGGCGGGTTGGAAGCCACGAGGTCGACGCGTAGCACTGTTACTGGCAACACTGGGAGCCCGAGAGGGCCAGGGAATTGGAGCATCGTTGTCGTCTTGGTTACTTGACCTTCCATGTGATTGACCTACACACTATCAGTGCCGTCTCGCAAGATCCCATGAATTGGAAAGTAGAGCATACCTCGAACACCAGGAATAGAACCTCGGGAGGTACTCATGCTGCCTATCTCAAGTGTCAGTATCGGTGTTGAGGGGTTTTCGCTGCGACGACAGCAATGGATCGAAAGCGGACTCCTACCTCTAAAACTTGTTCGATGACCACTTGCAGTGCTTGTTTTATTGGCACGACGACGCCTCTGAGAAGCCTGCGCAGATTTGGTAGTCGCAGGTACCTTGTTTGATCTATGTATTTCGGAGTCTGTGTGTGAAAAGTTAGGTTTGTGATGATCAGTGATGGTGAAAGGAAGTTGTTGGTGTCGAGATGACGGGAATAGTGAGTTTTGGCTTTCTGGATAACTTCCTGCCAAGACACCTTCACTCTCGCAGAGCATCACACCGGCACTGCCTTCATACTCCTTGCATATGGCCTTGGATCGTCCATCGCCGCTTCCATCAACGTGCTCGATCGGCGCCGGAATCTGCTCAGTATGATGCTGCCGCTTTCCGGGAAGGCGTTCCTTTGCATCAGTGCTCGAAGCTTGAGGGGTCTTTGCAGCACGTTCATTGCCAAAACCATCAGCATCGCCAAATGAGCTCCCAGCATTTGATCCGTCACGCGTATACGTCTCGGTATTTGTTTTCGTGCAAATTTTGAGACTTCCTACATCAGCATCTGAACCCGTGCTTGCTACAAGACCTCCGCCCGATGTCGAGATTGGACCACTCTCGTGGTCGGAATTCATAGCAATGGACACTTTCGCTCTGGATCTCATTGCATTTTGCTCGGTGCTATCATTGCTTCCTTCTCCAGGTCTCTTAGCAACGCGCGTTCTAGTTTCTATCCTCTTCCACTTTGCCTCGCGGATGTTTTCGTCAGGTTGTGTCGATGGCGTCTCGACGCCGCGATCCAAGTCCACGCGTCGTTCCTTTATCCCTTCATCTCGTGGGTTTTGCGACGCAAGAGATTTACTGCCTTTGGTAATCTTGACAAATCGTTGTGGTTCATGGCTATGGCGGTCCAATTTACCGTGACATTGAGCTCGAACTTCGCGGATAGATGATTGGAGAAGCTCGAGCGCTTGACTTCCGTGGGTAGGTTGGACTTTCGTGTTGGCGTCAGGCCTCTGCTGTGTATACTTGCTAGCGAACACCTTCGGTCTGGTCTGCGAGCAAACCGCGACTCGGGGCAGAGGATGATCGGTCGAGGTACCCTCGATGACGGAGTCTTCATGGCCGCCCATCGAGGCTGCGAAGTCTAAGCGCAAGGAGGCATTATTTTCCGACCTAGCCACCCTCTTCCTCTTCGTTGGGGGTAGCTTGTGCCGTATTCGAGGAGAACCACCCACTGCATCTGCAGTATATCCCAATTGCCCTTTGCCTATCTTGAAAGGAGCTTGATGCACCGGATCGAACAAGGGGGAATTTGAATGATCATGCTTGTCCTCAGCTGGGAAAGATCTGCTAATTCGCGCAGGCCCACCACGTACTTGAGGGCTCGAAGTGGCAGTATTGGCTGTTCCAACCTCTACTGATGCTGAGTCTGCGCTTCCGGTGTTTTCTAGCATGGTTCTGTCGCCCGGTCGCTCGTCGCCTCCAACATCGGGCATCAAATTAGGCGTCGATTGCTTCTGTTCGATGTTTGATTGCGCTAAGTTTATAAGCATGGACTGGACGTCTCCTGGAGGGATAATGGCACCTTTTTCACAATCTTCCTGCCCCTCCGATGTTGTACAGGCCAGGGGTCGCTCGCACCCGAACTTGACGCTGAGCTTTTCCTCGGAAACATCTGAATCAATAACAAGAGGACCATCAGAAGCTTTGCTGGATACGCCTGCCCATCGAACGTTTGTCTCCGAACTCTGGAATGTCGCATGAGCAGCGGCACTTGTCCGATCATTGATGGAATCTCGGGCCTGGCCTAGGACTGCTGGCCTCGCAATGGTAAAGTCCCCAATCCCTGTCGAAGATTTGGTGGAAGGGGAGTGGCTATCAATAGTGATTCTGGCTGAGGCTTCGTCAGACTCGATTTCCCGGTTTTTGACCATGCTCTCCACTTGTAAGGTATCGATCATGAGCGGCTCAAGCAACAATACTCTCTCGAGCATGACTTCCAACGTCAGACCTTGTGCCGACAAACCTGAATCTGTGGCTTCCGATATCACGGACGCCACCCCTTCATCATTTGCCTTATGGGTGATGGTCTCTTCTGGGACATCTGACGAAGGCAATGTACTTTCCCCAGTCATGGGTCTCTCAGGATCCACCGTGCCTTCTGCTTGTTGTTCAATTTCCATCGCATCGAGACAAGTCTGCATTGTAAGAATCAAGGACGAGATATTGTTCGCACAATCTAAAAGTTGAAGCAAAAGGTGATTATTCTGTATTGAATGGGTACAATAGGAGGGCAGTGACGGAAAACAAGCGCAGTGGACCCCGAGTATTTTCGAAATCGCCAACCGTCAACACGGTTATTTCTACTTACCTACTCTTAGCCCGGACCATCACGCAATGCTCTCCATACTTCGCAAAGCTCGACTGAAGGACAAGGAGATGAGAATCTTGATGCTGTGAGAGAACTTTTGAGGGATTTTTGACAGGATTTGCTAAGCTTGTGTAACAGTGGCTTAGATAATGCAGGCAAGACCACGATCGTCAAGCAATTGATGAACGAAGACGTGAACACCGTCAGCCCCACTCTTGGCTTTATCATCAAGACCATCGAATTTGAGGGGTATGTGACCGACCGTCTCAATACCAGGACGATGTGTTGATTACATGCAAAGCTACCGACTCAACATTTGTACGGAAACTTCAGTCCAATCCAGTCTGTGAGCGTACAAAACACGGGAGCTGATGTAGGCTCAGGGGACGTTGGCGGACAGAAGACATTGCGATCCTACTGGCGCAATTACTTTGAGAAGACAGATGCTCTGATCTGGGTAGTGGATGCGACAGACCGACTGCGTATGGGCGGTTGCAGAGGTGAACTTGCATCGTTGCTGGTTCAAGAGGTCAGACTCTACCCTTCAAGAGTGTCTTATATATCTAATCAGCAACCAGCGCCTAATGGGAGCTAGCCTGCTCATCTTCTCCAACAAGACGGATGTGGATGGCTGCATGGATGAAGACGAGATTCGAAAGGTTATTGACTGCTCGAGATAAGCTTGGTAGGAGGTTACTAACACGCCCAGGAACTACAACTCGATGCGATCCAAACACACAAATGGAAGATCTACACGTGCAGCGCAATCACCGGAGAAGGTCTAAGGGAAGGACTGGGCTGGGTGGTCCAAGATGCCAAAGAGAGACTCTTCTTGTTTTGATATGGGAATCTTCTGAATATCATAGAGAAGGGCATTTCAAGGCGGAACGTGCGGGCTTGCTACCCCTGTTGTCGTTCGGCGGTCTCTGAAGCTGATAGGCTACGCTTGGGTGGGGCGTTGGATAGTCTAAGCAGCTGCGGGTCACAACAAACAGGCCTGGTGCTGACCGCGTTCTAATGCAGCTGTTGGTAGCACCTCTATACAATTCATTTCTGTGAAGAATTCTACCCATTTGTTTGAGGTAGCGACTGCCTTTGGATACCTTGTAATTGCTCCTCCCACGGTCTCTACTGCCAAGACTCAAGTACGACACCTAAAAGCTGGAGCTGTGCTGTACTGTTGTTGATCAACACTTCCTCTTCACCGTAATCCATTGACTGCAGCAATCCGAATCTGTGCCGGACACAAACGTTTAGATGCCTATCACCACCGATCCCGATGGCTCCGAAGACGTCAATGACTTTCTGTTGCGAATCAAAGAGCTGGGGGATCAGCGCGATAAAGAGGACGAAGAAAGGACCAGAAAGCTCGAAGAGGAGATTATTCAAGGGCGAAAAGAGAGACAAGCCCGGAGAGCTGGTCAGAAAGTCCCACAGGCCATTCTTCGCGACGTGAGAGTGAAGTGACGAGACTAATGCATCTACAGAACGCGCCAGGTCTCTCTCGCCAACGAAAGACACCTCCTCAAACGCTGGCACTCCAGGCTCAGCAACTTCGAGGAATGAGATGTCCATGCAAAAAGACTTTTCGCAGGCGCCCTCGTTCCAAACGCTCTCTAATGCTGGCGCATATCACGACGATGCTCCTCAGAAAACCAATGGCGCCCTTTCGAAGGACGGCAGTCCAGGTTTCGACACTAAACCTCGAGAACTCCCCAAACCCCTTTCGAAGCCCCAGACGCTATCCAATGCATCCCCCAGCGCAGCAATGCCCCTTGCGCGTGCTGGCACCCTCTCATGGCAGCAGCGTCCTACATCACGTGGATCTACAGGGCCGAGGGGTCGACCATTGTCTATGTTAGCTTCGGAAAACAGCGCTACAAGACCACCGCCGACAAGTGCAGAACCAGACCTTGCGAACAATGACAGTCTTCCAAGGGGTCAGATTGCGCAATCACTTGGGTCCAGAGATCCGGCATGGTTCAAGCAGACGCAAGAGCGAGGTCTGGGCTCGGCAGCATTGAGGAAAAATCATGTGGAAGACCCATCAGCCACGAACCCAAGTATGGGCAGCATGCGCCTACCGGGGATGTCGAGAGAAAGCACAGCAGAGCCTGGCAGTCGCATGAGCCCTCCACCAGAAAGCGTCCGAGCAGATTCGATTTCAATACGGGGCAATTCTAGAGCACATAATTTTTCGGGCTCCGCTTCTGTCTCCTCTTCTAGCAGTATGCGGTCACCGTTGCCGACCATGAGCAGTCAGATATTAGAGCCACCCTCTTCTGATACACAATCTACATCAGGTGTCGATGAGATATCCTCAACTAGCCGAACGCTAGCAATGTCACCTGCCCAAGGACGTATATCTCCGGAGCGCATAGATCGGCCTGCATCACCGACAAAAGGACTCGGAGGGTTCGTGCAAAGTGCGATGTTGAAACGGTCGGACAGCGTTAACAAGAGGTGGAGCGCACAAACGGGACCTGGTCTGAGCAGAGGAAACTCTACAGCGAGTAATCTGAGTGGCTACGGGGGTTCGCGATACCCAATGGGTGGGATTACTCCTCTGGTGGAGTCAAGACCTAGCAGTATCAGCCGTGAAGGTTCTCCAAGGCCCAATTCTAGACCAACATCAAGCCATAGTAATAGCACTGTTACCCAAAAGATTGGCGAAGATGACAGGCCTGGAACATCTACATCTCTGGCCAGCAGTGTATCGAGATCTCGATTTGATGAAAATGTTCCGCACCCAATCGCTCGAGAAATCGGATCCCCTGGGCCGGTAGAAGAAATCATGAGTCCTCCAGCAAGTCCAAGCAAGAAATGGAGCCCTACAAAGTCGAGCTGGCTTGAAAATGCACTAAACAAACCCGACTCACCCAAGATTAAATCATCCGCTCCGCAGCAACCGATATGGATGTCAGAAATCAGCCGGGCTAAACAACAACGAGGGAGTGTCGATCTGGGAAAAGGAGGAAGCAATTTCAAGGAAGTGTCTATCGGTGGACCAGTGCGCTCTCCTCCGCCAGGTGCTGGCTACAAACCCCCAACCATTGGTGGCCTACCAAGTGGCTTCAGCGCAGGCGTAGCTGCGAAATCTCGGAATGGTAGCGTAGATGACGCTGCTCGAAAAAGCGCCTCTCCAGATCCTACCAAGGCCAACGGCAGGGCCTTTGCAAAATCGTCAAAGGAGCTACCACTTCCTGATCAATCGATCGAACAAGGTCACATTGTCAAGGACCAAACAGACGTAGAGGCTTCTACAAAACCAACAGTATCATCTGCAGCGACTCGAACCCCCCCTCAACCAGACTCGCGTACGAGTTCACCTACGGCCGGAAACCTCAAGCCTGAGACACCTCCGAAAAAGGATTTCAGATCGCCACTCAAGCCGCGGCAGACATCTGGGGAGAAGAAAGCTAGAGAAGAACCTGAATTCAAGAATGTATTTGGGAATCTGAAGCGAACGCAAACCAAGAATTACCGTGCTCCCGATGAACTCAAGGACACTATCATGCGTGGGAAGAATGGTCTCGCTCAAAGTGGAGGACCCAAGAAGACCGAGCGTAAGGATGAGTTCAAAGAGAGTATCCTGCAGAAGAAGCAAGGAATGATTCTTCCTTCAGCCTCGACTCGGATAACGAGCGCTTCTTCCAAGACCCCTGATCAATCCACCCCGGAAGCTATCACTAAGAGGAAAGGGTTGGCAAAGTCCGATAGTGTCCAGAGCATGGGCGACATAGAGGGAAAAAAGCAAGCGTCGAAGCCGGAAGCGTTAGCTAAGCTAGCGCATCTACGTGAAAAGCCCAAATCTATATCCCCTGAAGAGCAAGACAGCGCCCAAGCAACATCAGCCAAGGATTCGCCAACCAAGAATACTATAGGGGCCAATTTCGCCTCCTCATTAGCCGGCATACTTCAGCGAGGCCCTTCATCCATGGCGGGTAGCCCTACCGCGGCTGAAACTCCCAACGAAAAGCCTGACGGTCGACTACTAGAGAAAGCAAGAGAGCCAGACGTGCCCTCGAGAGGACCACAGTTGACGCACGTAACCAAAGCGAGGGCTCGAGGACCTGCACGAAGGCTCCCCACTGCAATCAAGCAAGAGGAATGGGCCCATTCGCCACAAGCTGAACCAGATCCTCGACCAGATCCTCAACCAGATCCTCAACCAGATCCTCGGGACAGAATCCCGTCAATAGAGAACCAATCTCTTATGGGAGGCAAATTTCCTAAGAACCAGTTTTCCCCTATGAGTCCTAGCAAGCCTGGATCACGACCTTTATCGAACATCACTCACAATAACAACAGTAATCGCAAATCTTCCCAGCCTCTCCCTCCACACAAACCATCAGCAAACGTAGCTCCGCCGTCGGACATCAAACTTGCTTTACCGATACCTCAAGTAGAGAATGAACATGTGCAGCTCAAGTCCTCTCCACCTGTCAACCAAAACCAATACGTAAGTCAGAAAGACTCCAATATCTCCCAATCATCCAGATCTACGTCCGCAGCTATTCCCAATGCTCCATTAAAGCGATCACAAATGCAAGAGCCCCAGCCGGTTTCATCAAGAGGACAAGAAAGGCGCGAACCTGAAGCAAAGAACGACGATCTACCTTTACCCTCCGTTAAGGGAGCAGCGGCTATATGGGGCCAATCAGCGAAGCCTCTGCAATCGAGTCGTGCCAGATCACCGGTCAAGTTACCCACGCGTAAAGATGAGGAGGCTGCTATGGAAAAGGCTGGTTTGAGGGCAAAGGAGCCCATTAGCTTGGCTATTGAGACACCTGTTAAGGGGTCTCAGCAGTCGGTCGAGGGCGAACAGTCAACAGCCACCCAATCGCCCAAGTCCCCCCCTCTGCCTGGCAAGAAACCCTCATCAATCGCGAGCAGAGTCACTTCCGCTACCCTTCCACCGCCAGTCGCTGTCCAAAAGCCATCTCCGATCACTAAACCTTCACTGATAAGCGACTTCTTCGCTGAGATATTCGACGAGCCACCGAGCTCCAAAAACAAGATCACCATCGACACGCAAGCAATCCTCGATTCCCGCTCCTCGAACAACAACAGCCAAAAAATTAAGACGCTTCGGAAGCAGATCTTTAAGATCAGCGACAATAGGAAGTCAGTCCCTATCCCCTCGCAAGAAGATCACATTCTTTTCGAGGAAAGCTTGTATATTTGCACCCATGTATTCGGTACTCTTACAGGCCAGCGGACGACGGAAGTGTATTTGTGGTCTGGCGACGGTGTTCCCTCAGCTACCTTTGAGGATGCTCAGCTGTTCGCGAAGAAGTTCGCCAAAGACAACAACGGGAGACTTGTTGTCCTCAAGCAAGGTAAGGAAACGACAAACTTCTTCCAAGCGCTCGGCGGGATTGTCATCACGCGGCGTGGATCGTGTGGTAGAGCAGATACGTCAGCTGGCTCAGGAGCTACGTACATGCTGTGTGGACGACAGCACGTTGGGCAAATCGCTTTCGACGAGGTTGATTTCAGTCCGCGCAGCTTGTGCCAAGGGTTTCCTTACATCGTCTCGGCGCCAGGTAGGAAGCTTTACTTATGGAAAGGTAGCGGCTCTGGTGCCGATGAGTTGGGCTGTGCTAGGCTCATTGGGATGGACCTGGGTCTCACAGGCGAGATTGAAGAAGTGGACGAAGGCCGCGAGCCAGATGTTTTCTGGGAAAGCTTCCCGGGCGGTAAACGGGATATGGTCAGCGGACAAGCTATCAATAGACAGCACTGGCATCTGAAGCCATCATGCGAGAAGTACTCGACGAGACTTTTCAATGTCGGAACGCCGCGCCCCAAATCGGGCTCAGGGCCCATACAAGGAGCAATGCAGTGGGTTCGAAGGGGCAGCGCACCTGCGAGTGACACGACCTCGGCATCGACGGCTCACATCAGGGAGGTCATGCCTTTTGCACAGTCGGACCTGTCTGACGACGGAGTCTTTGTGCTCGATGCCTTCTTTGAGATCTTTGTGTGAGTTTTGCTCCTACATCAAGCTGTCTCGTTTCCTTTTGCTGATTTGACCTACAAGCATCCTGACAATCCGCTCCCTCGCTCCAGCACCCCACCAAAGGTCTGCAGACTCATCCGCGTTCCGCGCCGCTTTGCTCTTCGCCCAAGAATATGGCATCCTGACTGCGTCGGCTGAAGATCGACCTTTCGTACCGCTTGGCTCCGTGGTGGTTTGCTCAAGAAATGCGTCTGGTGCGGAGGTGGAAACAGTGCCAGAAGGCATGATGCGCGCGTTCAGGAAATGGGATGGTAGTGGCACGAAGGAATGTAAAGTGATGCCGCTGACTGCAGCCCTGGAGGCTATGGGGGAGACGAGGTGAGAGGTTGAAAGCAACACCTCCCTGTTCATTATACTATGAGGCGCATGTTATACGAGGAACGCAAAGAGGGAGGCGGAAGGTCTACATTTCCTTCTCAAGGATGTTCGGCGAAATCCTCCTGCAGCGAGGTCCTGTGGATAAGAAGAAAGGCCGCTGGATAACTAGCTGTGCTCATTACGTTCGTATGCTTCTTTCATGTACATATATATCGCGAATCCGAATCTTTCTTCTCCATCATCGCTCCTGTGCCATGCGTCTTTATTCACGTCCAATGAAAGAAAGGCGCACGAGAGTGCCGAAGTTTCGGCGAGGTTTGCACGACTTTTAGACGAGGTTTACACGAGGTTTCGGCGCTGTGATTCGACACTTCATAGGTACCTGACTGGTGGCTTGAATGGGACTAGGGCTTTTTGGGTTTGTGTTGGAGAGGGTGGTTGCTCACGCCAATGTACCAAATGCAAACCACCATCGTCTCTGGATACACGAAGGTATACAGCGATTGAAATTCTTGGGTGTCAACGAGGCAATGTCATCGGCAAACTGGCCATGGTCACTGAGGTTATGGGTGACCTGAGAGGATCGAGTGCAGCAGCACTTGAGATACTTTGAGCCGGTAAACGCATGGAGAATGATGCTTCAGAGACATTCTGGGAATGAAAGCTTCATCCAAGTGACAGACTTGAGAGGGTGAAAGCATTCAGTGATTCTTTCCGCGAAAAAGGAACAAAGCATTGTACTGAAAGGTGGCATAACAGGCAGAAGCGGCATTTTCTATTTGTGAGTAACGCATATTGAAAGTAACCAGATTGACGAAAGCGATTGCCGTTATGTCCCAGGGTATCTGTCTATCCCAAGTCTATAGTATGCAAAACTCCAATTCGATACAGAAGTCTAATGTCATGATTCATCCGCAAGCGGCGCCTGGACTCCCCTGTGCCAAAGTACGTTCTTCGATGAGGCCCACTTATAATTCCTTCTTCACGAAGTGCTCCGGCTTATGGCTCGTTTCGAAGTCAATATGCACATACGCCCGTTCGACATCCGGTAGACTCTCCAACTTCATCTGCAGCTCCTCGGCCACGTCATGAGTGGTTCTCAATGTCTGAGTTG
>JAABUL010005481.1_pt1 | contig 15761 bp, 17 predicted proteins | sample 5559151 | NCBI WGS metagenome assembly JAABUL01 (sample SAMN10711876, study PRJNA513368) | rock metagenome | isolation source: Antarctica rocks | place: Antarctica: Victoria Land, Pudding Butte sud | reverse complement strand
ACCTTGGCGGCGTTGTCCTTGGCGGTTGTTTTGGTTGCAGCCGCCGCTGGCGCGTCCTCCTCGCCCTGCGCCTCAATCTGCATGTTGCAGCACAGCATGTTCAGCGTCTCAGGCGATGGTACTGCACACGGCTGCCCGATCGCAGCGACAGGCTGCCCACATGAGCAAGGATGGTGGTGATAGACCGCAAATCCGTTGTGCTGCTCATTGGTGTTGGCGCAAAGCGCCAGGCGGTAGTGGACGTCATATGACATGGAAAGGACGAGATGGCCGTAAGAGACAGCGTCGAGAAACGTACAGGAGGAACACATGCGCTGCCGCACCTCATTGTGGTCCGCCGGCGCAGCGGCCGCCTTCCGCTTCTTTCCTGCCGACGCTGCCGTGGCGCCTACCTTGTCCTGACAGCAGCGAATCAAATGTGTACTTCAGATAGAAGCGTAGGAAAGAAAGCTCTGCGACAATCAAATGTGTGCTGCAGAAAGAACTATGGAGAAAAAAAGCTCTGCAACTGCCGATGGAGGCTGCCGGCGGCTTGCGATATGGGGAACGCTCTGGTTGCGCCGCTTGTGCAGCAAGCGTTGATACAGGGGAAGGAGAACGAGCGAGCCGAGATGGGCTGAACTGAGCTGTGGTGCTGCACCTTTTTGCCCTGGACCTTGGTGGTGCCGCTGGCCGCCTGGCCGCTGGCCGCCTGGCAGGCTGCAGACGCACACACCACATAGTCTGGCAGAGAGCACAGGGTACACTGTGGAGCCATACACTGTGGAGCCGTAGACTGTGGAGCCATTGGGCGGCCACAATGGCACCTGAATGGATTGAAAGGAGGCACGCCACAACAGCATGTCTGCCGCAGGTGCGCTGCGGTGCATCCCCGCGCAAACATGGGCATTCACGGTACACGAGATATGGCTGTGGCATAACGCGCTTGAAGTCGGAGGCGTTCATCGTCGCAGGCCCTCTGGTTTTCTTGCGCGCCACGGCGCCGGCGGTGGCGACGGGCGCAGCAGCAGCCAGCGCAGCGTCGGGCATAACATGGGCATAACCGGCAAGGCACTTGGCGATTATGCCAAGTGCCTTGCCCTACCGGAGAAACGGGGTTTCGAAAACGGGGTTTCGAACGTGAAAAACTCATGAAAAATTCATGGCAAATGCGGACATTCTCGAAAAACATGCGAAAATTTCGGCAACTGTTTCCATCTTTTCGGGAGTTTTTCAACACTCCAGTGAAAAATCGGTGAAAAGACCGTGCAAGAAGCACGATGCAAGCCCGGATCAGCCTTTGCAGTTTTGGTGAAGTTGGGCAGTGAAAAGGAACGACAGCTGATGGGCTTTTCTTGGCTCCAGTCATGGGATTCAGAAAGAGAGAGAAGGGGTTGATGTATGTTACAGTTCCAGCATCAGAGTTCACCGCGTTTGAGAGAGCCTTGAGTGCCAATGTCAGCGGATCTAAATGTCTGGTCTGAACCCGTGCAAGGCGCGCAGCCCGGCGTCTTATGCAAGCGCCGCGCGCATTGCCGCGGCTGTCGGCCATGATGTTGTGCAGTAGCACGCGGAGGTCGAACGTCTCCTTCTTGTGCGCATCTAAAGCCTCGATGCCTTCCCACAGCTGGCCTGCAGGCGCAGCAAGTAGTTTAAGCGGCGGCAGGTACATCTGGAGGTCCTCCACCTTCTCCGGGCCATCGATCAGCCCGAACAGGATGACGTTGTCCGGCAGCATGCGCTCCTGCACACGCCCAATGTTGCTGTGGCAAATGGAAATAGGGTCTTCGATGAAAGCAGGTTGTCAAAAGAGTTGCCATTGCTGCCACAAACAACCAGCGCAATGATAGAGCCCATGGGCATTGATCATGAGCGGCATTGCATAATTTAGGACGATGCCGTCGAAAATGCTCGGACGAAACTGCACAAGCTACCGTGATCAGATTCAAGTACGATAACACATGATCGCACCTCGTCCGGCAGGTTGTAGTTGATCAGCAGCAGAGGCGTTATACTATACTGGGTCTCACTCCATGGATTGAAGCCGTACTGCTGGAAACCCAGAACGATGTTGCGTGGGTCCCGAAAGAAGTCCGGGTACGCAGCCAGCCGCTCCGCCATGCGTGCGCCGTCTGCACCACCAGCATTTCCTGCGTTAATTAACGCATGAATGCTGGTGGTGCAGACGGCGCAATGCTGGTGGTGCAGACGGCGTTTTATAAACACCACCGGGATCAAGGCGGATCCATTGTGCAGAAAGAGGCAGTCACGCTGGCGGCACTCTGGTATGGCGCGGCTGCCGACGCCCGCGCCGAAGCGGCTGAGCAGCTTTTTGATCTGATAGAGGCTGCCCGGCGCATTGTTCGGCTGCGGCAGCAGCTCGTCCGCGTCCTGGCGCAGCACCTTCTCCAGCGTCGGCTGCGTCATGTTGCTCTGCCGCGCCAGCCGCAGCTTCATCTGGAGGTACTCAAGCACTGACGGCGGCGGGTGCGTGCCGTCGGGTGCCGCGGCGTACAGCGGCTCTGCACACGAGCGAAGGAAGCAATTCGTCACTTCGAGTAGTGACGGCTTCGCTTGGTGCATACTGATCGAGACTGGCGGACCGGAACTCACATAAGCGTCTCTACCGTTAGTCTGCCGGGCACACAAATAGACGAAACAACATTGTTGTTCAAGGCGTCTTGCAGATGCGGACCTTGGAGGTCCTCCGTGTTTGGTTCGCGCCCCTCCGCCAGCAGCGCCGCTAGATGATCCCACAGCAGCGAGCTCCCCGTCGTCTTCGCTGCCGGCGGCAGCGTCTGCACCTGCGGCGGCTGCGCCTGCACCTGCGGCGGCTGCGCCTGCATTGCCGCCGGCGCCGCCGCCGCTCGCGGGTGCTGGGGCAGTGCCATCGGCTGGCTGCTCATCGTCACTGCCGCTGCTGCTATCGTCAGAGAGCGCAGCGTCCGGCTCATCTGTTTGCTGATCGCTGGGAACGCTGGCTTCTGAGCTCGTTTCTGAGCACTCAGACGCGTCACCGCCATCGTCGGCTGCAAGGCCGGCCGCCATCGGGATGTCACTGTCTGCGCCGCGCAGGAGCTGGGGGTGCGCCGCGTCGCCTGTTGCATGCTGCGGCTGTGCGTCCCTGCTCGGCGTCGCGGCGCCACCCGTGTTTATTCTGCGATCCGCGCTGGCACCGCCGCCTGACTGCGTAGTGTCCACAGCATCGCTGCCGCGGCCGTCTGACACATCTGTGCCGCCACTTGCATTGTCGCCGGCACCGTCTGCTTCGCCGCTGCTGCTCGCGCCGTCCCTACTGCCGCTGCTGTAGTCGCCGCCGCCAGCGCTCTCGCTGCTGCCGCCGCTGCCGTTGGTGCGGCGTCGCTTTTCAGAAGCCCAGTAGGCGTCCCAATCTACCTGGTTCTCCCTGCAGTGCTGTTTGACTGTCGAGGCACTGTGCTCAAGGCCTAAAGGTAGGCAATATACACAGGGACATCGCTGCATGACGTCTTGTGCTGATGCAGCTTCGAGTCGATAGCAGCGACACCCAAATGAGAAGGCATGCCCACCCAAAGAAGGAAAGCATCTGGCTGTTGTGTGCAAATGTGAGATAGCATCACGTGATTTGCAAGCAGGCGCCTGGTTAAAACCCGGGAAGCTGTCGAAATCTGTCGAACTCATTTCCCGCCAGCGACGCCGGAAATCGTGTCTGGTGCTGTGGAAAGCTGCAAGCACAGTTTTGTCCGCTGCACCTGTGAAACAATTCACAAGCGTTATCCAAGCTTCATCCGGGCGGCACGTCGCAGAGTTGCACGTCTTGCGGAGCTGCGTTATTGTTTACAATCGAGAGGATCGAGCTAGACAGCTGTTGTTGTTCGTGATGCAACCGCCGGCAGATGCACTTGCCGGAGCAGAGCAGGCGGCAAAAACAGCCCAGGAAAAGGTAGAGCAGCTCAGGCGACAGCAAGCAACGTCGTATGTGGGAGGCGTGCCAGCAGCAGCAGCAGTCACAGCTGCGCCAGCCCCGACAGCACTGCTAGCAGCGCAGCAGAACGCGTCAAAGGAGAAAAAGAGCCGAAACAAGGCTCCGACAGACCTCGAAGACGTCGGCAAGTCGGCGACCGCCCACAAGGTGCTTCGTGCTTGCTTCAAAAGTGCATGTGGCGGCGGCAGTCCGATCATGAGTTGGTGTTGTTACGTGTTGAGAACGATCACAGCTCAAGTTAATCTTCCACTCGTGTGTGCGCCGTGCATTTCAGCACTCGCATGGTATGCTGCGCACCGGCATCTCATGCGCGCAGGCATTTTGCAAGGCCGCAACACACGCTTTGATACTCTGTCAATAGGGCAAATCACATCGCCAACGTTGTGAACATTTGCAGGCGTACATCGCGTTACAAACCAGGCGACTCGTGGAGTCTTACGGTGTGGGCAAGGGTGACAAGGGCATTTCCGTGATCATGCCCTTGAACACGCTGCCGACGGACAAGGTGGAGGTGGTCGTCCGGCGTCTGTCTCAGAATCTGGACTGCGCTGAGCCAGCCGCCATGAGCCAGCTCTCAACGTGCGTCAGCCAGTCCCTCGTGACCTCGCAGATATGCAGTTTCTCGTTCATGCACCGGATGCGACAAATCATGCACCGTCACACTCGCGAGTTTGCAACGGGAAAAGAGCTGGCAGCCTCACAGGAAGAGCACTTGAACTGTAGGTACTGGGACAGTTTGCGGCGTAATACGCTGTATGCGCAGAAGTCCGGCGGCGGCAAGTACTACTACCAACGGGCATGTGCGTCTCAAATCTTGTATATCATATATGGATTTTTCGTCCAGAAATCAACTTCTTGTACTTCTCGATCTGAAAGGCGGACAACTGCAGGCGCGCTCCGCCGAGCGTGGAAGGCAGCACTGCGCCAGGTGCCGGAACTGCTGGCGCCACGCCGCCTGCGAGAGCGCTGCCGCCCAGACATGCAAGCCCATCGCCCAAGAAGGTGTGCATCACATGATGTCTACAGCTGCAGTCAGCAAGTCTTTCAATAGGCTGGCTGGCGCCCGCATCATGCTGGAATGCGATGATCAATGCCGTGCGGATGAAGTTTGTCACAGTCATGAACCCAATGCCGTCTCTTCACCGTATCGATTCGAGCCTGATGGACCGCGTCACCCTGCTGCTCCAGGGCAAGGGTGGCCGCAAGCAGCGGAGTAATGGGACTGAGACCACAGCGGTTGGCGACAACGCTGATGCTTTGTTTTCGGGATTACGAGTGTTTGCAATTTTTGTCGGTTCGTATTGTCCACTGAAAGCGCCAGGCAACATTGCGTCACATGCAAATGTTGCAGCGTGCAAGCCTAGGTGGTGTGCGTGGCAGCTTGAACTCGATGTGCGCCAGCAATACTTCTCGTTGTGAGCTTGCTCTCAACAACGAACCAATCACTTTTGCCAGGTAGGCGGCAAGGAGAAGACGGCAGCGGGAAAGCGCAAGAGGAAGGCGGCAGGCGCCGGAGCGGCAAACGCCAAGGCGGGTCAGCGCAAGGGTGAAAAGGTGTGCAGATTTCCTTGCGATTTCCCAATGCTCTACCGGATTAACTACCTGGCCGTCCCTGTTTCCAAGCAGTTTCGTTGGGTGTGAGGAGCACTGGCTGTGCAGCACGGGAGCTCAGCAGAAACTGCAAAAGGGAGTACGCAACATGCAATTATTTGATGTTCTCCTGTGTGCTGGCACTGCAGAACACACAGCCGCATGGGACAAGCGAGCGCGCCAAGGTGCCTGCCGTCGGGGGCAAGCGCAACACACGTTCTGACACAACGATAAACTGCTGAGGCGGGTGCGGGTCCGGACGTCCGACTGGAGAAAGTGCCCAATACTGCAGTGAAAAGGCGGCAGCAATGGCCGTGGAGCCGGTGCCTTGGGTGGGGCATCATGAACCTAGCTGTGCCGGTGCGCGCCGGCGGCGGCATGAGCGTGAACGGGGGCTTCTGGCTTCTGGGCGCTGATGTCAAATCATGATCAGTAAATGCCAGGACGATTTCCAGGGAGCAAACTGTGGTGACAGCAGCAGCAGCCACGCAGCTGCATTTCGCACGCTGATCGGTGGTTAAGCGACTCTCTGTTCCGATTGAATCGATACGAAAGGCTGCCATTCCAATTCAGTGAAAAGTACGTGTGAAATCGCTGAAAATCCCGCCGAAACTCCCCTTGACAAACGCCTGAAAACAGCCTGAAAAATCACGATTTCCGTGGATTTTGCAAAGTTTTTCACGGCTCTGGTTCAGGTAGTTTTTTCATGCTTTTTTCGCGGACTTTTGAAGGCCTTGAAAAAACCGTCTCTCCGGTAGGGAATTGTGCATCCTTCGCTGACCGTCACCACAAAATACGCACTCACCCAGAACAGCTCCTTCATCACAGCGGTTCAAACTTTCGCGGAAGAATGCCACTCGCACGGCTACGCTTCCAGCCACCGCGCAGCCAAGCGTGAGACATGCACGTCAGCCAGTGCCACCAAAAGCGCCTCTTGCCGAGCGATGGGTGGGGCGACCGCCGCTAGTGAAATCCACGGCAAACAGGGTCATGATATCAACTCCCAAGACGCCTGTACAGGCGGCACATGTGCAGCCTGACAGGAAGATTAAGGAGCAGGAAGAAAGTAATTTGCGAGCTCGTCCCGCGGGGCTGTTGCCGAAACATCAAGACACCCAGCCAAGACCAAGATGACGACAATCAGCAATCGCAGACGCTCTCGTAACGGCAGAAGCGCGTGCGCCTGGGCGAAGGATGACAACATCGCGCTACAACTTATGGAACATCTGGCGAGAGAAGCCGGGCAAGACAATACTGCTCGGCCGCTGTGTGCGCGACATGCCCAGAAGAGGAGCGACAAGGGCCGGAGATGACAGAGATTCGCATTGGCCGGAAGGCGGGCGGGTCAGGTTCCAAATCAGGCTAGACGAAGCCAGCCGCGCTGCTGGACCAGGCTTGGCGGGGCAATGCATGCACAAACCTGGTTGACGGGCGCGTCCGCCGGCGGCGGTGGCAGCCGGCTGGCTTGTCGGCGCTCGGCAGCGCGCACCCCGACATCAATCGAGAGAGTGAACCGGGGGACGCTCTGGGAGGGACTCCAGACATAAGGGAGATCACACGGGGAGACATCGCATCACAACCTACGTAGGCGCAGTATACTGCGCCGACAACCACACTTTGCGGGAGCAGAAGGCTAGCGTCTTCTCCAGGTGTCAAGCTCTGTTCGACTTCTACGTCGGCTGTGACCATTAATGTTCTGTTCGACTTCTACGTCGGCTGTGGCCATCAACAATATTGCTGATGGGAGCGAACGCAAGTGTAACCGGATGACACAGCAACTGAATATCCGGATCAAAACCGAGGAAGAGAATTTGCCGCTGGACCTAATTGTGGTGGATACCAGAATGCAATCCATGGCGAATTGCCATCATAGACTGGCTGCGCCGCACGGTGAAATTCCGGGCATCAAAGGCAGTAGCAACACCATCCATGCGTCGGAACCCCCGCCAGCAGATGACAACGCTGGAGCTGACCGCTGGCAACCAAGGTCACGGAAGGTAAAACAAGACGACCGACAAGCAAGAGGGACTACGCAAGTAAAACAAGCCCACATGTTCAAGGGACCTAACGACCCCGAAGATTGCGGCAAGCAAGGATGTAAGGTAATAATATGCCTGAAGCGGCAAGTTCATCGTCAGCAACATAACAATCATAACATATTCCTGCGCCAATACAACCTTCAACGGCACGTCTTCATCAACCACATATCAACAGCTTCATGCCATGAAGTTGCGGTTGCTCAGTGAGCAACCGCAAACTGGACAACCGCAAGCGGTTTACAACTACCGTTCTTGTAAACCGCTTAAGCTTGCGCGTTGTCCAGTTCTTGCCTTGTGACAAGGCAAGAAATCAACTACAACAGAAGCAACATCAACATTCAAGACCGGAGACCGGACCTGCAGCAAGAAGAGACAACACAGAGGCAAGAAAAATAGACGGCGGGAAGATTCAATCCCAAGTTGGTGGCGCTTGCGAAGCGTCGGGACGACGCTCAGAAGAGCGAGGGCGGAGTGTAGCAATTGTGCTCACTCACGATTGAGCACAAAGTGCTGAGTCAGCACTTTGGCATTTCAGACACAAGGGGGATCAAGATCCCCTTGTCAGACATATGGAACACACCCTGCATCGAAATGACACGTGGTGTTTGTACGAGGCAGATTGCCTCCAGCAATCTGTCTGCTTTGAATGTCGGACGCGCGCCAAACTGTTGGTCCTGCACCAGTTAGGGAGCTCATTGTAGTTTGAGGTAGCGTAAGGTCGCGTTTGATAACGCGGCCGACGTAGATGTACCTTGAATTTGGCGAACTGCCGGTGCATTCTAATGCGCGATGCACAGTTGCAGCAAGGACGGCGTTCAGTGGGCACACCTTCCGCCTTGCACACGAACTGGTCCTGAATTGCCCTGATCAGGAGTCAGGGCAAGGGGGAACGCTTCGTCGCCGCATGCAGCAAACGGAAAGGCTCACTGGAACGCGACAATCTTGGAAGGATTGAACAAAGCTCGGCATCGACCGCTCTGAGCAGCAAGCCCTGAACATGGCTCATGAAATATTCATTCCCGAACTGCTGCGGAACGCTGTCAGCAACCTTGAGGGAGAGGACTGGTTCGCGGCCACATTGGTGTGTAAAAGGTAAGCGGATGAATCTGCTGGTTGCACTGGCGAAGAGATGATGCGTTCCCATATGATGTGTTGGCCTGGTGCACACCTCTCCTGAAAGCCATGTCCTTGTGCTGCACGCAGCTGGGCGGAGGAGGGACGTTCGCTGCTCGCTACTGCGGAAATCAGCCTCCCCGACTTCCTGGGCCTGCTGCGCCTGTTCCCGGACTTGAAACACCTGCACGCCTTCAAAATGTTTAGCTGATATTTATCTGCAAGCCCATCGAATACCTTTAATAGTTGGGACTTTCTTGCTGAAGTCAAAAGTTGAAAATCAGACGATTGAAAATCGCCAAGAAAATCTTTATGTGTATTTAAAATACATAGAAATTCAGTAAAAATTCTTCCTTGATTGATATACTGGCTACAACTTATTTTAAACCTTGTAACTACGCCACAATCTTAGAAATAAGCCTTTTTGGTAGTAATCTACCTAATTCAACCTGCGCTTGCACCATGACGCCGCGCAGCTGCTGTCAAGCACGCTTCTGCAGGTGTGTGCGATTCTCGGACACTGCTCTTTCGTTTCCACAGATGAGAGGCCTGGCACATCTGTGCTGGTGTGCGCTTGCGCATGACCATGCACATGCCTACCAACCTGTGACACGGCCGCCGCAGCTGACCGCCAGGTGCAACCTCATCGATGGCATGCCAGGAAGTTTACTGAAAGGCGCTGACATCTCTCCTGATGCACGCAGACGCCGCCGCCCGCCCTGGAGTGCCTCAGCCTGGACCTGACAGCGCTCATGGCCGACAGCTCAGCGCAGCCGCACGGGCGTCGAGACGCCTGGGGGCACCACTTTCTGGGCGGCCTGGACTCCGTCCTGGAGCACATGCGGTCGCTGACGGAGCTGCACTGCGCAGCGCTGCCGGACGTCGCTCACCTCGTCCGGCTGAAGCTGCTGCGCAGCCTGAACATCTCGCTGGCGCGACCCGAGCGGTCGGCGGCCGGGCCGGTCTCCCTCAAGGTGCTTTAAATTATAGCGCTGTGCCTATCCTTCTTCAGGAGCACCCGCCAATTGGAGCTGGATCCGGATCCGAGTCACCAAGGCATGGGCACGTGATGGCGGCCGCAAGCCGCGCATCATGCGATGATCTTACAGGATGTGAACAAGCCGCGCATCATGAGATGATCTTACAGGATGTGAACAAGCAAGAGTCGTTCCGCATGGCCCGGGGCCAACGAGACTGTGTCGCCTTTCATGCCGTGGGCTCGCGCCGCTGCAGACTGGCGGATTGTCACTAGCGGCGTCACCAGGGGAATCGCAGAGTTTCATAACTTAGACTTTGAGAAGAGGTCGAAGGTTGAGACTTGACTCCCTTGCTGCCGCAGGTGCTGACGGCGCTGGACAAGCTGCGGCTGCTAGGCGTGGCGGCAGACCCGCCGACCCGCTTCTGCGACCTCAGTGCCCTGACGGGCCTGGCGTCATTGCGCCAGCTGTCCCTCGGCGCCAGCTTCATGCACGACTGCACGGTCGAGCACTACGTCCGCCCCGAGTTCTCCCCGCTGCCGCGCATGACGTAAGCGCTACAACCTCCTGTGGATGGGAACACAGAGCTGCTGCACCGCCGCTGCAGCGCATCAGATTGCGACCTCCCGACTGCTTTGCCTCGCCCTGCTCAATAGTTTCGCAGCACAGTATGTCGTTCTCCCATGGCAGATGGACACAGAGACACGTATGAGCAACGATGACATGTATGAGCAACGATGACCGCATCAGACATCGCCTGAATGGAGACAGCCTCTAGGAGCGGGGCAGCGTTCACCCTGCCTCACACTGCTCGTTGCGTGCGCAGGCAGCTGACGGGGCTGATGCTGGAGAAGTGCCTGGTGTTTGATGACGCCGCGCTGGGCGAGCTGCTGCAGGGGCTGCAGAGAAACCTGCGCGCGCTGTCGCTATGCGGCAACCACAACCACATGGAGAAGCTGGAGGGAGGTACTGTACATTTCCTTCCTTTCCTTTGCATTATAAAAGTATCTGCTGAACAGATGCAGAGAAACCTGCACGCTCTTCGTCAGTGCGGCCACCACGACCACCTGGCCAAGCTGGAGGACGGTACTGTACAGTTCCTTTCCTTTGCTTCTTCTGGGCAATCTGTTCTGCTCCTGGGGGCTGCAGATTCTGCGCACGCTGTCGCTGTGCGGCAACCACAACCACCTGGCGAAGCTGGATGAAAATTCTGTACTGTTTGTACCTATCCTGTCCTTGTCTATTCATGTCGGTTTCTTTTATTTCGTCCGGACATTGAGCCACTTGCTCAGGCGCCGCCATATACTGCAGGGGCAGAGGCAGGAAGGAGGAAGAGGCATGCCTCCTCGCTTGGCAAACTAGAATTGTGTGAAGTCGAATCAGCTGGTCAAGAGGCAAGATTCTGCCCTGCAGGCTGGGCGGGGCTGCACGGCATGCAGCTGGAGTGGCTCGCCGTCGATTTTGGCTACAATTTTGCCGCCAATATTTGCTACAGTTCCGCGTCCACGGCCGGCCACCTGGCGGATGCGCTCGCCGCGCAGAGCCGGCTGCACACCCTGAGCCTGGGCGTGCCCGGCAGCAAGGACGAGGACTCTGCGCGAATGCTGCTGGGCGCCGTGCGCAGCCTGGGCACCGGGCTGACGGCGCTGCGCATGACCTGCGGCGACCCCATTATGGGGTGAGACCACACAGCCAAATGTTTTGTGGACACCTCCTCGTAGATGTGGGCGTGCGTTCCCAAGCTGAGGCCTGTCACCAGGCTGACGGCGCTGCGATGACCTGCGGCAACCCTGTCATGGGGTGAGCCCGCACCTACTGGAGTGCTCCTGCGGAATGGCCTCATGGCTGGGCGTGGGCGTCTGCTTACTCAAAATGTGGCATGTGGCTCCTGCTGCCCATGCTGCCTGCTGCATGTGGTGTTCCTGGATAAGTATTTTTGACGCAATATTCTTCCCCATTTCCCGATCCGTTGCCCGATCTGGATCTGATACTGAGCCCACTTCCTGCCTGTCCTCGGCAGGCAGCAGTGGCCCGATCAATCCCTCACGTGCCTGAGGTTTGACTCATTCTCTGCCCTTCGTCGGCAGGCAGCTCTGGCACGACTTGGCGACTCCGGGCGCCTTCAGCAAGCTGCGCGCGCTGGAGGTGCAGGCGGGCGTCGACTGGGTGTACTTCGATTCCGACTGGGAGCAGAAAGAGTTGGCGCAGGTGAGCATTCTCCCTTGCGAGCGTTTGGTGAATTCTGGAGGAATACTTTGTCGACCACTTTAGGGGTCTGCGGCAACTGTACCAGCCGCGTGGAATCGCGCCAGCGCGGACATTGCACCTGCAATGACTGCCGCATGCCTTGCCGCCCTGTTCTGCTCCATGTGTGATGGTACTTGGGAACAATAAACTCCGAAACCCTAAGACCCACTCCTAACTTGACCTGCAGGTGGAGGCCGCGCTGCACCACCTGACGGGCCTCGAGTCGCTGTCGGCGCCGCAGCTGACGCTGGCACGGCTGCCCACGGGCGCGTCATCCCCCCTGGCGGCGCTCACACGCTGCCGCCGGCTGCAGCTGACGCCCTGCGCCGACGACCTGGCCTGCCTGGCCGGAATGGCCACTCTGGAGCAGCTGGACCTGGTGCTGCGCGTGCGCGACGCCGCCGGCGCAAACTGTCTGACAGTGCTGGGGCGGCTGTCGCGACTGACGGCACTGCAGCTGACGGGGTCGGAGGACGGGTGCGGCAACGGCGGCATGGCGGCCAACGGCCACGACTGGTGCACCGACCTGGACTCTGTGCTGCAGGTGAGGGTGGGAATTGAAACCCTTAGTAAGGCTGGAACACCCCTAGTGAGGCTGACTGGGCATGGCATTTGCATGTGGCAACGATGCAGTCAGCGGGAGCAATGGACAACATCAGTGTGGCGATTGAGCCAGCCTGGACACATGCTGCAATGGACATCTGCGCAGCCGCAGCCTGCCCACATCACCGCAGACTTGAAGAGACTTTGCGCTCGCCGTGAGTGCACTGCCACAACATGCCGCTCTTCCTGCTCGCGAGTCAACACCAAACTCCCTTGTACGTCCATGCAGGCCATCTCGAGCTGCACCAGCGTCGTCGACCTCAATATCCGCTGCTGCAGCGGACTGAGCGATGCCGGCATACGGGCGCTGGCGCCTCTCACCCGGCTGCGGCGACTGCAGATCAGCACCGAGATGGTGGCGCAGCTGCCTTCCTTCCCGACCGTCCTGAGGCAGCTGCCGCGGCTGCGCTGCCTGAACCTCCAGCCCGCCAGCATGGTAAGGCGCAGGCAGCTGGGCGCTTGCGCTGTCGTGCAATAGCTGTGCCCTTGCCTCGTAGACAATGCAGTCGCGGGAGGTCTGTGTGGCAGCACACCTACTCGTGCAGATTGCGGTTGCGGTGATCTGCTGCAGGGCGCAGGCCACATACGTGCGCAGATGGGCAGAATAGATCACGTTGCTGGTCATCGTGTCTCTCACACACCTTCCACTGGGTAAAATGAGGCACATCTGTTGCAGGTGCCACAAGAGCCAGCGGACGGCGCCCGCAGAGTCGCCCGGGAGGCGCTCTCGAGGGACACACATGATGAATTTGATTTAGAGTTCTGCAACGACCCCTTTGCGGTGCCCGGCGTGCCCGACAAAATGTACCTGCGCCACTTCCGCAGCGACCCTGCCTCCCGCAGCACCAAGCGCCTGGTGATATATTATTCCCCTTTCGTCCTGCTCCGTGAGGGCTACGGCGCCCGCGGCATGCACTGACGCTTGGGAACCTGTGCATTATTCTTGAGCATTGTTGAGTACGCACAGCCTGCTGTTCAATGCGACGTTGCACACGTTCTGAACAGCAGATATTGCATGTGCAGGTTTCGGGCGGCTGTGGCTCTATAATCGGCAGCGCAGTCGTCATGCCCTGGCACGACCCTGCCTCGGACTGCTTCATGCCGAGCCTGCTAGCCTGCGACCTGCCGGCAGTGGACAGCCTGCGCAAGGAGGACGAGGCATACTACTTTTTGACATGATGCTATAATTCATGGCTGCTTGCATTTGTGCAAGCAGATGAATATTCATCAGCTTGAAAGGTGTATGCGACACACTGCACCCCTGGCTGGCCACTGTGCAGCTTTGCAAATGACGTTGACCTGAATGTGGGCATTTCACAGTGTTGTCCTGAATGTGAATATTATCCTGGATGTGAGGATCCAGCACTGGTTACTAACCATATGAAATGGCAGTCACCATCGAAGAAGTGCGTCTGTAACACCTTGTTTTCATGCGCCATACAAATGCCTGAACCCTGGAAAGAACAACAGATACACACAGCTGCTTGGAAACAGATCTGGCTTCCTGGTTCGAGGCTGTCACCCCTGATCGATGACTGTCTACCTACCCGGAAATATCCAGAGCAACCAAACCTGCGGCAGGGGGCCCCCCTGCCGCAGGGGGCCCCCCGGAGTCCGGGGTGACAGCCGCTGCCGTCATGGCAACACACACTTATCTTTGCAACTCTAAAAGCGCGGCGACTGACCAGCCCTGGCCAATCGCCGCACTTGTGCAAATGATTACTAAGACATTTACTCCCGGTGAACGCCAGTATGCACATAACTAGGCACACGTACCCACCGGGGTATCCCACCATTTGCTGTCAATGATCCAATTTGCACCGCTCTGGTGCATTTTCAGCATGCTACCGGCGCCTCGCAGTGGTCCCTTCGGTCGCCGACATACCGGCCAGACTTCACGGCACCTCGTGGCTGCCACACGAATAAAGATGTGAAATGTCGCAAACGGCTTCTCGTCGCGTTGATGTCCATCAATGCATTTGGGTGTCCGTCCCGCCGGCGATGCCGCTGACTCACTCACATTGGCGTCTTGGATGCCAATGGCGCGCTGCGGCAGCGCGGCGACTGCGGGCCGCTACATTCTGGCGACTGGGAGGCTCAGCAGCTTGCTGCCAGCTGCATTCGTCGACAACTGGCGTTGCTGATCGCAAGCCACTGCCCAAGAACCAGGCGCACAGGAGGAGTGGGAGGACCTATTGCAGGTTTCTCACCCGAGCATGGTCCGAAGGTCGTCGACTTAGAACGTGGCGATTGGTGACTGCTTGCTGCTCCCCTCTGCTCGACGGACCGCAGACCGAAGCTGTCCCATGCACCCGGGCTCGCGGTCCTCACTTTCTCTTGCTTTCTTTGTAAGCAGTCAAGTGCACAGTTGAACACGCTTGCACATCATGAAGCCGTATTTGCCGGTAAATTGAAGGCGCAGGCCAATTGTGCGCACCGTAAGATGACCGTCAAACAACACCGAGGCGTGAGGGGACTGCTGACGCACACATGGACGGCCTGGCGACCAGGGGGGGAGGCTTGAGCATGTTTAGAAATTCAAGTACTTGAATTTCTAACTAGTTCTTGAACAAATCTGGTGCTTGTCGTTCTGCGCGTCAGGTGCAAGAGGCATGTTGGTCCTGGCGACACTACTGGACATGACACAAGCGTGTTTTTGAGTGTGTTGTAAAGTGTGAATTTCACACTGTCAATGGGAGAACATCGCTTTTGTAACGCAGCTGCCGTGTGATTGATGCCGGCATGTGCCCCCGTGAGCACAACCTGTCTGCTGGTGCCATGCAGTCTGATGCAATGTGGGCCTGACACACGGGTGTGTCAGTGTCAGCGCTGACCTACTGACCTGATTGAGAGAGAGATAGATGTTACACCATGTCGCAAGCCCTGAAGGGCTAAAAGGGTGCCAGCTACGGGGTTGGAACCCCTCACTGCTAAGCTAATCAGTCTGAATGAAACTGTCGAAACAGGCAACGATAAAATCCATCACAGCAGCCTGATCTGTCTGGTTAACGAACTCGCGCATGGACTGGCCGTCCCAGAACAATTCCGAATGATAGTCGCGAATGTGCTGCACTGCTGGGCACTCGAAAACCAGATGCCTTTCGTCCCCCCCACCGCCGCGGTGCTGGCAATGCCGCAGGTGCCTAGGTGTACTGTCACGCCTGCCCATCACCACCGGCAGAGTGCTGCACCCAAGCCGAAATCGTAGGTAGTTGCCAATCCGCCGCGGCGAGTGCCGCTGGCGGAAAA
>JAABUL010005479.1_pt1 | contig 15765 bp, 14 predicted proteins | sample 5559151 | NCBI WGS metagenome assembly JAABUL01 (sample SAMN10711876, study PRJNA513368) | rock metagenome | isolation source: Antarctica rocks | place: Antarctica: Victoria Land, Pudding Butte sud | reverse complement strand
ATGGGCCCGTCTACGCCGTCGAGCCCTGCGCCGCCGGCGCACCGCTCCGCGGCTTCGGGGCTTGACCGCGTAGCCAGTCCCTTGCCGAGAGATGGCCGTTCCGACGAAGGGGTAGAGCGTGCTGGCAGCCTTCAAGCCCCCTCGTCAGAGGCCTGGATGGGAGTGATTCCTCATGGCAACGACAATCAGCCTTCGGGAACATTCTCGAATGAGGCAATACGCAAAACCATCCTGATTGTCGCGCTATAAAGCCTCGACCGACAGTCTGACCGGGTACTCACCCTCGTTTTGACGACGAGGGGACCTGATGCCGACCGAGAGATTGTCGATGCGCCGAATACGCGACCTGCTGCGTCTGAAGCACGAGAACGGCCTGCGCAAGCGGCTGGGCGGGATCAGCAAGAGTGGTGACGGCTACATCCTCAAGTTGCTGACTCGCGGAGCCAGAGCGGCTGTTCATCGTGTCCGCATCCATCAGGTGAAAAACGCCTGGATCACGGAACTGCTCGGCTCACGTCCATTCAACGTCGCCACCCGTCGCGCTGGCCACGGTTCGTCTGCGAGGGGCATTCGACAAAGGGATGGTAACTGGTCGGACTGTGACCAGCGCGTCCACCAGAGCTTCTGGTGGGACCTGACGTGGCCGCAGGGAATAGGCCGGACCGCGATCCCCCAGCATCGCAAGCTGTTCGGCGGAATCAGACCGTTCGCGCAACGCGCACCACGAGGCTGCGCAGCCAGTGGTGGGCCGCGTGACCGTCGAAGCGGCGATGCCAAAGAATGGCGCTCACCGATTGGGGTGAATCGAACGGCAAGCGCAGCACATCCAGCGGCGCGGTACGGGCGAAGGCCCGGGCCGTGCGCTCGCCGATGACGGCGATCATTTCCGACTGCGCCAGCGCTGCAGCCGCGGCGAGCAAGGGCGCCTTAAGCGCGATCCGGCGCGCGAGGCCCTGTGCGGCGAGTTCCAGATCCACGAAGGGGGTGGCCTCACCAGTGGACGACAGGGCAAGGTGCGCGTAAGTGCTCAGAGCCTCTAACGTGACGGAGCCTTCGACGGCGGCCGGATGGCCGCGTCGCACCAGAGCCACAAACCCGTCCTCGAACAGCTTGAGATCCGAGAAACGCTCACCCGGTGCGGCAAGGCCCCCAAGCGCCAGGTCGAGTTCGCCACGATCGAGTTGGCCCGGCAGATCGACCGTTCCGCTCGGGCGGATGTCGAGCTGGATACCCGGCGCCTCCGCCGCAACGGCGGTGGCGATCGGGCTTGCGAGCACCAAGGCGCTGCGGTTGTCGACCGCGACCGAGAACGAGCGCTCCGTCGTCGCGGGGTCGAAGGCGGTTGCCCCGACCAGGACGGTTTGGATGTCCTGCAACGCGGCGCGGACCGGAGCGGCCAAACGAAGCGCAAAGGGGGTCGCTTCCATGCCCTCGGGCGTGCGCACGAACAGATCGTCTCGCAGCGCGGCGCGAAGCCGCCCCAAGGCGTGACTGATCGCAGGCTGGGTCATGTTGAGCTTTACGGCCGCCCGAGTGGCGTTGCGCTCCTGGGCCACCGCATCGAACACGACGAGCAGGTTGAGATCCAGCATTCGCAGGTTCATCCGTTCCTCCTTCAGGTGGCCGAGCGCGTCAGACCTCCCTCATCTCTTCTAACGCATGCTCGTCGAGCATGTCGGAGTGCCGGAGCTTCATTGGCTGCGCAAAAAGTACGGGTGCAGAGTCGGGTGATGCCTTTTCCGATGAGGAACGATCATCGGCGGTCTTTCGGGCCAGGAAAGGAGACGAGAATGCCGCCTCTTGTGCCAATCCTCTTTGCCGTTCCCGCCGGGGCGGAACTGTGCGCCGGGCGGCTCGTGGCGGCGTGGCAGGACGCGGTCCCCGCGGCCGCATTCTTTGTCCTCGACGAAGCTGAGGGCGGGATAGCGTCGTTGATGGACGATTCCGTATTGTTTGCGCCTTTTCTCCTGGCCGGCATCTGCGGTGGAGAGGCTCGCGCCTTGACGCTGGCTCTGGACCGTCAGGATCGCGCCTGCTGCGGCGCGCTGATCTGTGGCGATATCGATCGCCTCTCGTCCGTTTCGAGGATCCCGAAACCGGCCCGTTCTATAGCCCTCCGGTTCGTGTGGGAGACCCACGACGCGCTTGCAGGAGCAACGACCCTGGGTCAACGGCTTGCCCGGCATCGAACGGAGGGGCACGACGCACAAGGGATCGTCTTGCCGCATGACCGGGTCGGGCAGCCTCCTGCATCTTCGACGGTTCGGGCGGGCGCCGCTTATCTCGCCGAACTGGTCGCCCTCGCCCTGGGGTTCCGATGAAGCATGTTTGGGCTTGGAGCTCGCCGGGCGGAGTCTTGCGATGAAGATGTCAACAATCCTTGCGGCCGTTGCTGTCCTGGGCCTCACTCTTTGTATCGCGGCAGCAGGCTTCTTCTTTGGCGGATTTTTCAACATCGGAGCCAGCAACCAGGACCCCGCGCTGGTGAACTGGAGTCTCGTCCACGTGCGCGAGGCCTCGATCGCTCGGCACGCGACCGAGCCGCCGCCGCGTGCGCTCGACGACCCGGCGATGGTTCGCATCGGGGCGGAGCGCTATTCGGACCTTGGCTGCACCAGTTGCCACGGTGGGCTCGGCACGACACCGGCCCGTTTCTCGAAGGGCCTGAACCCCCAGCCGAACCTCAAAGCGGTGATCAAGGACATCAAGCCCCAGGAACTCTTTTGGGTGCTGAAGAACGGCATCAAGATGACCGGGATGCCGAGCTTCGGCTCGGGCAATCAGGCGTCTCAGACGGGGAATTGTGGGACCTGGTGGCCTTCTTGAAACAGGTGCCGAGCCTTTCGGACGAGGACCTCAAGTCCTGGAAGGCGAACCACCATGGCTGAGGGAGACCGGCCCATGCCACGGCCGGGTGTTAGAGCCACTCTCTATGCAGCACGGGCATATCCCTGTGAGGGCTTGGTATTGGGCCGTGCACCCCCTTCGGTGGTTTCTCGAAGGGCCACATCGATCAGGGCCGACCACCCCTGGTTCACCAAACGTGGGAGATCGAAATGCTTTTATCCCGTCGAGACGTCCTTTCGGTGGGTGCCGCCACCGGGCTCGCGGCTCTCACGACCCGCGCCTCAGCGGCAGGCTTCGGGAATCCTGACGAGCCCCCTCAGGGCGCGCTCAACGCGCAAAGAGACCCGCGCGGCATCGTCGATCCCGGTCCGCAGAACTCGTCGCTTTCGGGACAATTCCCAAAGGCGTTCAGCCCGCCACCGACCGACATCGGCGACCTCCCGCAGTTCTGGGCCTCGTTCAACAATGCACCGCGGCGCATCCAGGAAGGCGGCTGGGCCCGGCAGGTCACTCAATCGGATTTCCAGATCGCCCAAGAGATTTCGGGCGTGAACATGCGGCTGAATGCAGGCGGCATCCGCGAGCTGCATTGGCATCAAGCCGCCGAATGGGGCTTCATGAGCTACGGACAGTGTCGAGTCACTGTGATGGACCTCGAAGGCAGGGCTTACGTCGCCGACACGAAGGCCGGCGATCTTTGGTATTTTCCGGCCGGGTATCCGCATTCGCTCCAGGGTCTCGGGCCGGAGGGGTGCGAATTCATCCTGGCCTTCGACAGCGGCAAGCAGTCGGAGTTCAACACCCTGCTCGTGACCGACTGGATGGCGCATACGCCCCCCGACGTGCTGGCTGCCAACTTCGGCGTGGCGGCCGAGACGTTCGACAACATCTTCACCCACAACCTCTGGATCTTTCAGGGCGAAGTGCCCGGCCCGCTCACGGCCGACGAGGATGCCGTGCGCACCCCCAACGGGCCACCGCCGAACCCGTTCACCTATTCGCTGGGCACCGGTCCGGTCGCCCACCGAACCAAAGGCGGCACTGTACAGATCGCCGACAGCACCACCTTCAAGGTTTCGACTACTGTCGCGGGAGCGCTCGTGACGGTTCATCCCGGAGGCCTCCGGGAGATGCATTGGCATCCCAATGCCGACGAATGGCAATATTATGTGACCGGTTCCGCTCAGATGACGGTGTTTAACAGCGGGCCGAGTGCCGTGACTAACAATTTCAAGGCCGGCGACATTGGTTACGTCAAGCGCAACTTCGGCCACTACATCAAGAACGTCGGCGATGCCGACCTGGTGTTCTTGGAAATCTTCAAGAGCAACACCTATCAAAACGTGTCTCTGTCCGACTGGCTCACCCATACCCCACCGGCGCTGGTCGCAGCCCATTTCAACCTGTTGCCGCAAGACATCGCCAAGTTCCCGAACCCCAAGCCGGACGTGATGCCGGTCTGAGCTTTCCGAATGGCAAGTGCCCGGCCCTTATGGGACCGCGCGCATCGAGCAAAGCATCGGAGCCGTCATGCGCGCAGCATTGAAAACAGGCCTTGGCATCGGGATCATCGGTGCTGCCGGCTTTGCTTATGTTCTTTTCGAACGCCGGGTCCCGTTAGACGCATTGGAACCCGCCGCTCCGGTGCCGGTCGTTACTGCCCCGGTCCAGCGCCACGACGTCCCGATCACATTGACCGGGCTCGGGACCGTGCAGGCGTTGAACGTGGCTACGATCCGCAGCCAGGTTACGGGGCTGCTCAATTCGGTCGATTTCACCGAAGGGAAGTTCGTCAAGCAAGGCGACGTCCTGGCCCAGATCGACCCCCGGACCTACCAGGCGAAACTGGACCAGGCGAAGGCTCAACTAGCACGCGACCAGGCGCAACTGACCAATGTGAAAACCAATCTCGGCCGCAACGAGCCTCTGCTTCAGCGCGGCTTCGCGACCGAACAGCAGGTCACCGACCAGAAGGCACAGGTCAGCCAACTCGAGAACACGCTGAAGTCGGACCAGGCTGCTATCGATGACGCGGCGACCGAACTCGACTACTGCACGTTACGCGCGCCGTTTGACGGCGTCACCGGAATCCGCCTGATCGATATCGGCAACGTGGTTCATCCGACCGACCCGGGCGGCGTCGTGGTGCTGACCCAGGTCCAGCCGATCAGCACCGTGTTCACACTGCCGGTGGCCGATATACCGCCCGTACAGGCGGCGCTCTCTCGAGGCTCCGTCGCGGCCACCGTCTACGATCAGAGCGGGGCCCACAAGCTCGATATCGGCACCTTGCTGCTGATCAACAACCAGGCGGATTCGGATTCCGGGACCGTCCAGCTGAAGGCCAACTTCCCCAATGCGCAACGCCAGCTCTGGCCTGGCACCTTCGTCAACGCCGAGGTGACGACGTCCGTGGTCAAAGGCGCGCTGACGATCCCCACGGATGCGGTGCAGCAAAGCGACAAGGGGCAGTTCGTCTTTGTGGTCGGGCCGGACCACAGAGTCGCGACCCGTCCGGTTGAGGTCGGGCAGCGCGCCGACGGCGAAGCCCTGATCTCAAGGGGGCTGAACGCGGGTGAGACGGTCGTGGTGCAGGGGCAATATCGACTCGCGCAAGGCACGACGGTTGCCGCCTCGATCCCGGCCCAAGTGCCCAACACATCGACGGCCAGTGCGGGAATGCTGCCATGAACCTCTCGGCCCGCTTCATCAACAGGCCGATCGCGACCGCGCTCCTGATGGTCGCGGTCGTGGTCCTCGGCGGCCTCAGCTACACCTTGCTGCCCGTGGCGGCGCTGCCGAACATCGACACGCCGACCATTCAGGTGACGGCGCAGCTGCCGGGCGCTGACCCGAACACCGTCGCGGCCTCCGTAGCAACCCAGCTCGAACGGCAGTTCGGCCAGATCCCCGGCCTCAACCAGATGACGTCGAGCAGCGGCACCGGCTTCACTGAGGTCACGCTGCAGTTCGACCGGAGCCGGACGGTGGATTCGGTCGCGGGCGACGTTCAGGCCGCCATCAACGCCACGCAGGGGCAACTGCCCGCGTCGCTGCTGAGCCCGCCGATCTTCCGCAAGACGAACCCGGCCGACACCCCCATCCTGCTGATCTCGCTGTCCTCGAGCGTGCTGCCGATCATGACGGTCAGCGATTACGCCAATTCGCTCCTGGCGCAGAAGATTTCGCAGATCCCCGGGGTCGGCATCGTGTCGCTGGGCGGCTTGCAGGCCCCGGCCATCCGCATCCAGGTGAACCCCGCCCAACTGGCCGCCGAAAACCTTGATTTCGAGACGGTGCGGAACGCCTTGGCGAACCTGACCGTCGACCAGCCCAAGGGCCAGCTCTACGGCGGCCAGCAGGCCGTGGCCTTGCTGACGAACGACCAGCTCATGACGGTGCCGGGGTTCGAAAACACCATCCTGGCCTACCGCAACGGCGCTCCGATCCGTGTCCGCGACATCGGGCGCGCCATCAAGGCGCCCCAGGACACGACCTTGGGGGGCTGGCTCGACAGCAAGCCGGCCGTACTTCTGGCGGTGCAACGATCACCTGGGGCCAACGTGACCTCGACCGTGGACGCGATCAAGAAAGCGCTGCCGCAGCTTCACGCTTCCTTGCCGCCCAGCATCGACGTCGAGATCGTGTCCGACCGCACGCAAACCATCGCGGCCAGCATCGCCGACGTGCGGTTCACGCTGTTGCTGACCATCGCGCTCGTGGTCGGGGTTATTGCGGTGTTCCTGCGCAAGCTCTGGGCGACGGTGATTCCGGCCATTTCGGTGCCGATCTCGATCGTCGGCACTTTTGCGGTCATGTACGCGCTGGGCTACAGCCTCGACAACCTTTCGTTGATGGCGTTGTCGATCGCGGTCGGGTTCGTGGTCGACGACGCCATCGTCATGGTCGAGAACATCGTCCGCCACATCGAGGAAGGCGCCACCCCGCTCCAGGCGGCGCTCGACGGCGCCGGCGAGATCGGCTACACGATCCTGTCCATCTCGATCTCGCTCATCGCCGTTTTCATCCCGCTGTTCCTCATGGGCGGCGTGGTCGGGCTGTTGTTCAAGGAATTCGCCGTCACCGTCGCGGTCTCGATCCTGGTGTCGGTCTTCGTTTCGTTGACGCTGACGCCGATGATGTGCGCCAAGCTGCTCCCGGCAGCCGAACACCAGAAAGAGGGTTGGATATCGCGCCGGCTGGAAGCCTTCTTCACCGGCATGGTGAACCTCTATGATAAGGGGCTCGTGGTCGCGCTCCGGCATAGGCTCTTCACGCTGGGGATCATGATCGGCACGGTGGCGGCCACAGTGGCGCTGTTCGTGATTATCCCGAAGGGCTTCTTCCCCCAGCAGGACACCGGCCTCATCATAGGCATCAGCGAGGGCGCCCAGGATGTTTCCCCCGACGGTATGAAACAGCGTCAGCAGGCGATCCTCGAAATTGCCAGCAAAGACCCTGCTGTCTCTTCCGCGGTCGGCTATATCGGCCCCGGCGGCCCGACCGTGACCGAGAACGACGGGCGGGTCTTCATCACCTTGAAGCCCCAAGCTCAACGAACCGCGACGGCCGACCAGGTGATCGCGCGCTTGACCAAGGCATTGCAGCCGGTGCAGGGCATCACGCTCTACATGCAGGCCGCTCAGGACATCAACATCGGCAGCCGCCTGTCCAAGACGCAGTACCAATACACGCTGACCGATGTCGACAACGTCGAGCTCAACCTCTACGCTCCCAAGCTCCTGGAGGCGCTGCAGAAGCTGCCAGAACTCACGGCGGTCGCCAGCGACCAGCAGTCCGCAGGCCGCACCTTGAGCGTCGAGATCGACCGCTCGGCCGCCTCGCGGCTCGGCATCGACGCCGCGACGATCGACTCCACGCTCTACGATGCTTTCGGGCAGCGGCACATCGCGCGCATCTATACCGCGCTCAACCAATATTACGTGATCCTGGAAGTGGACCCGCGATACCAGCTCGGGCCGAACGCCCTGAGCCGGATCTACGTGCGATCGCAGAACAACACCTCCGTGCCGCTGGAGCAGATCGCCAAGCTGGTCTCCGGAACGGCTCCCGTCGCGGTCAACCACCAGGGTCAGTTCCCCTCGGTCACCTTGAGTTTCAACCTGGCGCCCGGCGCCATCATCGGGAACGCCGTCGCTGCGGTGCAGAAGGCGACGGCGGACCTGCACCTGCCGCCCTCCATCGCCACCAGTTTCCAGGGCAACGCCCAGGCCTTCCAGAGTTCGCTGAGCAGCACGCCGCCGCTCATCCTGGCGGCCCTGTTCGCGGTCTATATCATCCTCGGCATGCTCTACGAGAGCACGATCCACCCTTTGACCATTCTGTCGACCCTGCCTTCCGCCGGGCTCGGGGCGCTTGCGACGCTGATGCTGGTCGGGCGACCCCTCGACGTGATCGGCATCATCGGCATCATTCTCCTGATCGGCATCGTCAAGAAGAACGGCATCATGCTGGTCGACGTGGCGCTGCATGGCCAGCGTGAGAAAGGCCTGTCGGCCGAGGATGCCATCCACGAAGCCTGTCTGCTCCGCTTTCGGCCGATCCTGATGACGACGATGTGCGCGCTCTTCGGCGGCGTGCCTTTGATGCTGGGGACCGGAACCGGCTCCGAGATCCGCCAGCCGCTCGGCTATGCCATCGTCGGAGGTCTCTTGGTCTCGCAAATTCTGACCCTGTTCACGACCCCGATCGTTTACATCTACATGGACAGACTCAGCCGAGCCCTCTCCCGCACGCGTTCCAAAAGATTGAAACCGAGCAGGGTCCAGGCTTTGACCTCCGTGACGAAAAGGCCCGAAGCGGCGTGAGGAAAACCGCTAGAGCACGATCGGCTGTTGCCGATCTGCTCCAGCTTGAAACAATGAGCGGTTTCATCCGCTTCAGAGTCGCTACGCCGCTCGGAGTATGCGGATCCTGCTTGGGAGAAGGCGTGCCGGAGCGGGTCCGGGCACCGCCATAGTGGACGGGAGCAACGGATGAGCCGGACTGTTTCGATCGCAGCGCGCCCTTGGTCTCTGCCATTATTACTGATTCTGCTTTCGACGTCCACGGCGCGGGCTGACGACTTCGCCGACGCTCTGGCCAGAGCAAACGCGTGCAGTACCGAGGCTCTCAATCGGCGTGCGATGCAGAGCGAACCAGGCCCGAAGGTCGTCGCAAATCGCGCCTTTGACGCCTGCATCGACCAGGTGATCGTGTCGAAGTACGCGGATCACCTGCCGCTGTACCGGCAGGCGCAGATCTTCGCCCGGCAGGGCGTGATCCTCGACCGCTCTACTCTGGCCGACTGGGTGGGGCGCGGCGCATCGCTGCTCGAGCCCGTGCACGAGCGGCTGCTCGATCACCTGCGGGCGGCGGGCAAGCTGTTTGCCGACGAGACGACGGCGCCGGTGCTCGACCCCGGGCGAGGACGAACCAAGACGGGGCAGCTCTGGGCCTACGCGCGTGATGACCGGCCCTGGGGCGGCACCGATCCGCCGGCCGTGGCCTACGTCTACGCGGCCGACCGCAAGGCCGAGCGCCTGATCGCGCATCTCGCCGGCTTCACCGGCGTGCTGCAGGTGGACGGCTACGCGGGCTATCGCGTCCTGGCCGAGCGTCACGGCGACAAGCTTGCATTCTGCTGGAGCCATGTCCGGAGGGAGTTCATCGACCTCGCCGCCAAGAGCGCGTCGCCGATCGCGGCCGAGGTGCTGACGCGCATCGCGGCGCTGTACCGGATCGAGAGCGAGATCGTCGGGCTGTCGGCCGAGGCGCGTCGCCCGGCGCGGGAAGTCCGGAGCCGGCCGCTGCTGATCGCGCTCGAGCGCTTCCTGCGCGACAGGCTGGCCCTCATCAGCCAGAAGAGCACGCTCGCCGTGGCGATCCGCTACGCGACGTCACGCTGGGCCGGGCTGACGCTCTACGTCGAGGACGGCCGGGTGGAGATGGACTCCAACACGGTGGAGCGCTCGATCAGACCCCTCGCGCTGACGCGCAAGAACGCCCTCTTCGCCGGCTCGGATCGCGGCGGCCAGCACTGGGCGGTGATCGCGTCGCTCGTGGAAACCTGCAAGCTGAACGGCGTCGACCCGCAGAGCTACTGCGCCGACGTGATCGCCCGCATCGTGGGCGGCCATCCCCAGAGTCGGCTCGACGAACTCCTGCCCTGGGCCTATCCCACCATCCCGGGCCTCAAGGCCGCAGCCTGAGCCGTCCGCCCCACGCCGAACACTGCCCTGCCTCATAAGGCTCTTGCCCGCAACGTGGGCTCGGCACAGCGCTTACATCGTGTCGATAGGGACTGAAGAAGCTAAGCGCTTGGCTGGGCTACTTTCGCGATACGCGGAAAGGCTCGGTGGTTCCGAATCCGGTGATCACTGCGACGGGTCCTGATTGGCGTGAGCATAGTGGGGACTTCGCCCGGCTTGTTCCAGCTACGCTGGATCGAGCGCCGCCACGAGAACGGCGCGCTTGCCGCTACGAGCGCTGGACAGCCGTCTTGCCCGGTCGTGCAGCAGCCGCCCGGCAACGAGGCGCAGCTGCAAGAACCCCCTGGTATCTACGGCAATGGCCTGAACTGTAGCCGCAAGGAGCCCGCGCCTGCCGCCTCCTTGGTGGCCTTGGCGATCCGCCGCACGCTGATCGCATAAAAATCTTTGCGCAAGGCCATCGGTATGCTCATGGCGGAGACTACTCACCCGCCGCCTAGATCCGGCCTTCATCCGATTCGAATATCCAACGAAACTCGCTCAACCCGCGTGGTATAAGGTAGGAACATACGTCCCCGGAGTTCGCCACGATCGGCTCATGGGACACAATTTGGGAGCACTGGCGACTGCGTCCTACGACCGACGTGTACCGTCGTGCGAAGACACGCTGGGAACGCTCCAGATCGCCCAACCAAGGCGTCGCACTGGCACCAGACGACATGGATCGCGTGGCGTGTGGGCCATGGCTTCGGCAGCAGGCCATGACGACGGCGTCGCCGAGCGCCTGCTCTCCGGCTTATCCGCATGCGATGATCATCTCGCAGCCTGGATGAGCGTCGCCAATCCTGAGCGAGAATCTGTGCAGACGAACGATTGCGGCGACGAGACTGAGGCCGATCCCGTGGCCATCGATCGCCGGTTGATCGGCGCCGCGGTGAAATCTGCGAAGGACGGCATCCCGGTCCTTATGCGCGATGCCAGGTCCGTTGTCCGCGACGCGGATCGTCTCGACGCTCTCGCCCAGAGCAGTCAGTGAACAGCGGACCGTGCCCCCCAAGGGGGTGAATTTGATCGCATTGTCGATCAAGTTGCAGATCGCCTCCATCAGGAGGTCGCGGTCCGCCACGACATAGGCCGGTGGCCCCGCCTCGACGTCGATGCCGATTCGCCGGTCTTCGGCGGTCGGCATATAGAGGTCAGCGGCGTCCTTCAGCAGAACCCGGGCGTCGACCCGGGCGAATTCCGACGTCCGCTTCGCCTCCTCGATCGCTCGGATTCGCAAAATGGCCGAGACGATCAGGAGCGCTTGATCGATGTCGCGAATGGCGCGCTCGCCCACCTCCTGAAACTCTGAGGAGGTCTCGGCATCTCGGCAGCCGCGTTCGAGACGCGCGCGAAGCCGTGTGAGAGGTGTGCGCAATTCATGCGCGATGTCGTCGCCGAGCCCGCGAACGTCGGCGATCGCTTCCTCGAGCCGATCGAGCATCAGGTTCACGGCCTGCGCAAGTCGACCGAACGGGTCCATCGTCGATCGCACCGGCAAGCGGCGTCCGAGATTGCCGCCCATGACCTCTTCGACAGCGCCGTGCACCAGGAGGAACCGGCGTTGCGCGCGGATGCTGAGAACAAGGCCGAGCGCCGCAGCGACGAGGATCGCAGGCGCCGTGATGTCGACGAGAGCCCGCTTGATCAAGGCGTGGATGTAGTCGAGTTCGTCCATGTCATGCGCGAACACGAGTCGTTCGCCATCCGCTGATGCGCAGGCGACCGCGCGGCTACTGTTCGGAGTCGGATCCGGCGGATCGCTTCGGACCAGCCCGACGACGACCGGCCCGCCCTCGGTCGCAAGTTCCGGAGGCAGCATCGCGATGTTGCCGGCCAGCACCTCTCCTCCGGGGCCGAAAAGCCCAGCGAGGTTCACGCGGTGGACATCGCCGCGTACCTTTTTGTCGATGGCGCCGATGAGCGCATCCCGTCCGAGCGTCTGGAACAGACGACAGTCAGATCGCAGTGCCGTGTCGACCTCCGTCCTCGAGTGCCGCGCCGTCCACCAATAAAAAAGACCGCAAAGGCCCGCGGACTGCAGGAGAAGCGCTAACGCGATCGCGATGCTCCACCGGAAGGTGGTGGTCCGCGTTACGTCAGCGAGGGGCATCGAGACGGTATCCTTCGCCGCGGACATTTCGGATCAAAGGGAGCTCGTCCGGTCCATCGACCTTGCGTCTGAGCTTGCTCATGTGAACGTCGACCACGTTGGAACGCGGCTCGAAACGGTAACCCCAGACGTCCTGCAGCAGCAGGGAGCGGGTCACGACGAGGCCGGCCCGCCGGACCAGATATTCCAGAATGTCCATTTCCCGCGCCTGCAGCTCGAGCGGGCGCCCCGACCGGGTGGCGCTTCGCGTCAGCAGATCGAGTTCGAGGGGCCCGAGCCGCAAAAGCGTTTCCCTGGCGTCCGCCGGACGGCGCAGCAGCGCCTCGAGCCGAGCGACGAGCTCGACGAGGGCAAAGGGCTTCGGAAGGTAATCGTCGCCACCGGCGCGAAGGCCTCGGACCCGGTCGTCCAATCCGCCAAGCGCACTTACAACCAGGGCTGGCGTGCGGATGCCTTCGCGCCGAAGGGCCTTGATGACGTCCAGGCCTTCGAGGCCGGGAAGAAGCCGATCGACCACCAGGGCGTCGAAACCATCGTGCGCAGCCGCGAATCCATCGGGTCCGCTGTCTGCCACCGTCACGGTGTGGCCGTAACGCTGCAGCTCCAGCGCGACCTCGTCCGCGGTTTCCCGATCATCCTCGATAAGGAGCACCTTGGCCAAGTCAGTTCTCTGATCCGTGACATCTGTGACCTGGATCCAAGACAGCAGGTCCGCTTCGGAGAATTTCTATCTATAAGCATCGATGCACACAGGATCAACTGACCGCTTTATGAAATCGAGTTCATAAAATGAGCCAATCTTTAGACATGGGGATCGTGAAATCTGCGTTTTGTTTGGTATCTTCCTGCCCGTACCTGGAGACGCAACATGCTTCCGGCTAAATCGCTTCTCGCTGAGTTTATAGGCACTTTCGCCTTGATCTTCATTGGAGCCGGAGCCGTGACGGTTCTGGCCCCGAACGCGATAGCGGCGGTGGCCCTCGCCCACGGCTTCGTGATCATGACGTTCGCCTACACGTTCGGCAAAGACACCGCATCGTACATCAATCCCGCCGTCACCCTCTCGGTCGTCGTCGCCGGCGAGCTTACCGTCGTCGAGGCCATACCGATCATCCTGGCAGAGCTTTTGGGCGGCATCATGGGAGCCCTCTTGCTCCTGGCGATCTACGGCCACGCGGCGCCAAACCACCTCGGCGCAACCCTCATCGATCCGGTATTAGGTAGCAAACTCACCTAAACCCATCTCCCTGAAAAGGCTAGGGTTTGTCATATTGCCGGCATGGCCGACCCCCACATCACGACCCTTCAAGCCAAGCGCGACGCGATCGAGTCCACCATCCTGGCCTATCAGGGCAAGCTCGATCAAGCCCGGCGCGACCTGGCTCACGTCAACGCCACGCTGGCCTTGTTCGCGAGCGACGAACCCGGCGAGGTCCGGGCCTATACCGATACGAGCCGCCTGTTCCGACGTGGCGAGATGGTGGGGCTCTGCAAGGCCGCATTGGCCGACCATGGCCCTCAGGACACCCGTGAGCTGGCAAGGCGCGTTGCGGAAGCCAAGGGCATGGACGCGGCCGACCCGGTGCTCAGGAAGGCGCTGGCCTATCGAATCGTCCAGGCCCTCACGCTGCAATGGAAACGCGGCGGGCTCGGGTCAGAGGGTATCCGCAGGGGCGTGAGGGTGTGGCGCGCTCTCTGACGATCCGGGTAGTTCCCACTGTGGGGAACAAAGCACAGCCAACCCGAATCATTTTACCCCCCTGTTTCGTTCTCACCGAAATGGTGTGCGTTTCGCACAAGAGGTCGAACACGGGAACGCGCATGTCGGGAACGCTGTATTTCGGGGACAATCTGGACGTGTTGCGCGAGCACGTGCGGGATGAAAGCGTCGACCTGATCTATCTCGATCCGCCGTTCAATTCTGCCGCGTCCTACAACGTACTGTTCAAAACCACAGACGGCAAAAAAAGCCAGTCACAGATAACCGCATTTGAAGATACCTGGCATTGGTCTGAGTCTTCTGAGCTAGCATTCGACGAAACAATGCGCTCCGGCCGCACAACAGTAGCTAATGTGTTGCGTGCCTTACGTCAGTGCTTAGGAGAAAACGACGTAATGGCGTACCTCGCAATGATGACTGTTCGTCTCATAGAGTTGAGCAGGGCTCTTAGACCGTCTGGATCAATATATCTGCATTGTGATCCAACGGCGAGTCATTATCTTAAAGTGATAATGGACTCAATATTTGCTCCCCACAATTTTCAAAACGAGGTAATTTGGAAGCGTCACAGTGCTCATAACAGCACGAAGCGATATGGGCCTATCCACGATACATTATTGTTCTACTCGAAAGGAAGCAAATTTACATGGAATCCTGTAAGGCTCGATTACGATCCGGAATATCTGGATAAATATTACAAATACGATGATGGTGACGGGAGGCTTTATTGGAGAAACAGCATTACAGCTGCTGGAACCAGAAACGGCTCATCGGGAAGGGTTTGGAAGGGGTTCGATCCGACGAGCAACGGATCACATTGGAAGTTCACCACTGAAAACTTGGATACACTGGATGCAAGCGGCAAAATCTATTGGCCCTCAAATGGGGGTTGGCCTCAAATAAAACGTTATAGAGACGAGCTAAAAGGATTATCTGTAAGTGACGTATGGGATGACATCGACAAAATAAATCCGGCTGGAAAAGAGCGGCTAGGCTATCCAACACAGAAACCAGTCGCACTGCTTGACAGAATTATCTCCGCGTCATCAAATAGCGGGGAGCTTGTGCTTGATCCATTTTGTGGATGCGGAACTACGGTTCATGCTGCTCAAAAAAATAATAGAAGGTGGATCGGAATTGATATTACTCCGATCGCTGTAAATCTAATTTCTAGAAGGCTCAAGGAGGCATTCGCAGGTGTAGACTTTAACGTGCGAGGAATCCCTCGTGATATGGACGGAGCGAGAGAACTCGCATTTCGAGACAAGCATCTGTTTCAGCTTTGGGCGTGTGACCTAGTGGACGCACAGCCTTTTAGGGATGGGAAAAAAGGTGCGGACGGAGGCATAGACGGACTGATCTACTTCAAGCCGGACGGAAAGACTACTAAAGCGGCCGTTGTGTCGGTCAAGGGCGGCGCTCATGTCGAGCGAGCGCATATCGGTCAGTTGAGGGGCACTATGGAGCGGCTGGGTGAGCCAATGGGGATCTTCGTGACACTTACTCCGCCAACGGCACCCATGGTTAAGGAAGCGGCGTCTGCGGGTCTCTATGACACGGGAACGCATCGCGTCCCACGTATCCAAATCTTGACTGCTGAGCAATTGCTAGCGGGAGAAAAGCCCCGCCTGCCCTTCGGACACAATACGTCCTATCGCAAGGCGGACCGCGAAAAGGACAAAGGCGCCCAATTTGGTCTTGAGATCTAGGCTGCGCTGCGCTGCCAGTACCCCTTCCACACCCGGCTCACCGGATGTCGCATCGCCGCGTCCGCTGCCATGAGGTACTGTTCACCATTCGACACGCGGCGGTGATCCTCGCGCCACGCCATC
>JAABUL010005476.1_pt1 | contig 15776 bp, 5 predicted proteins | sample 5559151 | NCBI WGS metagenome assembly JAABUL01 (sample SAMN10711876, study PRJNA513368) | rock metagenome | isolation source: Antarctica rocks | place: Antarctica: Victoria Land, Pudding Butte sud | reverse complement strand
CATGACTTCTCTTAGGCCTTTACATCAAGGCAATAAATCTAGGCCACTTCGTCTTGGTAATGCCCAGAAGCCTCCCCTTTTCCCCACGCCCCCGAGAACACACCTGCTCTCGCACCAACACATAATGATTCTTACAGGCCTAGCCCACTAACCACTCGGATTAATCCAGCACTGTCGTTGGCGTGGATCGAGCTCGGAAGAAGACGTGTCATTATCTGATTCATGCTTCTGGTAATACTAGCTTGTTAGCATATCCCCGATATCTCGAAAAAATGGTATAATCGACCGTCGGCTCTTGCGAAGATGAATCGTGGTAACGAGCGCGCTGAGCTGGCGTGCTTTACTGGTTCGATGACCGTCTCGACAGTGCCGTGGCGACAGGCCCCCCGATCAACTCGTCAATTTCTCCTTACATCGAGTGCCAATGAGTGAGAACACCAAATTTTACAGGCGAGATGGAGACTTAAGAGGTGCGATCAATCTTTAGTCATCTACTCGCTTATCAGTGTGTACAGGTAGCTGGAAAATTGGACGAAAAAAGCAAACGTGATTGCGTATACAAGTCAATTACTGTAGAGAAAAGCAGTAATGAAATGAAACTAGATGTGTGCTGATTTGAGGATCTGTAAACAAGACGAGAGATAGAGATTCTACTAGCAGCCTCTCAAAGCGAGGATAGCAGAGCGACACTTTCAGAAGTCTCCTTGGGGAAGATAGTAGATATACGATACATACGCACGTAGTTTGCCGCACTAGCGTTTCTACTATAGCGCAACGGATTGATGAGGATGTTCCGATTTGAAAGAACCAGCTTTCTAGGGCAAGGCTCTCTTCGTAAGAAATCAACCACCTTCCTGAAGAATTGTAAGCTGATGACTAGTTACGCAGAAGCTTCACAAAGTCTTGTCTAATTGCTTGGTGTACGAGCTTGAGTCCAGAAGCAAGGGACCTGCGCCCTGAGGACAACATAAAGTCACAGGCCAAGGAAAGTCGCATTCGGTTAGTAAACTGGACACAGCCCAGCGGTTGGACGTCGAATGGCGACATCGAAGCAGAAGCGTTGATTGAAGTAGTTGTATCGGAGTAAAGTAAGGTAGTGCCGGCGCTTCGCTAGACACACGCCGCTTTATCTTCAGCGCTGACGCTCTTGGCCAAGTCTGGAATACTATGTACATTTCCTGCCAGACCACCTGTTGTGAGAGATCAACGTTCGACGGCTGTTGAACAACATTGTAAGATCTTTATCGAGTCATGTCGACTGCAGACGACACACCTGCCCCTAAAAGTAGCCTTTCTCTACCTCCGGAGCTTGCCGCCATCATCCTTTCTCAGGCGCCCGACGCATGAAGCTTGAGGAGCCTCATTCTCTCTGCTCCTTGTTTCTATCATGGCTTTATTGCGACTTCAAGACTCATATTGCATGCCGTGCTCTTCAATGAGTTTGGATCAGCCTTGTTACCTACAGTGCTAGCAATAAATCACTGCAAACGCTTGACATTAGTAGATTTACATCATGCCGCATCTCAAAGAGAGGAATGGGTCAACCAGGAGATTTTAGAAAAGACTCGTGCAAATGATCTTTGCAAAATGCTTCGACCAGTACGGATACCAGACAATTGGACTCTCTCGAATTCATTGGCTTTGACCGAGTTCCATGGTGACGTGGATTGGTTTGTTTCCAATTATATTGCGACTCTCTCTAGTCCTTCTCAGAAAGAAGCAAAGTAGGAATGCGAGCCCCTCCGACGAAGAGAGATGGATCGTGTTCGCAGCGCGTTCTTCCGCTTCGAGTTGTACAGACGTGTGCTCTCCAAGCGCTATCTCTACGAGGAACGCCCTCATCCAGACGAGAGAAAGGAGATGCTTCCTGAGATATTCGCGGCCGGGGAGAATGAGCAACTGGCCCACAGCCTACGAGTATCTGCTGCACCGACTGTCCATAGGTATGTCTCAATTCTTCCTGAACACCACCAATCTGCTGATGTTTCAGCCTTCGATGATGTTGCGGAACATGACATACTATGGGGCAAGCATGAGATCCGGTACAACAAAGACGAGGAGCCACCATTCAAGAATACCTTTAAGGAACATTGCCTGTCTCTTGGTCTTGCATGGCTGCGTAAACTCGTAGCAGCAGATACCTACGATGAGCATTACCAGTTGCTGGCCCCAAAGACTGGCGAACAGCATACCGATTTTATTTTTAATGCCCTTTAATGATATGGATGTTGTCGGGTGCGGCAAAGATCAGGTCATGATCCATGAGCTCAGGGAAGGTATTATTTATGATTACATCGTGCCGCCACTAGACGAAGTTGGGGATAATGGGCCATACATCGCTTGGCAATGGGCTCACAACAGCTTCTCGGCCGCGCATACCTATGGCCAGAGAGAGCTTTCCCAACTGAGGAAGTCGGGCTACGTGATATTCGATCAAGTCAGGCTGCGAAATCGATATGACCTGGAGACTCCCTTTCAGCCGGTTCTAGGGCAGTCTACAACGTATTACAAGGATTACACTCGCGCCCGCGAGAATATGGAGTATACCTTCCGCAAGCGATCACAAATCTACGACTCCGGAGGCCGAGACGATTTGAACGAAGACACTGGCTCGAGACTCATCTGGCAGGTGTCGCGCCCTGAAGATATGGCGGAGTTGACACTAGGAGAGCCTTATCGAGACTTCTGGGTGCAGGGTATTCTTGTTGATCGAGTCAGGTTTGACGACTACGTGGTCTACGATCTTTGAGGCGAGTGGACGGACGCTATCGTTTGACAATGAAGCTGAATTGGCGCACGAAATGCAGAATAGCGAAGAGCTGCCGGGGCGAGAGGATAACATCAAGACAGGCGCGGGGCCACGCCTCGGAAGCCGTCAGTGCAACAGCACTGACTGGATGGCCTTCAGGTGAAGCGCAAATGCCCAGCTGGGCAGAATCGCCAGCCCCAATGGAAGTAGCCTTTGAGGCCGTCTCTGCTGTCTCGTATGCTCTACAAGCTCACAGGGCCGAGGGCGACCTGGTTTGCTCATTCAAGAACATCGAATACATGCTTGATACTTTCTGATGCTTCTACACCCGGGCAATGGTTTCGTCACTGGTTTTCCGATCTATCACTGCCCCATTGACCAGAGTTCGAGTCATGGTTCAGCCAACCCCTAGGCCTGGGCTCCCTACCAGCGCATGCGATAGCACTGACTGTCGGAGTCCAGGGGAGTTGCCGCGCATGCGCAGGGATGGCTCAGCGACCGAAAATTTGGAGTGTAGTCTTGTTCGTGAAGTGACTTGAGGGGCAGGGGGAAGGGGAGTGGGCTGCGCTTCGTTTCAGCGGTGCGAGACCTGAAGCAATGTTAAGTAGCGGAATTGATTGTTGCACAGACGTGGCGATGTGTTGGGGGAGGAATCGGAGTGGAGGAAGAGCGGAAAGGGCACTTACATGTACCTCTCTGAGAGTTTGGACTTTGCTACGGGTCAAGCAGGTACAGAGCGTGAATTTCAGTGACAGCATGTTCAAAGTCTTGCGTTGACACCCCTATCTTCATTGGGAGTTGTCCTGTCTACACGCTTCATACCAGTATCGGAAACCTCAAACATTGCAGTCTGTGAGCCGCGATGCTGTTTGATCGCTCGAAAAAACGCCGGAAGCTATGCTTCTGTGATATTGAGTGAAAGGTACATCACCCATCCTGCTTCTCCTCTGCCGGGTGTTTCCACCTAACGAACCCATTGAATCCAGACGCGACCGAGACCTTGCCTATGCAACACCAAACAAGATGTAGATCACGCATCCTTCTTCTCCCCCTCTGGATGTTTCCACCTTGTGTACCCACTGAATCCATGCCACAAACATGCCTCAGGCGGTTGATCTTCAATCCGTTCAGGCGCCGGCGCATGAAACGACCGAAAGGGTAAAATCATAACATCACCAACGCGAACAGGGTGACTGGTCCCATGCAGTCGGCGAGAATCGAAACCCCATCTCGCCCACAGGTATCGCCACACCGCGCTACTCCAGATCTCCGGGCCCGTCCATGTATAGACAATGCGGTCCAAATTCCATGTCCTGTTGTCGCCTGCGGCCCGGAGCTGATCCACGGCGCGGGAAACCTCCACGATGTGCTGGAGCAGGTCCAGGAACAGGGGGTGGCCTGGTGCAGCCGCGAAAGCGTACTGTGAAAGGTGTCCGCCTTCGTGGTCGTCTCGCCGTGTGCCCGTCTCCAGCGCGACGATCAACGCCGGGGGTGCCTCGTTGATGGGCGGCGGACGACTGTCGCCGTGGTTGAGTTTCAACGCCTCGGCGTTCAGCCGCAGGAGGGTTGGGTCCGTCCAGTCCTGCAGTGTCCCGGCCTTCTTCCCCCATTCCGAGACGGGCACCACGCCGCTGGTGTCTGAGTCTGCATACACGCCACCTTCTAGGAAGACTTTCAGGTAGCGGAACATGTCGGATTTGAGAACAGGTCGCGGCAGTCCTTCGTACGCTTTGAGCACGGCGGTTTTCTCGGCGCCAGAGTCGGTGGTAGTGGCCAGATGGTCTCTCATCCAACTATCTTGGGTCTCGTCATCGTAAATGTTGGTGCTCCAGCCTGGATTGGTCCTTTCCCAGCCCTGGAACTCTGGCGGCATGTCCGAGATATCTTTGAGGCTGGTACTGATCGCGTGAGGCAACTCCGGTAGTGGCCAGCCATCTTTGGGCGCCAGCTGGGCTGCTGAGCGAGCGGACGTGATGGCTTGCTGTAATCGCGAGGGCTGTGGTAACGAGGGCAGGGAGAATGCATCTTGTATCGCCTTTTCTAGTGAGGCGGTGTAGTTCGCGAAGCTCACACTGGGCCCGAGATCAAGATGGTGGTTGTCGAAGACGGCTTGTTGGTCGTAGTTGGAACTGAGCTGCTCTAGTCGCTGTGCGATCGATTCACGGAGGTTTTCGAGCGTGGATTGCGTTGACTGTTGTCCACGTAGCACCCAGGTCTGGTACAGGATTCCTACTAGTAGGAAAGAGACGAAGATGCGGAGGACAGCAGACCATGCTGGTTTAGCTGCCATTGGGAATTGAATGGGATTTAGTTAACGCCTTCATAACGATAGAAACTGTGGGGAGCGTTGCATCCCCATCCCGAGGACGTCTTGGCTTCTTAACACTCGAGGGGTAGGAGCGATAAGCGCCGGATTCGAAACGATGAGCCTTCACTAAGCCCTCTCCTCTGAATCCTGCCGCGAATTCATCCTGCGAAGGATCCGCTTTGTTTTATGTCGTATCGCAAGAGGGCGCGTCAACGTACGTCATTTCGGAGTCCCGGCGGCTGAGTGGGATTCAGGAGCCGTGCGACACAGAGCTGAAACACCCGAGTTGGTGGCATGCTAGAACTATCGGCATAGCGCAGAGAATTTGCGATACAAACGCTGAGTGATCTGGAGCAACTTCAAAGCTTGAAATTGGAATTCGAAGCGAAGACCATACGGAGGGATACCTGATGCTCGATCTGGTTGTGGTTGCGAGGTGCGGCGCCTGCACGGCGGCTATTGGATCCCCTATTATTAGAGTAATGTAACCCGAATGGGACGGTGGCTGAAGCATGAAACTTGGCTCTTACTTCTACCTCCTTACTCATACATAGCCTCCTGTTCCTCCTTGTGCACCTACTTCCACTCCTAATTCCACCGTAGGATTCCAATCTGTTCTCCATTTAGTACTGCATCCTCCAGTTTATCAGAATGCGCATTCCAAGCCCCGCCGATAACATCTCGTGGCATGATTCTTTTACTGCGCTGCTTGTACTGTCCCGAGCTTACCATACCATAAACAAAGCAGTCGATGCCATGCCTGGTCCCCAAGCTCGCGATACGTTCATATACTCTCTGTACTACTAATACACAAGCAATAGCATCCTGACTTCGGAGATATCAATTCTTGCATTTTCATTGATCTCTTGCTGTAGTTCTTCGCGGACGCCTGCTGGCTCTGAAGACTCTGAATGTTTCTCATTGCAGGACCATCATAACAATAACCTTAGCAGCATCCTCTCGCCGTGTCAGGTTCCTGTACATTCTCACTTTCGGTCCGTCTTACACGGCCATGGGCACTTGCAGCCATCAACAGCAAGACATTTCTCTACGCAATTCTAGCCCCCCGCATTCTCTTCTATGCGCTTGGTAAAGTATCTAAAATGCAGATTGTCGAGAATCTTATTTATTTATTAAAAAAGCACTTAAAGCTATATGTCTTAGCTGCTCTTATATTATTCTATATATTGGCAAAATATATTTCTAACAATATTACTTAATTCTTATTACTCTTAGAGAACATATTAATAATATAACAATAAATAGATTAGTTAATAGCAAGTTATTGTAGAAGAAACAAATAATTAAAGTATATTATACTCTTATAAATAGATTAATTATTTAGAATCAAATTTTTATAAATTTCGAATTAAATTTTATAAATTATAAAATTTCTAACTATATTAGATTAAAGTTTAATCTAATTAGATATAACTTTTAAGTTAAGTTTTTAATTTTAGAAAAAAATTAATCTAAAAAATTAATTTATTTAAGAATAATAATTATTAATTAGAAATTAATTCTTAGTTTCTCTAGTTATATTATAAAGATATATTTAAAGATAAAAGTAATAGATAAGATTTAATAATAAGATTTCGATTTATTTATAAATAATATATAAATAATTAGTTTTTATACTAGAAGTTTATAGCAAATTATAAAGTTTTAATACTAATAAAAAATATAAAACTCTTAATATAAGAATATACTTTTTCTTCTTTTCTTATATATTATTATTATTTATATTTTATTATTTAATTAATAAATATTTAACTATATTAATAATATCTTCTATAATATTTATAAGTTAAAAACTTTCTTAAATAACTTAAAATTACTAGATAAAATATAAAATACTTTAATATTAATAGATAATATTATATTAACAATTTCGAAAGTTTAAATTCTAGTATTATTAATAGTTAATAGTTAAATTAGTTAATATATTAATATATTTATTCTATAGTTTAAAGTATAAGATTAAATTATAATTAATAGAATTAATAAATATATAATAAATATATATTTTACTAAGATTTTATCTTATATATTATTAAGATTTAATCTTATATATTATTAAAATTTATAAATAAAATCTTATATAAATATAATTAATTAAATATATAAAAAACTTTTAATAAATATATAGACTAAATATATTAAGTTAAGTTATTAAGTAAAAATTAAGTATTTAATTTAAATTAGATTAAGTTAATTTATAATATTAGAATCGAAAAGTTAATTTAATTTCTAGAGTTAAAATTAACAATTTAAATTAATTTCTAGAGTAAAAATCGAAATTTAATCCGAAAAAATTAATCTAAATTGTTAAGATTATTTAAATAATTATATTATAATTATTAATAATTAATATATAGTTAATATATATTTTATAATATTTAATTATCTAAATTATAATAAGATAATATATTATAATAATATATTACTAATTTTTAAAAAGAAAATAATTAAATTGTATCTATAGAATCTATAGAGTTTATAGATACAAATATTGTATTTTATTAATAAATTGTATCTATAAGATCTATAGAATCTATAGATATAAATAATATATTTTATTAATAAATTATTTTTGTTTTAAAATTAGTAATTCTTAATATAATAATATTATATTCGATTTCTTAACAATTTAATTCGATTTTAAATATTAGAATTAAGAATTAAGTTAAATTAAGTTAATTTAATTTTAAAATAATAGAAATCAAATTAAGTTTTAAGTTAATTTCTAGAATTAAAATTAACAAATTAAATTAATTCTAATATTTAGAATCGAAACTCGATCTAATAATTAGTCTATAAATATATTATTTTTATATAAAAATCTTACAAATTATTTAATTCTACTATATAAATTACTATAATATAAATAAATAATAAATAAATAATAAATAAAGATATAAATAAAATATTAGAATTAAATTTCTATTAAATTTCTATTAAGATTTCTATTATTAAATAAATTCTAGAGAATTAATAGTTAAATTAGCAATATTTATAATAGATATTTTCTAAATAAAGATTTTCAAATTATTAATATTAATATAATTATTATTTAATTTATTTATTTAAATAATATTTTTACTATATATTATATTATATATTTAAACAATATTATAAATTCAAAGTTTATATAAATTAAGAATTATTATTTTAATATTAATAAAATTATAATAGATTATTTATATATTATTATATTTATAGTAATAACTTTTAAATAAAATATTATAAGATTAAGAAATTATATAAAATTTAATATTATCTTAGTACTTAAATCTTCTTTACAAAATTATATTTAATATTTAATAAATTCTAATTCTAGACTAAATTCTAGACTAAATTTTAATTATTTATAAATAATACTATAAGATATAATATAATAATTTCGAATAATTAATATATAAGATTATACAATTGTATAATAGAAGTGGCGCTATCAAGATGCACGCTGTGCGTGTAGAGAGCGGAATAGAAAGATAGATCTACAATTATAAGAGAAATAAATTATAAGAATTTAGAAAGAAATTCTCGAAAAGAAAACTCTTTATTGTTAAGACAAGATCTAAACACTACTTTAATATATAATATAATTTGGCTACAAGTTACGACAAAGTTTGGAATATTATAATTATAATATTACAATTGTCTTTCTTTTCAGAATTCTAATCTTTAGAATTAGTGCTATATTTGCTAATTGCTATATATTGCAAATACGCAATTATCGCAATTATATTTCGCGTTTGTTATCAATTTGTTTGTTAATAAAAATATATAAATAGACTCTTCTTGTATTGTTCTTTATATTTCTTACATATTACGAATAGAAAATTGTTGCAATAGCGACAAAAATACTTTTCTCGTATATTACTAAATAATAGTCTTGTAATTGGACAAAACTTCTATAGATACTTTTCGACTATAGATCGAAAATCCGAGAAAAGTTTTTTACTTATTGTATAATAGTAGTTTATTTTTAGAGATTACAATTAGATTATATTACAGTTTTTAATTAGCTAAAATTAAAATATTATATACAATACTCTCTACTAAATATTTTGTTTTTTGCGTAGTATTAATTTGTAATTTCGCAGTAAAAATCTTTTTGTTTTGTAAATTATCTCGATTTGCGCGCTTAAGTCGAATCGAATTAGCGCAATATTAGATACAATAATAATATTTATTTATTAAAATATTGCATTCTTTTTATTATTATAATATATTTAAAATAGTTTTGTAACAATCTCTTTGCAATCTTTTTCCAATATATATAATACTAATAGAGTATATCTGTAGTTATAGCAGCAAGAACAATAAGTTTTCTTAGTGTTTTGTATAAATTTTAGAAATAATACAAACTTCTAATAATATCGACTAATATCTAACAAAGCGCAATACTATTAATATAAATATATATAGCAAAACTATTATAGAATTTTGCTAAAACTAATATCGATAACAATTCTCGAATAAAGTCGACAATTTTTTTGCTTGTATTTTCGATATTGTTTTTATTGTATTTTTTTATTGTCTACAATGCTTGCACTATTTGCAAAATAATAAAAAAACAATAGTAAATAGAGTTTTTTTCGCAATTCTTTTTTTATATTAATATATTGTATAGTATATAAAAAAGAAAAATCTATATTGTATTTGTTGTATTGCTATCTATTGCTCTATAGATTTAGTTCGCACAATTGTATCAAAAACTAATATATTAGTATTTCGAGATTCTATATTGTTTTCGCAAAAGAGTTGTTAATTTGCTAATATTTGTATAGCAAATTTTAGCTAAAAATAGCAACTTCGAGTTGTCTAATTTTTTTGCTAAAATTAGATTTGTTTTGCGCTTTATTAACAAATAAAAATATAACAACAAAAAATTGTTGTTTTCGACAAATCAACTAAATAGTATAAAAACTACTCTAGTATACTTGTATAATATTTAGCAAAAAATACTAAATATAATATGTTATTAAATATATTTATCGAAATTTCTTTTGAAAAAAAACAACTTTAACTTTTCGAAAAAAAAGAAATTTGTATTAGCTAATATCAATATCTAGATAGTATATCAAATATAATTTGAGAAAATTTTTGCTAAAAACAATACTATCTATCTTGTTTTTAATTAGAGATTATATTAATCAAATCTTTTTAAAAAAAAGCAATATAAATATCTAGACAAAGATTTCTTTTGTATATTAATACTGTTGTTAACAATATATACAATTTTGTTTTTTCGAAAATTAAACTAAATACTCTAATCAAACTTTTGAAAATATGCTTGTCTACAAAATAAAGATTGTTGTTAATTGCACAAGTATATTTTCTACTGCAATTACAAAGACTTAAAAATATATCTACGATCGTTGCATTATTGCGCACAAACAATAACGATAAAAAATAAGTTAAAGATTAATATACGTAACAATTAGAAGAGAGAATTGAAATTTTTTTTTGTTATTAAATGTAATTAGATTGATTCAGATAATAAATGCAATTAAAATTTATTGTATATTTACTAGAAGATTATTTGAGCTAGAAAATCTATCTAGAAAAGATATAGAATTAGATAATAGAAATATATTATTTCTTATATTATTGTAATTAAATTTAAGAAGTTGCAGTTTTTACTTAACTTCTTATATAATTTAACAATAGTAGAGATTCTATTTTGTCCATATAGTATTGTCGATCAAATTGCATCAATTCTGCTTCGCTAGATTGTTTCGATTTACTTAAAGACGTAACTTTTTTGTTTTAAGAGCAAAAATAGCAATCTGCTATTGCTTGTAAAATTGCTTCAATATTGTATTTATATAAGTCAAAAATCGCTTCGATATTCAATTGTTTTCGCAGAAAAGAAATTCTTTCTATCGAATAAAATAGTAGAATTTCTTCTATCTTTTTTTTTTGTTTAGAATTTTCTCTATCTTTTACTTTTTGTTTTTGTTTATTAATATTATTTGCGTCGACTCGATAGCATTAAAGTTCTAATAGTAGAATTCGAGAAACAAAATATAGAAAATCGAATAGATTTGTCAATTGTTTAAAAGTTGTAGTCAATATATTTGCGTTTCAACAATATCTACAATAAAGAACAATTTTGTGTATTTGTAGAAAAACTTTTTCTTAAATCGAGCATTTTTAAAATTCTTAATAAAGAGTATAATTTTGTCTTCTATTTTGTAATATTAAAACTTGATTTTTTTATTATAATATTTTGTTTGCATTTTTTGTATATCTCTTAGTTGTTCTTTTATACAATTGTGTTTATTTTACAAAATTTGTATACACTTTCGAACAACAAAAATATTAAAATATTTTTTGTTATTTTAACTAAAATCGAAATTCAAATAATATTCGAACGCAGTTTCGAGAGACAACATATTCGAGAATAAATAGATAGTATTATTATATATATATTAAGTTATTAATAAGAGAGATCTTTAATTGTCTTGTCAATAGTTGCAATAGTAGCAAAAATAGTATTCTAGTATTTAATTTTGTTTTTTTGTTTGTCTATCTATTTGTAAATAGAAAACAATACTTAGTTTTCTTTTTATATAAATACTATAGTATATTGCAGATTAGTAACTATTGATAAACAATATATTTCTGTCGAATACAATTTTTTTTATATTTTAAAAAAAAAGAAAAACTTTTTTAAACAAAATATCGATCAAATCTTCTACTATTTAGATTGATTTAACTAAAATATATAATACTATTTTGAAAAATTAATCTACAATAACAAAAATTGTATTGTAGATACTGTTGTTACTACAACTAGAAAAAAGTTCTATAATAAAATCTATAAATTTTTTTTTTCAAAATCGAGTAAATATAGATAGCGCAAAAAACTTATTGTATAGACAATATTAAAACGTTTTAAATTGCTAATATATATTGCACTCTCGAATATACAATTTTATTTTAGCAAATATACAAAATTAATAGAATTTTTGATCGATCAATATACAAGTTTTCTTAATTTCAAAATAATTTTTGCTTAGAAAATTATTGTAATATAAATATAGTAGTTTCGATTTTAGCAAAACTTTATTCAATATATAGATAACGCAAAAATAATAGAATAAATTGCTATTAAATTTCTATTTACGTTTAACGCACTTGTTGCGCTAAAAGAGAGCAATTAACTGCTGTTTTATTTTAAATATTAGAGTATTTTTTCTCTCAAATATTTCTATTGCTATTAACAAAATCGAGAAAAAAAATTCTATTAAGTTTTTGTGTTTGTATATTGCGTTAACGTTGTTGCGCTACAATTGTTAAATTACAATACTTTTCTCTATACTTGAGTCGACATTATTAGAGATCTCGAGAATATTCTTAACAAATAATTTATTAAATATTTCGATGTCGAAGACATTTTAGATACGCAAAACAATATTAGTGCAAATCGAAATCAATATTGCTTTAGTTATATTTTTGATTAGAATAGAAGTTATTTCGATAGTTGCAATTGTAATATTCTTGAGTTTGTTCTAAAAAATAAATAGACAAATCTTATTGTTTGTTTTGTTTTTATAGTTTGATTGTCTCGACAATTTATTCGCGAAATTGATTTTCTTTGTTCGATATTTAATTTCGAAGTTATATTTGGCGAGCAAAAGAATCTATTAAGATTAACAACAATTAAAAGATATTGTTGTTATAAAATACTTTAGATTGTTATAGTTTATTAGAACAGTAATTGGCAAATAGTTGTTTTCAAAATAGTATTGTTATTGTTAAAATTCTGCAACAATAGCTAATAGCTCTTAATTATATATTTTATAGCAAGTTTCAATAGAAATTATCTTTCTAAAATAGAATATAATAGAATACTATATTGTTTAATTGTTGTTTTGCGTACAAAGCACAAGTTGAAAAAGAATAGTTGCAATAGCAAATTCCAATATATCGATCTCAACTATAATTCGATTCTTAAAATCGAAATATATTAATATAGAGACAATAGTAAAAATATTAATAAGAATTCGAAACGCAATTAGAGCAAAAGTATCGAATAGAAACAATTTATTTTGTTTATTTTGTTTATTATTTTTAAATAGTTTGATTAAAAGTCTAATTATTTTTGCAAAATATTGAACAAAATATCGATAGAAGTTTGCAAATTTCAAAAATATTTGCAACTTTCGCAATATAGTAGATCGAGATTACATGCAAATTAATTTTACTCGTAATATATCTATAATAATACTTTTGCTACTAACAATATAGTTTAGAAACTTGACGCTCTATATTAGAAAAATATATTTAGAAAATTTTGTATATAGTTTGAACTATTTTAGTCGATCGAATATTTGTCAAACGTAATTTTAATACTTTTTGCGAATTTTAAAGTAGATTAGAATATTGTTTAAATAGATAACACAAATATAGTTTATCAAATTTTGCAATATTTTGTTAATTAGAGCTTGAAAGATAATAGAAGTATTAAACAAATCGAAGAGTATAACTATATATTTAAAAAGATTATAGCGCGTGCAAAACGCAATCTTCTATTTGTTTTTTTTTGTATATAGATACAATAGTATATATTTTTAAGATCGAGCTTAATAAAATAATATATATCTATTAGTCGATTTAGCGTCTTCTTAATAAGAGATAGTAAATATTTGTTTTTAATAGTTATCGAGTTTAGTTCTCGATAATTTATATAAAGTCGAAAAATACTATCTTTTTTAAAAACAAATAGTATTGAAACGTTTGCACAATTTGTAGTTTTGCAAATATACTCTAATATTTAATTTTCGAGCAAATAATTTCGAAATATAGCAAATTCTTTTTCGAACAATATATATAGAAACTTAAATAGTAGTTTTGTGTCGAATTGTAGATCTATAGTATAATTATCTTTGTTATATTCTAACAATAGAAAAATATTAGTCTCGAAAAAATAGTTTTTGTACAATAAAATCTTTATCGAAATTTGAAAGATTAAGAAGAAGATTGTTTTTACAACTTTGATATAGTTCAATTTCTTGCTTAATTTTCTTGTTCTAAGATTTTTTGTAAAAAAATATATTTTATCTCTTTTCTTTAGCTAAAATTTTGTTTTTTGTTTTTTATTTTAATATCTAGTTAATCTTTCTTGCATTTTTAAGATATTGTTGTATATCTTTTTTAGTATTGCTATTTTTTCGATAGCTAACTACGCAAACAGATACGTGCGCTTTTCTTCGAAAAGATTTAATTTTTTGCTATAGTTAACAAAAAATAGAGTTATCTTAGTAATATTCGAAATCTTTGCATTAAATATTAATTGTATTATAGATAGAAATAATATTTAGTTGCTATAAGTATTGTTAATATAGTATTTTAGATATTGTTTAAAACTCTAATTTGTTCTTTCTATCTAACTATTTGTAATCGAATAGTAGATAGTAGATATTTAAAGTTTTGTATCTAATATTAAAAGAAGCGTCTTTTAATAGTTAGATATAAAAAGCTTATCTTTGTTATTAATTAGTCTTTTAAGTATATTGTAATATTATATAAGTCGATTTAATATAATATATTTTAGTTGTTCTGCAATAAATTTCTTTTTGCATACAATAATATATAAGTACTTAATAAATTTATTAACTATTATTAGTATCAAATTATATCTATTTTTAATTGCTAAATTTGTCGACTTCGACAACTTAATAATAAAGTCTATTGTAATTTTATTCTATAGCAATTTAGATAATTTCTAATATTGAATTTTGTTATAGCTTGTATACGTATTATATTTGTTCTGCTAATAGCTAAAATATTGTTTAATATATATCTCGACAACTTGTCTTATCTATAGAAACTAACAATACTAATATAAAAACTAAAAATTTTTTGTTATTTTTAAATACTTTTGCAATAATTTGTTATAATATTTTTTTATATATTTGTCGATCTTATCGATAGATATCTAAATTTTTTTTTCTCTATTGAAAACTCTTCTATATTGTCTCGAAGTATTTGTAATATAGTATTTAGTTTGTATTTGTTTGCTAATAGTAATTTGTTTTTATTAATTTTAAGTATACTATAATTGAACAATTTCTTCGTTTTTATATAATTATTTCTTTTGCTAAGTGTGTCTACTCTACTATTATTTTTGTCTAAAATATATTGTATTTTAAATTTGTATTGTTTAAGTCTTTTTAACTATTATACTTGTTTTCTATTTAGTTGCTTAGTAGTAGTAAAGTGCACAAAATTCTTAAGATCTATAAAAATTGTAAATTCTAATAATTTTTCTATATATACTCTTTATAATTTTAAAAAAACTACTATAGCAAGTAGTTTCTTATTGTAAATATTATAGTTTTGTTCGACTAACAAGAGTTTTTTCGAAAAATATATTATTAAATATTATATATTTTTATATTTCTAACTAAAATATATATTAATAGCTAGATTTGATATATCGATTTTAATTCTATTTAATAATTGCAAATTGTATATTTTTAATACTAATTTCTTCAAATATTCTAGTTTAAAGTTCTGAAATAATTTCTCTTTTATAAGTTTCTATATTTATAATATATTCTTTTTTGTAAAATTTGTTAGTAATATTGTATTTGCTAAATAGTTCTTAATAGGGTTAGGGTTAGGGTTAGGGTTAGGGTTAGGGTTAGGGTTAGGGTTAGGGTTAGGGTTAGGGTTAGGGTTAGGGTTAGGGTTAGGGTT
>JAABUL010005474.1_pt1 | contig 15785 bp, 2 predicted proteins | sample 5559151 | NCBI WGS metagenome assembly JAABUL01 (sample SAMN10711876, study PRJNA513368) | rock metagenome | isolation source: Antarctica rocks | place: Antarctica: Victoria Land, Pudding Butte sud | reverse complement strand
AATTGGACCCCTGCCAAGCAAGCGCCAAGACTTTTCCTGCTAAATGGACCCTGGGCTAGCTAATAGCCAAATTAGCAGAATTCGCAACTAGCACTTTCTGAGCAGAGGTTCCGGAATTGCCGATGTAGCATAGCAATTATGTTATAAGAGAAGTTCTTCTCTTAATTCTTGCTTGTAGATTTCTTCGATTTTGCGAAAGTTAATTTAAATAACAATCAATTCTATTTAGATTTTGTAAAATTTCTAGAACTTTAAAAGAAAAAACTAATAAAATTATTAAATTAATAATATCAAACAAAGCTTTTAATTTCGACAAAAGTCTTAATCGCGTATTAATAATAGAGTTATCAATTCTAGTTTTGCGTTTTACTTAACTCTTTGATGCGAAAACGCACGAAAAAGAGAACACTAGTAATGGGAATTATAATTGTATTGCTAGCTAGAAAGAGAAAAGTTCTCCAAATCTAAATACTATTGTGCTAAGAAATATCTTGCCAAGCAAGAAAGAAATATCTTGCTTAAGAGAAAAGTACAATAATTGTAATATTTCTCTTTAATCTCTCTACTATATTATCGTTCTCAATAACAACAAATGCGAAAAGAATAGACGTAGAACGAATAGAATTTTTGTTGTTAAAAAGATAAATTGGAAAGAATTTTTGTTGTCGAAAAGATAATAGCGAAATATTATTGTGCTTAACAATAAAAAAGATTGTCTATAATATTAATATAAAAAGAGAACTAAAATAATCAAAACAAGATTAAAAGATTCGTAATAATATATTCAAGTAAAAAAAAGATTATTTGTAGTATCGAAATTCGACAAAATTCCAAAAACAAATTTTTGTTGTTAAAAAGATAATAGAGCGATCAAGATATTATAATGCGCGATAATAGAAAAAATTGTCTATAATATTAACATAAAAAGAATTATTGAAACAATTAAAAAAAGAAGAAAAGCATTTCTAAAACAATTGAAGCAAAATTAAAAAATTCAAGATAATACGTTTCTTTTAAAAAAAATTATCTATAGTATCGAACAAAATTTCTAAAACAACTAAAGCAAGATTGAAAAATTTATAATAATACATTTCTCTATTAGAATTCTAGATTAGAAAGAGTTTTCGTTTATAACTTTCTTAATAATATATAATTTTGTTGTAAAAAAAATCTTATATTTTGTTTTATATTAATAAATTGTAACGTGCAATAATTAGTTTGCAAATATAGTAAAATTTAAGTCTTTTATCTTTGTTAAATTGATAAAAATTAACAACAAATAGTAATAAATAAGCGCTAATATTGATGCGTTTACAAAGTTTTTGATTGCATTTTATAATTTTTTTGTATTCTTTTTTTTTTTAAAGAATTTAATAGTAATACTTATTTTAATTAGTAATTGTATACGAAGCAAATTCTTGCGTATATTAATATAGCTATTTATTAAAATCGCAATTATACAATTTGTTTTTAAAACTAAAAGTGTTAATATTAAAATATTCTCTTCAAAAGATATTAAAATATTAAACTTAATTAAAACAATTTTTTTTTAATCTTTTTAATCTTTTTAATATCTTTTTTTTTAGATTGCAACTTTTGCGTTTATTGTTTTTTGTCTTATTCTTTGTTGCTTTTTTAATCTTTGTTTTCTTTTTTGTTGTTTTTTTGTTAAATTTATTTTTAAAAAATATGTTATTTTCTTTGTTATTATTAGATTTTTGTCTTAAGACAAAATCTTTAAGAAAAATTGTTAATTTTGTAGATTTATTAATAGCGATTTTTTTTTTTTAACAAAAATACTATATTTATCTTTAACACATTAAAGATTATTAATAAGTTAAGTATTTTTATATATTACAACGTAATAATTCTTTTAAATTGATAAATTTGTAAATACAATTAAGTTTTTGTTATTTAACATATTAGCTTTTATTGCTTCTTTGTTAATAAACGTTTTTTGTTAATATAGTTCTTGTGTAACAACTTTAACGTTACAAATTTTGTAAAGTTATTAATCGAATAGAATTGCGCAATTCTTCGAAAAATATTTGATAAAAAAATTATAAAAATTAAGTTTAATTAATATCGACATATTATAAAAGAAAGAACGCAATTTGTTGTTAATTAATATATTTAATATTGCGAAATTGAAATTAGCAAGATTTTTGCAATCGAAGTCTTCGAGATTAAAATCTAAAATTATAAAATTAAATTCTAATAATATAATACAAATATAAAAAAAAGATAAAAAAATATCGAAAATTGCAATTGCGAAATTATAAGTTCTTTCGAATATTAATACTAAGTTGTTAGTAATTTTGATAAATAAAATACTTTCAACAAACGCGCTAAAAAGAGTATATATTATCGACAATTTTAGCAAGCAAATTCTTGTTACTACTATATTGTAGTGCGCAAAAAAAAATAGAATTGCGACTAATTTAGAGTTGTTGTGTTTATTAAATTGCTTAAAAATATTAATAACAAATATTTCTTTTATAAATAGATAAAAGTTCTTGTTTATATTTAATATTTTACGAGTTCTTAATTTCGTATTATATATATATATAACTAGTCGACAAAGTAAAGAATTTTAAAATACTAGTTTTGTTAAAACTTTTAAAGCAATTTTGTATTTTTTAAATTTAGCAATTGCATTTATTTTTAGCAAAATAATAAGTTTTTATTTAAGAGATTTTATTCTTATTTTTTTAAAATATATTTAAAATAACAATTAAGCAAAATCTTCAAAATTGTTATTTTAATCGAAAATTTTAAATAAATTTAAATTTTAAAAATAAAGATACGTCGAGTATCTTCTTTATATTTTAAAAACAAAATATTTAAAATTAGTAAATTTATCTTAATAATTAATTATCGACAAATTCGAAATAGTAATTTCGATTCTTAAATAAATTACTAGAAAGAATAGAAGTTTCGCAATTGTTATTATATTATAAATAAACAATATTAACAATATAGAAGTTAATTTTTTTCAATTGTTTTTGCACGTTCTAAGCAATTTCTTCAAAATCTTAACTCTACTTTTTAAATATTTGTCTTGTTTTATTAAATCAAAAACGCATTAATAATTGTTTGTAATTATTTTTAAATAGCAATTTTTAATAATTGTACAATTTTGTCGAGTAAATTTCTTCTTTGTTAATAACAATAATTTAAATCTATACTTATTAAGAATCAAAATAGCAATTAATTTCTTTCTTAAATATAAAATTAAATTCGAAAAATTTAAAATTTGTAAAACTATTTTTTCTATTGTTTTAACAAAGATTTCTTAAAACTTGTCGAATTGCTAGTAGATTATATTAAGTAATCTATTCTTTAGCAAACTTTTATTGTAGTAAAATAAATAACAAATTACAATAACTCTTATTAATATAGTATTTTATTTTTAAAAAACTTTTAATACTATTTTTAGTTTTGTAGCAAACGTAGCAACTTTAATAGTTATTAAATTTTGCAAATTGTCTTTTAAATCTAAATCTAGAATTGTGCGATTTCGAAACTTTGTTATATAAATTGTCTTAATATAGATTAAAGTACGTTTGTTGCATAATATTAAATTATAAAAACGTCTTTTAAGTCTATTTGCTTATTTCTTTTTTTCTATTGTTGTAATTTGCTCTATAGATTGTCGAATTTGCGCTTTTTTTTTTAACAAATAATATAATGCTATATCAAATATTGCAAAAGACATTTTCTTAATAATTTTGTCAAAAAAAATATTATAGTAGAAAGAGAATACAATAATAAAAGAAATAAATCGAATATTTTTAACACTAATTTTGTAAACAAACAAATATATATTTAATTCAATTTATTTATTGTCTTAACTCAAATATACTTTTTAGATTTTTTTAACTTAATATTTTTTAATAAATTGCATATTATAGATATCGAGATAATTGTTAATAAAGTTTTGTACTTCGATTAAATTTGTTTTATTATATTAAATATTGTAAACAAGATTCTAGTTCTTTTACTTAATAAAATATTAGATTTTTTTTTATAAGTATTGTGTTCTTGTAACATTATACATCTATTTAGTAGTTGCTAAATCTTATAGTTGTTATTTGTATTTTTGTCTTTTTTTATTAAAAATATATTTATATCGATTTCTCTTATATATAAATTGTTTTTCTTCGAAACAAACTTCAATATAACAATAAAAACAACTAGATATATTTTTTAATTTAAAGATAATTTTAATTTGAAAGCAAGATAATTGTACGTTTTTAAAATTTTGAACAATCTCGCTCTCTAATTAAAGAGTTTAGAATTTTTTAATTTTAAAATCTTGTATTTTAAATATAATTTTAAAAAAACTTTATCTTTCTTTTTTAAAGCAAGTAATTAATAATAACTATTATAGTATAGTTTTATTTTTGCGTTTGCGAAAATTATTAACGTTGCGATTTTGTTTTAATTTCTTTCTCGCTTAGCAACGTAATTAATGTTCTATTAATAAAAATTAATTATAAACAATTCTTTACAAAGAACTTTCTTGTAAATAAGTTTGTTTAAAATTTTTTTTGTCAAGATATTCTTAAAATTGTTAAGAATATTTTGAAATCTAATTGTAAAACACTTTTAATTTGTCTTAAGATTTAAAATAAAATAATATCGCAAAACTATTTTTATAATTTAATTAAATTGTTTCAATTAATTGTCGAATTGTAAGTAATAAACAATAAAATAAAATAAATCAATTTTTAAGAAGTAAAATATTGCTCTCTACAATTTAAACAAGAATTTATTGTCTCTATTAAAAATAATACTTAAAGATAGATTTTAATTCGCAAGAGCGTCGATAAGTTTAACTATTTATTTCTTAATTAAAAAAGTTGTTTTTCTAGTTATTGTTGTAATTTGTTTAAAGAATTTGTCTATTATTAATATAAAAGAATTGTATTTGTTTAACAACTTAAAAAGCGTAAAAATAAAATCGATAATAATAGTATAAAATATCTTCAACTTCGTAATAATAAATTTTAGCTATTTGTATAAACAATGTTTAATTGTATTGTTAAGCTAATATAATAAACAATATTTTAGATATCTTTTCAATTGCTTGATCAAATTTCTTATATAATAATTAACTATAATTCTATTATAAATATATAAGAATTCTTTGTGCGTTTGTGCATTATACAATAGTTTAAAGATTTTTACTTTTATAGTTTTAAAGATATACAATTTTAGTTGTTTGTTCTTTTTGTTTTAAAAATAAATAAGTTTTTCTCTTAGTATAAATTAAATATCTTTTATTTTAATTTTTTTTAACTTAATTAATTTCTTTAATATTGTTAGCTTTTTTGAAGTAGCAATCTTTTCGAAATTCTTTAATATTGTTAGAGTTGTTAAAATTACAACAACAAATTCTTTTTTTATTATTTTCGATTTTGTCGATTTTCTTGTTATATTTGTATTAAATATCAAGATTATAATTTAAGTTTCTACTAAAATTAAAACTTTTGTCAAAATAATAATAGCAAATTTTCGCTTTTTTATTATATTAAATATCGAAATTATAGCTTAAATTTCTATTAGAGCTAAAACTTTTGCTAAAATAATAATAACAAATTTTTGTTTCTTCAAAATTTGTTTTAGATTAACAAAATAATTTTAAATTTTTTGTTAATTATTACAATTTTTTTTGCGTTAACTAAGAAGTATTTTGTAAATTTTAAATTATTTTTTATTAATTTTGTAAATTTTTGTCAAATTTTGTTTAAAAATTGAAGTTATCTTAATTAAAATTATATAATAAGCGACAACTTCGTCGAAAATTTCTTTGCTCTTAAAATTATTTTTAAATTAATTATTTTTAAACAATTTAAAAAGAGCGTTTAAAACAATATTGAATTTTTTTGTTTTTTAATATATATTAAGCGAAAACTAAGAAATATATTAAAAAATACAAATAAAACGCAAATTTATGCAATCTAAAAAAGAAAAAAACAATTTAATTTGTTTTGCTATATTTATTGTTGCAAAATAATCGATAAAAATTACGATTAATTTTTTTAACATATAATTAAGTATATAATAAATCTTTTTTAATATTTATACAAGAGCGATAACTTTTAACTCTATTAATTAATATTTCTTTTTAATATCGTTTAGTATCTTAGAAAAATATAAAATTGTCTAAATATCAATTGTTTAAAAGAAGTTTGTAGCAATATCTTCTTTTATATAATATATATAAATTTCAAATTTGTATTTCTTAAATTTGTCAACGTTTATAAATATTTATCGCTTAGTATTATAATAATAAAGTATACTTTTTTTAGTAAACTATTGTTGAAATATAGCAAAACTCTAGAGTTTTATATTAATAAATTTAATATTAATATTTTTGCAATATTATATTCGAATCTTTTTACTTTTAACTAGAGATTTTTTCAACAAAACTATTTTAAAATTTTGCAAAACTTTTGCTATTTATATATAATAAACAATTTTTAATCAAAATTAATTTGTTATTTCTAAATAAATTTTTAAGTTTTTTAATATTTTAAAGAAACTAAACTTCTTTAATATAGCAAACTTTTTTTCGAAAATTTAAAGATCTAAATTGTCGATATATTGCTTTAATAATATTATAAATAAATATTTAATATACAACTTTTTAAATTTTAAAGAGATTTTTATTTAAAAAAACAAAGCGAAAATAATTTTAAAATATATCAAATGCTTGTTAATACTACGTAAAAAGATTACAATATTGTTAATATAATATTGTAGAAATTGCAATAAAGTCTAAAAAATTTGTTTATTTTATTTTAAATATATAATACTAACTCTTTGAAGCTTATAAAAGCAACGTTCGATTACTCTTTTTTTTTGTAAAAAATAATTATAAAACAATCTTAATACTTCTTTTTAACTAGAAATTGATAAAATTAATTACTACTATTTACAACAATAATATAAAAACAATTTTGTAACTTTGTTATTATATCTTTTTACAATAACAAAAAATACAAATTTGTAATATTAATAGTATTTAAACTTTAAATATCTATTATTGTTTTATCTTTTTAAGTAAGCTTTTTATTTAAATTAATATATACAATTTTCTATATTACAAAGATAAAAAATCTAAAAAATATAGAATTTTTAAATTATTTTAGTCTTCTCTATATATATATTTTGTCGAACTTCTTATTAATTAAGATTTTTGACTTCTAACTTAATAAATAAACTTTATGCGCTAATTTTGTGTCAACAATAATTTGTTAATTAATTACTATAAAGATCTTTATATATTTTTCGAAAAAAAAATCTACTATATTATCGATATTCTCTTAAATTTTTAGATAACAATTAATAATTTTAATATATTTTGCTACTTTGTCAAATAAATTATAGATAATAATGTTGTTTTTTAACTAAATTTTTATTTTCTTTAAAATAATTTTTTAAAAGAGATATATTTTAACAAAATTTAATTTCGACAAGATTAAATAATTTTTAAAAAGAAAAATTGTTGCAAAAAAGTAATTCTTTTTTTTTATAATATAGTATTTTTTATTTTTGTATTCTACAATATATTTAATACGACAACAATTATTTAGTTTTAACAAGAATTCTTTATTATTGCAAAAATTAATAAATTAAAAATTTGCGTTTATAAAATAAGTATATACTCTAAGTATTGTAGATTTAAAAAAAAAATTATACTTAAAGAGTTTACTTTTTTCTTTTAGAATTATAGCAATTTTTGCTATTAATTTTGCAAATATTATTTCTTTTTTTGTTATATAAATTATTTGACAAATTTAAATATTGTTTTTAATTTTTATTTTGTAAAATATTGCAACTTCTTTATAAGATTTGAATCTTAATTTTTAACTCAATATATCTATAACTATTTGTTTCGATTCTAGAATATCTATATTTATAAGAAATTTTATTTTAAAATTATTTATTAAATAAATTTTGTAACAAATATAAACAATTATTTTGTTATTATTTTTGTTCTTGTTTTTTAAATAGATATTTACAAAAAATTATTTGTTCAAAATATATTTTGTTGTATCTATATCTTTTAATAAAATCGAAAAACATTTTTTAATTTTTATATTAAATATTTTCGCTTTAACGAAAATACAATTTATTATAAATATATCGCAATTAGAATTTATGCAAAAGAGATTTATTAAATTGCTAATATTGTATTTAATTATTGTTGTAATATAATGTTATACTCTAAAAGTTATTTTGTTTTTTTTTAAAAATATCGCGAAAAAGATTATTATCTTCGATACTATTATATTTGAAAAAACTATTTTTAAAAATTAGTATTGTCAAAAATTTTTAAAGATAAATTCTAATCGCTTTTGTTAATTTTTTTTTTGTATAATTGTATATAAATATAAAGTTTGTTTTTAAAATTAAAAGTATTTTAATATTGTTAATAAATTAGTTTTTTAACAATATTTTTTTGTAAAAAGATATAATATATTATGTCGACAAAAAAACTATTAATATTTTTGTTATTTTTTTTGTTATTATTTTTCTTTTTATTGAAAATCTTGTTACAAGAATTAGTTTTATAATTTTAAAAATATATTGACTTAATATTTGTTAACGCGTAACTATAATATGTTTTTGCTTCTTCTTTATCTTTTTAATTTTAATTTTTGTTTTAATTATTAAAATATAATTAGATTTACTAATATGTTACTTGCGAATTCGAAATTTAAGAAAAGAATTTTGCGCTATTTGTTTTGTAATAAGATAAGAATTTGTTATGTTTTCTTTTTACAATAGAAATTCTATTTAAATTGTATAATTTATTTTAATAAAAATTAATATTATTAACAATAATTATTAACAATTGTTTTATTAAAGATAAAACAATCTTTTAATTTTAAATATTTTAAGTATTTAATTAACTTAAATAAGTTTAAGTTAAATTCGACTTAAGTATATCTATATTTTGTTAATTTGCGTAAGCTTTTGTTTTGCTATTAATGTAAAAAAAATTCTAATTTTCTTCTTAATAGAGAAAGCTCTATTGTAAAGAAAAAAAATTTAATTAATAAAATAAGAAATTTTGCTAATATAAAAAAAAGTAAAATCTTTAATAATTTGAACAAAAATCTTCTTGTTTTTGTTTAAAATAGCAATCGAAAAAAAAAAAATTATAATTTTTTTTTTATTTGTTTGTGTTTGCAAACAATTACAACAAAATTTGTTATAAATTTTTAATCTATTTTTCGATCTATTTAAAAATTAATTTTCTTTTTTATTTTGTTTTTTATTTTTCTCTTAAAATAAAGCAATATATTGTTATATTTTCTTTCGATTTGCTATTAGTTTGTCAAATTTTCGAATTAAAATATTTGCTATTAACAACAATATAATTACTTAAAACTCTAACAATAAGTAATTTTAAATTTAGATTGTTTTAACTAGATTTTTATTTAAATTTGCTTATATAATATACAATTCTATATTTTGTATATATATATATAATTCTTTTTTGTTTTGCGAATTTTTTACAAAAAAGATTTCTTAATTTAGTTTATTCTAGATTGTTAATATAAAGATTTTAAATTATTTTTTTAAATAATAAAAAATACGTTTTAATTTATTAAGCAAAATTGTTATTGTATTTTTTTTATTTTAAGTAAGATTATTTAATTACTAGTACAATACGTTATTTCGAAAGCATATAAATATATAATTTCTAATTTTCTCTTTTTTAACAATAATAATATAGTTGTCTATTTTGCGACAAAAAGTATATATCTCTTAATAAATAATTTTCTTTTTAATAGTAACAATATTGCTTTTGTTATAAAATTTCTTAAAATCTAAATAAAAATAATTTAAATTGAAGACTCGAAATATAATATTATCTTTTAAGATATTATTACTTGTTAATTCGAATAGTTTCGAAAAACTTTGTTGCTTTAAAAATTTTTGTTAACTAACAAAATTAATTAAGTTTAAAAGATTAATAGACAAAAACAATTTGTTTAACTAAATATTATAATTTGCTAATACTTTAGTTATTGTCTAATTAATAAACTTTTATACAATAAAATTGTTTAATAGATTTTTGTTTTTTGCTATAACTAATATTATTGTTTGTAATATATTTATTCGAATAAGTAAAATATCTTTTTTTTGATTGTTTTTAGATATTTTGTTTGTTTTTTGTCTTTTTTTTTAAAGTATCGATAATGCAAACTTTGAAAAAACTTAATTCGAAAAACATTTGCGTAAAAGAAAATATTAATTTGTTTCAAAAGTTGAAAAAAGTCTTTTGTATAAATAAAATAAAGAAAATCGATAAAGTAGATACAAAAAAATCGAACAAATATCGATTTCTTTTTGATATAAAAGTATTATTAATTTTTTAAAATTGTATAACAATATATAAAGTTAAAGATTTCGAACTTTATAAAATGCTTTTTTTCTTAAATAAATTTTCTAGCTTTTTTGTCTATAAAGAAGAAAAAAAATTAAAGTAAATCGAAATTTGTTAATAGATTTCTATATTTATTATAAAAGTTTTTATTGCTTTTATAAAAATCGATTGATTTACAATTTAATTTAATAAATAGTAGAACAATTTAGCAAACTTTAAACGCTTACTAGTTTTAATTGCTATATAGACAATTACTAGTTTAAAAGTGTTGTTTAATATATTTTGCAAAATAGACAAGAATTTCTTAGATTGTTTCGAAAATAATTTGCTAATCTTTACTAGAAAATTGTTTAATTTCTAGACAAGTTTAATAATTTTATTCGATAATTTTAACAAAGACGTTAAAATTGCTAGCGAAAGAAAGATATAAAATAATAATAAGATATTCTTTTTTTAATAAACAATTTCTATAGTGGAAAAGCAAACTTTACAAGATAATAAAGCAAGCTTCTAAGAAGCAAAAATAATAATAAGATAATTCTCTCTAATAATCAATTTTCTTATAAATAAGGAAATTCTTTTTTGAAGCTACCAAATAATGCAAAAACGTACAAAAAAGAGAATATTAATAATGAGAATTATAATTGTATTGCTAGCTAGAAAGAGAAAAGTTCTTTAGATCTAAATACTATTGTGTCAAGAAATATCTTGTCAAGCAAGAAAGAAATATCTTGTTCAGAAGGAAAGTACAATAATCGTAATACTCTTCTAAGTCTATTTTATAGCTAAATATTATTTAGTCTCTTTTAAATTTGTTACTATTGTTGCTCTTCGCAAATCTAATAAAGACAACTACTTTTAAGTTGACGTCTATTAATTTATTGCGCTTTTGCTAATTATAGAAAAAGCTTTCGAAACTCTAGTAGTTAAACAAATTAACTAAACAATTAAGATATATAATTTTCTCTCTTATAAATATATAGACATGTGTAAAAGCGTTTTTACGAAGTTAATTTTTTATATTTTTGTAAAAAAGATTTATTTGTTATAAATTAAAAATAAAATGTGCAATTTATTTTATCTAAATATGTTTGAAGTTTTTAACAACGTCTTCTATTAGCGACTTTTTTACAATTTGCGCAAACAAAAAATTGACAACAATATTGCTAAATAGATTAAGAGTTTTCTTAAAAATTATAAAAGTATCTTGAAGCTACTAGATTAGCAATTTTTGATCTTCGACGTTAATATTAATATCTTATAAGACTCGAAATTATTGCTTGTTTTTTATTTTTTTTATAACACAAATTTTGTTAAACTAGATATTAATATCTTTTTAAACTTTATAGATATTAAATAAATAAACAATATAGTATATCTTATTGCGAGAAATATAGTTAAAATTATTGTTAATTTTTTGCAAAATTTTATTGAACAAGCGCAAATATAGACAAAACATCATATTTCGAAGTTTAATATTAACAAATTTTAATTAATACATTTTGTCTTTGTTAATAAGAAAATATCTAATATTTTTTTTACTATTTGTTTTTCTATTAATAATTACATTATTAAGCTTTTGTTAAAAACCAAATATCTTGAAGTTCTTCTAAACAATTGTTTTTTCTAAAACTACTATCTTAATTATTTGAAAGTCAAAATTATTAAAAAATAAATATATCTCTTAATATTTGTCGAATTGACATAGAGTATTAATGTAGCAAATCTATATTTTTTATATATTATTATTGTTCTCTTTTAGTTTTTTTATTGCTACTTTGTCTAATTTATTTTTATAAATAGCTACGAATACAAACAACGCAAAAATAAAATTATTTTTGTGCTACAACAAATATAGCGACGCGTTGTTCAAATTGTTGTCGATATATTTTGTATTATTTTTAATTTTGTTTTAAATATTAAGTTTAATCTTTTGCTAATTAGATAAAAACTAAATATTGCTTTTAATTAAATATTTTTAAAAATTGTCTCGAACTTTTTGTACAACTATATTGTTGATTTTTGAATCGAAATATTAAACTCGTTTAATTATTATATTTTTTTTGACATACTTAACAAGAAGTATAGCAAGCTAAACTTTTTGTAAAAATTAAAATATTAATATATTGCAATACACTAAAGCAAGTTTTAAAAACTAAAAAAAAAAAAAATCTTTGTTATCTTTTCTTAATAGCAAAGAGTGCTTGTTACTATAGCTAAAATTGCCAAAAAAATTATAGAATTTTACAACAAGATTGCGAACAACAAATATCTTTATTTCTATATTGACAAAAACAATATTAACAATTGTATTAATATTTTCGCAATATATATTATTAGAATTTCGAATTAAGATTAATTAAATATCAATTTTCTTAAAATTATAAAAATAAAAAGTTGCAAAATCTATCTTAATTTTAGTATTAATTATATTGTATATTTCGACAAATTCTATAATATTTTTATAACTTTTTAGATAGTATTAATAGATTATTATTGCAAAAATTAGTTTAAGAACTAGAATAATTACAAAGTCGACAATTGCAATACTATTATCTTTATTAACAATTAAGTAGCTATTCGAATTGTTAACAACTTTAAAAACTTCTTTAATTAGTATCTTTTATATTGTATTATTTAGAAGTTAGTTTTTTGTTTGTATTGTTGTATCGAAATTTATTAAATTCTAGTTTATATCGAAATAGAAGATAACAAACTAGCGAATCAATTAGTCAAAAAAGCAACTAAATAGATTATTAATAATATTAGAGACAAGATTGCTTTTTTTTTTTAGATTTGCAATACTTAATTTTCGCGAAACTTTGTTGCATAAAAGCTTGTATTATAATTTAATAAACAAACAAGTAATAAAATTCTAGTATATTAAGATACGCAATTAGGCGTCTAAAGTCTATATTAAATCTTTATATTTTTAATAAATTTTTATTCTTAAATCGAACATAGAACTTTATGCTAATTTAAGTTTAAACTATAAATATTTTTCTTAATAGTTATTTATATTAAATGCAAATAGAAAATATAAACTTGTTAAACTATTGTTGTTAAAAAGATTGCAAAAATATCAACTATATATTGTTGTATTACTTTCGCTATACAAATCTTAAAAAAAAAACTTTATAAAATAACAATCTAAAAGTAAGTAATCTCTTTTAGCTTTTAAATAACTCTATTTAAATTGCAATAACTATTAGATTTTTATTGCAAACAAAATAATTGTTTTAATTTAAAATATATATTATTTAAAAAGATATTATTGTTTAGTAGCTTCAAAATAGATATTAAATGCACTTTTATATATAATTCTTTAGTTTAAAACAAATTACTAGATTCTAACAATAGACAATTATAGAATTAGTTGTAATTCTTTATTAAGTTATACAACTTAAACAATTAGTATCTTGCTATTAAGAGACTTTTTCGAATTGATTAGTTATTAAAGAGAATATTAAGATATTAAGATCTTAAGACTTAAGAGACTATAGAGCGTTACTATTTGTTTATTGTTTGTTTTCTATATTGCTTTAGATTGTCTAATTGCTATAGATTGTTACTTATAGCTAAACACTCTTTAAGACTTTAATATATTAGTAATTTTAATAAGTGTTTACTTGTTTTGCTTTTAAGAGACTATTTTATAGATTTTTGTAAGCTGTTTGATATTTGCACTATTTGTTGACTTTCTAAGAAATTTGGCTAATCTAATTCGATTTGTATATAACTCGAGATACAGTTGGGCGAGAGCACTCGTCCGGGAGTAGACTCTCGCGCATGCCTTTTTAGGTGGGACGCTTAAATGAACACACTACCACTACCACTACCACTGTATGCCTTTCTCACATTATATACATTAATAACCTGTTATTTGACTCTTCAATGCAATCACATCGCGTAGCCCTTTGAGGCGTATTTCTACTGCGCTTATTAATAAAGCGTTAAGAAACATGGGTCGGCGACGAGGATCACCCGTACGCGGTGCCGGCTACGAACCTACTGCTTGTTAGTAGAGCTGAGTATTCTTACACGAAAATCCAGCAGAACCCATGTACGCTTCTTTCACGCAAAGCGAAAGTCGCTCGGTTTAATGTCTCGCGAACAATGGTCTACCTTTTGTTAACGCCAACCAACGCCACGTTTGCGCCCCTTTTCATGGAATGCTTCTCGGATTCGACGACGATCCCATTGTTAACAACAACAACAACGCCTTGTCCACGCTATCTACGATTATTGGGCGAAAGCATACGAGAGTTCCGCTGATTACTCTGCTCTCTTCAATCCCTAATCTAGATGGATCCAGATCCGGAGCAGATCAGTTCATCGAAATCTCCGTTCAAACTCCTCCGTTTATCCCGACGCCGTTCTCCATCATGCCGTTAACTTTCGCCCTTACAACAGCCCTTTCCAAACCTCTCAAAACATCCTTCCTCAGATCTTCTCCATCTTCTATGCCGCAGCTTATCCGCACCAGGTCCTCGAAGACGCCCGCCGCCTCTCTTTCTTCCTTGGGTATCCCCGCATGCGTCATGCTCCCTGGGACTTCCACCAAACTCTCCACCCCTCCAAGACTCTCTGCCAACGTGAAGATCTGCGTCGCTTGGCAGAAGCGCTCCGCGGCTGCCATGCCGCCTTTGATGCGGAAAGAGAGCATGCCGCCGCCGAGGCCGGAGCGATGTTGTTTCAATGCGATGTGATGCTGTGGGTGCGTGGGTAGGCCGGGGTAGTTGACCGCGATGACATGCGGCGAGGCGGAGAGTGTCCGCGCGATGAGAGCGGCGTTTTCGGAAGCAGCACGAGCGCGGAGGTGGAGGGTTTTGAGACCGCGGTGCGCGAGCCAGCAGTCGAAGGGTGAGGGGACGGCACCAATGGCGTTTTGTAGGAAAGTGAGACGTTCGCTAATTTCTGGGGAATTGAAAGCTGCGGCGCCCATAAGGACGTCTGAATGGCCATTGATGTATTTTGTTACGCTGTGGATGACTATGTCGGCGCCGTGATCGAGCGGGTTCTGGATATAGGGGCTGAGGAAGGTGTTATCTACAACGACCATAATGCCGTGTTGGTGCGCTACGGTTGCGACGTTGCGGATATCGACCAAGGAGAGTGTAGGGTTGGAAGGCGATTCGATCCAGATAAGTTTCGTCTCGTTTGGTCGGATCAGCTCTGCGATTGAGTTCTCGATGCTGGGGGAGAATGTGACTTGAACTCCGTGCGCGGCGGCGACTTTAGTGAAGTATCTATGTGTACCACCATATACATCTGACACGGAAACAACATGGCTGCCAGCTGCGAGCGACTGTAAGATTGTGGCTGTCGTTGCAGAGCCAGAGGAGAAGGCAAGGGCAAAGCGGGCGTGCTCGAG
>JAABUL010005472.1_pt1 | contig 15790 bp, 17 predicted proteins | sample 5559151 | NCBI WGS metagenome assembly JAABUL01 (sample SAMN10711876, study PRJNA513368) | rock metagenome | isolation source: Antarctica rocks | place: Antarctica: Victoria Land, Pudding Butte sud | reverse complement strand
TTCCTAACCCATCTTCCACCACCACCATGATCTTCTCATCCATCCTCCCTCTTACCCTCACCCTCGCCCTCCTCGCCCTCCGCGCAACCGCCACCCCAGTCAGAAATTCAGGCAGCACTCCCACTTGCCCCACCGGCCCGTTCCCCACGGCTCCGGACTGCACTTATGCTTACTGCCACGACGGTGCCATATCCGGCGGCGACGGCTGGTGCCGCAAGCTGTGTTCGTGCTCTCAATCGTCGCCAGGTCCTCCCGCCACCCCAGTCAGACATCCGGGCAGCACTCCCACTTGTCCCACCGGCCCGTTCCCCACAGCTCCGGACTGCACTTATGCTTACTGCCACGACGGTGCTATATCCGGCGGTGACGGCTGGTGCCGCAAGCTGTGTTCGTGCCCTCAATCGGCGCCAGATCCTCCTATGCAAGCGCCGCCGCCGCCGCCACCGCTGGTACCGGCTCCGCAGCCTACTGGCTTGACGTTGGATTGTGGCAACGCGGCGCTGTCCGACAACCCCAACCTACCAGAAGCCAGAAACACGCCGGGTTCCGTGCAAGCGTGGTGCGAGCTGCCGGGTGTGAATGCCGGGTGTGTGGATGGGAAGGTGGTGGTGAACGGGACGGATACAGACAATGTCTGCAGGCCGCTTTGTAGATGTTCCTAGGAGCTATTGGGTGTATGAAGGCGAGCGGGCCCTGTGGACGATGATCGGAGCATCTGAGTAGCTGCGACTTTGCCTATCTCGAAGTCCGAATCTGCGCTTTTGGGTTTCGAAACCTTGAGAAGATTGGAGTCTCCAGCCAAGTCCGAAGCTGCGGTATGGTCGGGCGCTGGGTTCACGACGCTCTGGATCGGGATCGAAGCCTCATCTTCGCTTCCCCTCCCTACTCCTCGCCCAATCTCAACACCAAGCCAAGAGGAACCCTTTTCCAAAGAAACCCCCAAGCCCCAGTACAGCAAGCAAATTGGCCATACTATCCTTCACCAGGCATCCCACCCCTCCCAGCCCCGCGCTCAAAACCCCTCACGCGCACTTGATTCCTTCAATCACTGTGGAGGTCCATTTCTACTCCTACGGTACTCTTACCTTGCACCGAACGCAATCCAGCTTGTCTGTACCCGACGTTATCGTGCCACTGTTTCCTCAACCACACAGACCCAATCCCTCAACCCAACTCACGAGCTCTCACATCCCCTCTAGATCCCCCCACCCATCCGTCCCCATGCCATCAAGCCAGCCCTTCCGAAGACAAACTGCAACATATGAACTCTGATCATCCGCCACGGGGACACATCCTGCTCATTGTTTCGACCAAAGGAGGACTTCCATAACAAAAACGAATGAGAGTGTGCTTTCTGAAGCTGGCTCGAGACGCTTCTACATAATCTGGGATAGAGAAATAGAACATTCAGGGATGCAGGGATTCGGAGATTCGATAAAATTTCAAATAACCAAAGATCCGGAGATTCCAGACGCGAAGGCTCAAAGACATGTGGAACAATGGACTTCAGAGACTTCAATCTTACTGCTTCCATTCCCTGTCTGAACCGCGCCTTCCGGGTCTGGCTGGAGCGTGCCCCGGTGCGGAGGCGCGTTGGGAATGGGTGTTGGTGATTGGGGTTTGATGGTGGGGGTGACGATGGAGGAGGGAGTGCTCCGGAGATTTACGGGGAGGGGGGGAGGGGATTCGTATGGAGAGGATTTGGGAAGGGGGATGTCGAGGGGAGAGGATGGGGTTTGGAGCGCGCGGATCGAATGGATGGATGGAGTTTGGAGTTCGAGAACGCCGAGGGGTACACCTGCACAGATGAACGGACTGTCAAAGGGTTTGGAGTCTTGAGGAATAATATAAAACTTATGCGTAGAGGCTATGGACACGTCCCTCCATCGAGCGTATATACATGGGAAAGCGCTAGGGTATGCACAGGAAGCGTTCAGTCGTTAGTGTAGAAACGAATGCGCCGGCCCTGATGCTCTGTTCGCTAAAATGCAGGAAACGCCGCGCTATGCTATGCTGTGCTGGCTCCGTTGATGGAGGGAGCGGGTATTGGTTTCGAGTGAAGATTATGCTGTAAGAAAGACAAGTCGCTTGTTTTAAGAATATGCGTGGCGTGGGTATCTCTGGTATCGCTGCAGGGAGCTTTCAAGTGTAATAATAATGATCGTGTTTCGTAGAATGTGGGTGATTGGGTGGAGGTTGAGGGTCGTAAGGTCGTATACATCGTGAATCGCGTTCAATCGGGCTCGATATGTCCGTCTCGCTGGTCTTGCCTGTGATTTCTCGGTAGGCCTAAACGTGAGGTTCGGGTCGAGGTGCTTCAGCTTGGGATGGGTTAAAAGGAGGTGTTGGGTCTGCCTGCGCCGGCTCTGGCTGCATGTCCTTCCTCAGCTCTGTCTCCTCCTCGATAGCCTCTGCCAGCTTGGCCGCCTCTTGCTTGTTGTTTCCTTCTATCTTGTCGAATTCTTGGCATCGTCCCCTTGCTTGAGCTTTTCTTGCTTGCTAGCCTCTTCTTGCTTGAGGCTCTCTTGTTTCGCAATTTGGTACTTCTGCCTGAGCTTTTCCGCCTTTAACCTTTGCTTCTGCAATTTCTGCTTGAGCTTGGCGCGCTGTAGCGCATCCTTCTCAGCCTGGATTTCTTCATCGGACTTTTTGACCCATTCCTTTTGGTTGAGCATCCATCGGTGACTGCAATCGTATTAGCATGTAACATTGCCAGCCTCAAGAAGTATACACATACCCTTCGTACTCGGTGACGACCAAGGCTTTCTCGGTGTATTCTTGCGTCAGAAGGCGTGCATAAGCATACGGAACCTTCGCCGCCACTCCCTCAAATACGGTCTCCCTCATCGGATAAAGGTCCGTGGTGTGGTATCTATGGTAGTTCTTGCAACTCCATATCCCAGGTTGATCTTCGGGATGAGTTTCGCTCAAGCCGGTAATATCGATGTACAGCCCGGTAGTGGTGTCAATAAACCGGGCATCAATGACATTGTTGCCATTTCCTCGATCGCGCTCATCTATCGCACGGCTGACATCCAGCAGGTACGTGCGCTGATATGTCGGATCGTCTGCTGCGACGTAGTCGTACGCGGTCATATTATGATGTGCGCCCATATAGCGAAGAGTGGCGTCGGAAACCTGGGTATCGATATCCCAATCCCATGGTAGGATCTGCATGATGGGTCAGCCATGCTTTTACAACCAAGGCTCTGGAAACGGCCTACCTTCCCGTTCCACCACCATCCTAGCAACGTCCCATGCGCGATCCATGTCTCGATAGAATTGTCCGCGAAGAATTGAAAGTAGGCTCGCAGCATGTGCACCTGGATTTGTCGCCGCTCCTCGTATGTGTTCTCGCCCTTGAAATATCTGCTATCGTAGTGGGCCGCTAGAATGCTGTAGCCCGGTTCGTGGAAATGTTTCGGCAAGCCTTCTGGATTCTCATTATAATCTAACGGCCGACTCGGTTCTGTTTCTGACATAGCATTGGACTGAGGTAATGCTAATGGATGTACCGTAGTAAGGGCAAATGCGCATGTCATTGCTAAAAGGAGTTGCTGGAGCCACATGGCGGGGGAGAATATAGAGAAAAAATTATCAGGGAAGTAATGAGGAGAGGAGACAATGAAAACACAGTCAAATAGCGGGGGTTAAAAGCATGGGCGTGTATAATGGAACTCAGTGTTGTAAAGCGAGCGCCAAGCGATAGGAGGCGATAATGTTACAGGTTGGGAAAGATGTCTTGTGCGTCGTCGAAGACCTTATGCGGGACAACTAAGCGGTCGTCGGTTTTCGGGTGGTGGTGTAAGAATAATGAATGAAAGACAATTCCATCATCTGTATAGTTGCAGGTTTGAGGAGCAAGTGAGGAGAACATACGCGGAGCAATACGAATCCGTTTGACAGCGAAAGCGAGAAGGTGTAAGCCGTGCAACGCTTGCCCATGTTTGACAGCTGATGTCCCCGCCGAATCCTGAATTCTTGATCCTCCGCCAATCTAAGCCACCATGAGCAAGGCTGAGACGCATACAAGCTGAATCCGGCTATCGGTCGCGTGCCACCACATGGAATCCTACCTTACTTTATCATAGAATGCGGCAATGCCGACTCGCCTTGATCAGGAAGTGCAACAACAGCCGGAAGGGCAGCAACCGCCAAGCTCCAGACCGAATCAGGTCGCTCCTGTTTGTCGCACTGCCCGATCAAGGCGAGAAGTGTCAAACAGACACCCTGCAAACGACCTTGTACTGCGAAAACGACAGATGAAGACTGCCGCACAGTCGAAGTCATTGAAGGCCTTGCAATCTGCGCTTGTGTCCGTCGGAGATGCGCTCTTTTTCCAGACTTGCAGCCCTATCATTTTATTAATAATTCAGGCCTCTCACCACCATTAGTCTACATTGACCCTCCGAGGCTTCCCAAATCCCGTTTGCTCACCATTTCGGTAATATTGGTGAGCACGCATTACGCCTCAATCCTTCCGCGTCTCACATCTTGCGTTTCACAGTCACCGATCCCCAGCTGAAAGTCATTACCAAGGCTCGTTCAGGGAAGGGAACGAGCCTCTTTCGTCTTGCTTAAGAAAGTCCACCGTCCGTTGCAGCGAGAGCCCAGGGTTGGGTCGAGTTCTTGAAAATGGGTTTTTTGGCTTCATTGCCTTTTACTCTTTCCTTTCCATGGTGCTGTCAGCCTCTAGTTCTTACACTTCATATTACCCTTTCCAGCAGCAGTTTCATCCTTCGGCATCTTTAACTTTCCATGGTAAAGGAAGTAATCAGCAGTGGTCAGCCGTTCACTTGGCATAATCAATGCTGATATTGTGTGAAACCAAGACGTCAAAAAGGAAAGTCGCTGGTCTCGAGATCAAGCAGACCACAAGAACGTTCCGCATAAACCACTTGCATGGCTGACATGCGTCGGACGCACAACGTCAGCAGGTGGGAACGAAGGCCGTGTGGCTTACTGCACGCTTAGATTGGGTGACTAAGCACAGCAGTAAGCTAAAGCCACACGACTTTCGTTCCCACTTGGTGACGTCTCGGTTCGAAAGCGCTTCCTCGGCCCGATCTCGGCCCGTGGCTTTTCCATCCAGATGACAAATGCAGTCGCCTTCCTCGTAGCTTCCTTCTGTTGCGATCTCTCGCTTCTCAAGATCTTACATCTCTTCTTGGAAACTGAGTGGCAGTATGGCAGAAGATTCTATCACTCTTCCGGGGACAAAATCTCTTCCGGGGACAAAATCTACAACCCACGAATCCATCAACCTAACCTTCTCCCATCATGGCAAAGCCCACACCTTATCCTTCTCTAAAGACGCAACAATCACAGACCTCTGCGACACAATCCAAGCAGACCTTCACATACCGCCCTCAAACCAAAAACTCATGATAATCCCCAAAATCGGCATCCTCAAACACCCATTTCCAAACCCATCTCTCCCCCTCACCACCCTCCAGCACAAGAAAATCCTTCTCCTCGCCCCCCTCCCATCCGAGCTTTCCTCCCTCTCCCACGCCTCCCTCAACTCCCGGCCCTCACCCCGCCCCTCACACCTCAAACCCGCAACCCCCTCCCGCCACCACGACTGGCGGAAAGCCTCCGACGAAGCAACCTACACCTTCCACACCATCCTCCCCCTCGCCTACCTCCCCAACCCCTCCCGCTCCCACCGCTTCCTCTCCCGCCTCGCCGCCGACCCCGGCATCAAAGCCAGCATGCGCGCCCACAAGTTCTCCGTCGGCGTCCTCACGGAGATGAACCCCGCCGAGCACACCACGCACGAAAGCCGCACGCTCGGCCTCAATCGCAACAGAGGCGAGGTGATCGAGCTGCGCCTGCGCACGGATGCGTATGATGGGTATAGGGATTACAAGGTCATCCGCAAGACGCTGTGTCATGAGCTGGCGCATAATGTGTATGGGGAACATGATCGGAAGTTCTGGGATTTGACGGCGGAGATTGAGAGGGAGGTGGAGAGGGGGGATTGGACGAGGGGGGGACAGGCGTTGACGGGGGAGGAGTTTTATAATCCGGAAGATCGGGGAGTGGAGGGGGAGCATGTGGATGGTGGGGGGTGGACGGGCGGGGAGTTCGTGCTTGGGGGGAGTAGTGGTGGTGGAGGAAGTGGTGGAGGGAATGCTGGTTCGGGTGGGTCGGCGCAGGGAATGAGCAGGAGAGAAGCCATGGCCAAGGCGGCGGAGGAGCGGATTAAGAAGAGGGAAGCGGGGGGAGGTGGTGGAGCCTCGGCGTAATGTCCCTCTGTGCGCTCTGATTAGCAGCCTTCTCTGGGAGACTTACGCCCGTTGTCCCAAGAATGTGACGACTCGACGATGGGCTGGACGACCCATGGTAGCCCTTAGCTGAAGAGGCATACCGTCACTACGTCAATCTTGCTCGATCAAGAAAACAATTGGAGGGTCTGTTGAAGATAGTGAATGTATATTCTATGCCATAAGTCAACCCGCACCCCACAACCTCCGTCTCCTCCACCCCTCCATCCTCCTCCCCCTCTCCCTCATCACCCCCATCAAGAGCTTGACCCACTCCCCCACCCTAAGCTTAAGCCCCTCCCCCTCCCCCACCCCACGCTCCCTACCCCCCCTAAACCACAGCCATAACACCCCCAACACCGCCGCATCAACAAGCACATGCCTAACCAGCGACCCCACCAACCACTCAACCCACACCCACACCTTCCGCCTCTCCAACCGCCGTCCCCCATCATACAGCAGTCGCCGCGCCTCCATCTGCTCCCGCAGCGCCGCCACCTCCGCCGTCATCTTCACCAGCGCGGCCTCGACCCGCCGCCGCCACTTGCGGTTGCGGATGTCGTAGTCTCTGCTCCCCGATGCGAACAGAGCGCCTCCAGCGTCGTAGGGCGATGCGCGCGCTTCTGCGATGTCCTCTTCTTCCTCCTCGTCCTCGCCATCTTCGGCCTCGTCGGGCTCGCTGGCTGGTCTGAGTAGCTTCAAGGCCCCGTCTTCGGGCCGCTGCGAGGCTCGGCCTTCGTAGCTAGCCTGCGCTCTTTGGTCGGGGGAAGAGGTGGAGCTGGTGGATGCGGGGTCGGATTTGATCTGGTCCCAGACGAACTCCAGCTCGGCGACGAGGTCGCGCGCTTCGGGTGTGGTGGAGGCGTAGGCGTGCATGGTTTCGATGAGGGTGGTGATGTAGCGCCGTTTGGCTTCGGTGTAGGTTAGGGAGTTGTTGGCGTGCCAGGCGTCCCTGGGAGTAGAGAAAGAGACTTGGTGTCAGCTTTCTTTCGTGTAACATGTGCTGCCTGCATAGAATAATTCGCGGTAGACTGCAGATAGGCACTGGGCGGTGATTAAGGGGCATGAATACCATTTCTCCCTTTCGGCAATCTGTTTAGGCTCATCTCCAACAGGCCGGGGCATCAACCCAGAGACGTTGCCCTCCGTGCTTTGCTTGTAGAGGCCATAGAGCTTGAGGCGGGCGTCAGTTGGCGGGCGCGAGGAGCCGGTCTGTGGTATGCGTTTGACCGTGAACAGAGCGTGTGAGAAGACTCGGTCTGTGGATGAAGAAATGAAGATCAGCGTGGCATGGGAGGTTCCGGGGTGGTAGTGCTTGGGGCCTCTCAGGAGCTTCAGGATTCAGGGATGACTTACGTACTGCATCGCCAGACATGGTGGTGAGGAGGGCTTAGCAAGCTTGAGAGCAGATGCGAGGACAACCTATATCGATGGCATGGTTTAACGTATTCCCGTAATGATGAGAATCATAGTTGTGTCCCTTACGTTTTGGTGCTGATGTTAAAGGCCCCGTGCAAGTAGTGGACAGCCGAGAGCTAATGACAGACCGAGATCGACTCTCTAGGAACGGGCCGATCGCAAGCAGGAGTCTATTTTCCGTGGTAGCATCCATTGTAGAAGCATGTCATGATCGCGAAGAGACCAGACTTTCTCTAAGGTACCAAGGGATATTCGTAGTCCCGCGGTGCAAAGAAAAGAGAGGTTTCAATATCTGTAGCCTCGGTGGACCGAGAATATCTGACAATCTAATCATCGTCGTGGCAGGACAGGGCGATAGGGGATACGGTGTACCAGTTGTGCTTAGCAGGCTTCATATACTGCATGTGCGAGAACGTCAAGCATGCAATGATATTGAGGCCGGAGTGGGTAATATGGGCAATATGGCATTATCGAGCCTTTGGAGGACAATACCATGAATATGAAGGCTGAACTACAGCGAGCGCACCACTAGCAGTGAATAATTCGCCAACGAGTGGAAGCGTAAGGTAGCGACGCAGATCTCCGTCCCTCCTACTCATCTGCAAACAAGTACGCCCCATCCTTCCTCATCGCCTCTCTCCACATCCCCTCCACCCTCTCCCTCTCCATCCTCTCCGCCTCCTCTTCATCCTTCGCCATCTCCTGCGTACTCGCCATCTCCACTCTCCAAAACCCCGGCGGCGTAGCTTGCCTCCCATTATCCTTGTGCCTCCCAAACGCTTTCCCGAAATTCCATTCCTGAGCCCTCATCCACTCCTCCTTCTTCTCACTTTCCCTCATCTTCCTCCACTGCCGGTAATTGTCCCCCATGTATTCCTTTAGTAAGCGGTGGTCTTCTGCTCCATCGGTTCCGGGATCTTCAGGAGAGGAAGAAAACAGGTTGGTGTAGTTGGAAGGGAGAGCGCCGCCGATAGCGAGCATCTTGCGGATTGTGTCGCCACAGCAGTCGGGGCGGGTGCAGCCGGGAAGACATTTGCGCTCCTTGCGTTTGCGGATTACCTCCCGATAGGCGTAGTTGTAGCCGGAGTTCTGGGCAGGGTTGAGCTTGAAGTGTTTGAGATCGAGGGTACCCAGCGGTCGAAAGCGTATGGGGCCTTTCTCGGGAGACGTTGGCGCTTTTTGAGGTGATACAGAAGCTAAGACAGAGCGAGTGGTGGGTTTGGTGAGAAGGCCGGTCGGCTTTGCAGTAAAACTTCTTGGTGTTGTCGTCTTAGCCACGTTGGCGGGCACCTGTACGGGTGTGACTGGCCTCTTACTGAATTTTGCGACAGAAGTCTGTGGTTTGGGACTGGGTGCGTCAGCTTTCTTCATATAAGTTTTCTGCCCCACGGTAGGCGATTCCCATGGTAGGAACGGCTTATCCGACAAGGGTTCTGAAAGCAGACCCTCCAAACGGTGCTCTGCTTCTGAAGCTCTCGGTGCTTTAGTCACACCTGTGGCTGAGGGCTTCTCTCTAACATCCCCGTCCTCTGAAAGTAAATGTATAGCGGTAGCGCCGTGGTCCCGGCGGCTAGGGGGAGGAAGGCGTTTTTTGGTCGATCCGCTTGTCCGGGGTAAGATATGAGTATTCGGATCGGTAGGTCGCAATATCGATGGAGTTCTCTGTTCCCCATTTCCGTTTGAAAGGCTCCATTTGGTATCGGGACGCTTGATGCTTGTGACGGGCGTTGGTAATCCAACAGCACCGACGTTGCTCAACCGATCTCTATAAATCATACCATTCGGCGTCTTTGATGGGTTGGCCATACCATCTGGCGTACTTCGCTGCTTAGTTTTCGTCTCAGCTTGTCGTTGGTGCATTTTTTGGTTGTGTTGATATGCTCTCGTGCGTCTGCTGTTCCCACGAACATGGTCTGGAACGCCGACATCATCTTTAGTATTGCCCGGCCGGCGCTCTGATTTCCTCTCTAACTGCTCCTTCCACAGATTGGCGGCATATTCTTCACCTGCCCTTTTACATGATTCCTCGTCGAGACTGAAGGATGTGCTTGCGTCTTTGTCGTGCCTGTCCACCTCACTAGTAGCCTTCTCGTCCGTGATGTCCTTTCTGCTGATATACTCGTCCAGGAATGCCTTCGTACGTGTAAAATGAATTGGCTCGAGCTCGGGATAGCGGGATCGTGTTGGGTCGACACGCTGGCGCTTTCTGGGGGTGAAGTTCCTCTCTCCAACCTCGTCAAGGTCCACACTATCATGTTCATCCAAGGTTCGGAATCGTACCGCTTCTAACGGACTACTGGAGCTTTGATCACTCTTAACGCGGACTGGCTGCTCAGCCGTACCCGGCCTTTCGTTGTCGGGTATAGGTCGCTTGGTGGCCACGGATGTCGGCGAGGAATGTCTAACGCGCTTCCTTTTTACGGGTCGAGCCGAGACTATAACTGGAGAACTACCTTCCGAAGCTTCAGGGAATGGAGCGGCTTGCGATGAGCTCGATGGGTTATTCATCAGCTTGCTCGTCGACCCAAGGGCGTCTTGGGTTTCATCTGAGGTCTCAGTACTGTCATCACCCTGAATTGCAGAACCTCCAACGGCTGCCTGTGGCGCTTCTGTCGCCCTTGGGTTAAAAATATTCTGTGGCCCTCCATTTCGTCCGCTAAGGTCATTTGAGGTTTGCAGTGAAGTAGCTCTCGGAACAGGCTCATGTTTACTTGCACCAGGCGGCAAGAAGACAATGGGCGCACTTGAAGCACGAATCTGGCTGCCCTTCAATTGTAGAGATTGCGTTCTATTGGGGCCGGCTTTGTTTCGAGAAACCCTGTTGTCGTACCATTCCCGCCATTCCCGCAACTTATCTTGATAGGATTGACATCTCTCTTTCAGCCTATCACGTTCAGCAGCTAGGTCAGAATATTGATAGAAACCCTGGTGGTTTACAGCCGCAACTTGATATGTCTGGTTGTGCGGGGCATTTGTAATTCTCGAAATCTTTGGTTCAGGTTCTGTGTTGTGCGGACGAGACGTTTGGGTTCCCTCGTCCTTGTAATCCTGGTTTGGGCTGCGTAGGTAGGTAACCTCACGCTCCAATGCTGCGATTCTTCGAGCATCTTGACCAGCCCGGTTCTGAACTTGACTGAGTTCATGTTCTGCTTTGTTGGCAATTGCAATATCTATCAAATATGTAAGCTTCTCGTATGGGCTGAAGGAGACCGTGTACATTTAGTGGTCCCGTCAACAAATCTGTCCTGAAGGGCGTCCAATTGACTCTTCAACGAGTCCAAGATAGCTGCCTTGTGACTCTCAACATCTTCCATCATCTACCGTGGGAGCATTACGAACGGCCAGAGGTTCATGACAGACAATGGCCAAAACTCGGTTAGTAAAAGAATGCGCGTCGCAATGATACACGAGGACGGAGTCGTTGCATTATCTTAACTCCGAGATCCGAGGGGCGAGCTCTTATCTCTAAGCACCGATGATGGTTCATCGTCTTTCTCGGAGCGAGTCGCCGTGAAAGCTAGTACAGCAGCACACCATGTCACACTCTCCATAGCACGAAGAACGTCTGCGCAAGCTTTCATCAAGCAGCAGGCACGTCGCAGCTGCTTCCATCATAATTGTTCGATCGCACCATGTCAAAGCGAAGCCACGACGATAGCGCCGATGGCCTACCCGCTGCAAAACGTGTCCGCTCCACTGCTGTTGATGGACTGTCGTCTCTAAGTGATGAGCTTATCCTGAGAATCTTCTCGTACCTCACCATCTCCGAGCTCGTACTGTGTCATAGGTTGGTATCTGCGCCGCCTTCTCCAGGACGACTCGCTGACATCAAAGACTATCGCACCGGCTTGGTCCTCTTGCAATGGATCCGCAATTATGGAAATCCGCGTACTATGATCGCTTCGTACGCCCTAGAGCGCTCCGGATCCCTGGCCTGCGCGATCATGACCTATTCGCGAAGTCCGTCAATTTTTCTTCGAAGATCTCGCGATGGCTCGAAGATGACCACCTTGTCAAGGGAGGCAGACGGACAAATTGGAAGCGGCAGTACAAATTGAGACACAACTGGTCCCGAGGAAGTTGTAACATCACTGAGACTCGGGTAGCGGAACGACCATCGATCCCGCCACTGCTTGTACGGCTGCATGAGGATGTTGTTATTACGGTTGACGCCACTGAAGGCCTTCGGGCGTGGAAAATAAATGGAGAGCAGCGAGTTATTGCGACCATGCCTTTCGATACAGAGCCCGTAAATGATCTAAAATTAGCGGCGCCTACATCTCTAGCACTAGATACATCGAATTCGGACTATACACTGGGCATCGCTATCGGATTTGCCAATGGCAAATTTGGAACATACGAGTTCGACAGACGGAAACCTGGCTTTACCCTTCGCTACATGCACGCGCCGTCAAGCAATGGGACCATCTCTGCCATAGCATATGCTTCGCCATACCTGCTGTCGATGACCGATACATGCCTACTTTCTTTCTACCGGTTCAGTTCCGAAACAGAGAAAAATATTGGCGAACGGGAACAGTATACTCCACGCTTGCTTTCCTCTTTGAAGTCACATACGGCTTGGCCACCGCTGTCGCTTGCCATAAGAGTCTCCCCTACAAGCATCTTCGCTTCTATAGCTTACACCATGCCGACTTATCTTGCAGGCTGGTCGGTTGGACTTCAAGAGCTGCTCCTCACACCAGCCGGCAGTGTTCTGGAGTCCCGCTTGGCCTCCGCCCAGACCCAGGGCTTTACCACTCTATCAACCTCGCCTAGCCGTTCAACCTCCCCTAAACCCAGGCCAGATGTCTCTCCGTCGAGGGGTCGACAGCCAGAAGCTCCGCAATCATCTAGACCGACCTCTCTGTCCTATACACACCCATATTTGCTTGCTACTCACGCGGATAACACTCTGACGCTTTACATGGTGAACTCCAACGCCGATGACCTATCAATAGGTCCTGGTCATCGGTTGTGGGGTCATACATCGTCAGTATCGAGTGCCCACGTTGGCGATCGAGGAAAAGCTGTTTCTTTCAGTAAGCATGGCAACGAGCTCCGAGTTTGGGAGCTGGAGGGTGGCATCTCGTTCCACACAAACAGGCGACGCACGGTAGCTGGGCAGGCAAGCATCCAAGTCCGGCCCGAGAAAGCGGTCAGTCGAGCCGATGCCGAAAGAGATTCTAGAAATGCTGGTGACAGCGCGGCTTCGAACCGCGAGGTACGATTCGAGAACTGCAATAGAGAATTAGCTATCACCAAGGGTTGGGTGGCTTTTAATGAAGAGACGGTAGTGGTCCTACGTGACCAGCATGAAGGATCTCAGAGTCTTGTGGTATATGACTTTACTTAATTAGAAAAGAGCACAACATATACGTCCACCGAGATCCCATTGCGTCCAAATTCAGGTGAATTCGAACGTAGAAATTGGGATGCGCTCAGTCTTCAGGAACCAGGTACGCGAGGCACCAGAACCTTAATTGAGCCAATCACCGATGAGTTGGCTTCTCCGTAATTTTTTTCCCCACAACATCACTTACCTTACTGAACAGCAATCTTTGACTATTCCGTACCTCTGTCTCTGAACAAACCGCTCTTTCGCTATACTCACAAACCACCTGCTAGGTGAGGTTATCTTCCAACAATTGGCAAGACTTGCCCATACTCCGAATTTCAACAGCGTACTTCAATCGAACCGCCTAGCTGACGACTTACGAACAGCGACTTCAGAACCAGAAAATCATGGATTACCAGACACCAGGCGGGCGCGGATGCTACAACTGTGAGTACGCATCTACAGTCTCGCTCATCATCAGTCCCTACAAGCGTATCACTATCGCTGTCTGACTTCTTCCGTCGCTAATGGGATGCCCTCCACTTGGGCTCGGCGCGCCTCGTCAGGAGCCCGTTCATTCCTCTCTCCTCCCATAATCCTATTGAATAATCCTGTGTCATCAGACTTTCCCGATACACCATTGGGACCTGTGCCGAGCTTGCTAACGTTTTGAACTCTCAGGTGGCGACGCCGCTCATCAAGCTCGCGACTGCCCTAAGCGTGGGACCCCCACTTGCTACAACTGTGGTGAAGAAGGCCACGTCAGCCGAGAGTGCAACCAACCTCAAGTCCGCCAACAATAGAGGCCTTTGCAAGCCAAGACTACTGGGAGTCCTCGCTAAGACTTGAACAGAAGGAGAAATCTTGCTATCGCTGTGGAGAGAACGGTCATATCTCACGTACGGATCCACACCGAAGTATTGGCTGGACGGGGGCAGAGAAGCTGATACCTGGAATGATTAGGTGATTGTCCCAACGCTGCTGCCGGGGGAGGCGGTGGCTTCGGAGGCGGTTCTGGAGGCTACTCCGGTGGCGGAGGTTACTCTGGCGGTGGAGGCGGCGGTGGTCAAGAATGCTACAAGTGCGGCAAAGTCGGCCACATCGCTAGGAACTGCACTGAAGGTGGCGGAGGCGGCTACGGAGGCGGTTACAACCAAGGCGGTGGCTACGGTGGCGGGTATGGAGCTGGAGGAGGAGGAGCAGGCCGTGGAGGCCAGACCTGCTACTCTTGTGGAGGCTATGGACACATGTCTCGTGAGTTGAAAACCCTCCATATCATGTTGTCTCAAGGCAGAGCTGACGTCAAAAATCTCAGGGGATTGTACGCAAGGCCAGTATGTCAATTTATCTAGAACTAATGGAATCATGGACTTGAGATTGACTGCGTATCACAGAAAATGCTACAACTGCGGAGAAGTCGGACATTTGTCTAGAGATTGCCCTTCAGACCAGGTACGCCCCGAGTGGTACTCATGTGATCTCTCAGTCTTGCTAATCTCCTTCATAGACTCAGGAGCGCGTCTGCTACAAATGCAAGGTGAGTCCCATGCCAAAAAGCCGTACATAACAACGTTTAGTACTGACTCGAAATCTAGCAACCTGGCCATATCCAGTCGCTATGCCCGAATTAGCCCGATATGCTGCTAATGGAGGATTTGGATGATCTTGAGGACTGGTCTTTCTTGCCTAACAACTGCATAGCCCGCGAGCAAGTTCGATAGGAGCAGCATTGGTCAGGATCTTTCCCTTCTTGTATGATCTTCACCTCTTACACAAGATCACGTTTCGATATTCCTGCACGGTGAGCGGACGTTTTCTACCCTCAAGTACAGGGTAATTACGGTGGATGGAAACCAAGCTGCATAGCAATGGGCGCATGCAAATCTGCCCTGTGTAAGTTAAGGGAGCATTTTACTCTATCTCCATCAGCATGGCAGTCATGAAGCAGGACCGACGGCCACTCAAGCTGCTAGCACAATATGCATATACTGGCAATAAGAAAATCGGAGGATCTTCGCTCTTGTACGTGCTCATATTCGCGGCCGTATCAGATGACAATAATCCCACTTCCACCGCATGCAGATCAGCTAATCACGATAAGTCACCAAACTTGCTCTGTTATGTGGATCCTGCAGAGATTGGCAACGCAAATCTTTAATCTGCCACTTTCTCAGGAACTAAGACAGTATAACATAAAGGATAGGTATTCCGCTCTCCTCCAAAATGTACACATCTTTCTCACCCATCTTTTTTCTTAATATCCCTTTCGCCCCCATCCCCCCTCTAGATATTCCACAATCTACATCCATGAACTTCTAGCCCTCGCCCTTCTCGCCCTACTCCCCTTTACTCATCCTCAAGACAACACCACTCCGCTTCCATCGTTCCACCATCCCCCGCCGTCGCCGTCTATCGCGCTGGCTTCATCTCTCGGACAACATAATACCAGATCCCCCAATACTCTCAAGATCGCATTCATACAACAAGCCTTCGATGGCAGGACCTGCATCTCCGACCACCATCACCTGCGTTTGTCAAGGTCCGGCTTGTGCGCGCAGACCGGAGCTGAGGAAAGGGTTAACGAGCTGCAATCGATAGGTAGCGAGAGGAAGGAGTTAGAAGAGAGGTTGGCCCGACTCCGAGTACGAGAAACCCGTCTGCTGGACCGGTTGAACGAGCGAGCTCAATAATGAGGAGGAGGAGCTCGTGTGAGAAGGGGGGTCCTTGAGTGGCTCAAGTGGCTTTTTATCCCTGTTGTCGTTAC
>JAABUL010005471.1_pt1 | contig 15793 bp, 26 predicted proteins | sample 5559151 | NCBI WGS metagenome assembly JAABUL01 (sample SAMN10711876, study PRJNA513368) | rock metagenome | isolation source: Antarctica rocks | place: Antarctica: Victoria Land, Pudding Butte sud | reverse complement strand
GACGATGATCTCAGGCTGAGTGCATGATGGCAGGCGTCGTCAGCACTGTCCGTTTGTTGCAATTGATCCATGCGGGTCCCACCAGTTCACTTCTTGCTGCCGAATTCGGACCGTGTCGACGAATTACAAAATGCGTGCATGCAAACTTTACCTGCGCCTGAAACTGACTGCCCGCTGACATCTCTGCACACAGCGTGCTGGCGCGGATGCCGGTCTCTGCCGCGGACGGCAGCCAAACGTTCAACTGCCTGGCGCTGTTCGCGGCGGTGCTGGCGAAGCACCCGGAGCTGCAGGAGAAAGGGCCCTTCCACCAACAGGTGCGCTACGAGCGGACTTCGCCGACAACGTGCCAAAGTTGCTGTCTGTTTCAGGCAGTGATGTCGCTTTTCTACACTCTCCAGACATCACGTGTGCACATTATCGGCAGAATTGTGACGCATCGCAATATTTGCTCTGCAGGGTGCCCTGACACAGGAGGTCTCGCCGATCCAGGGCCCGCCAGTGATCAATGAACCCTCTGCGGCAATCTCAACACACATGTAGAATCTCTTTACAGTTGAAAATCTGCATGTTACTAAAGTCTGGTGTGCCGAGCAGCTGGCGTCAACAGCTCATGCAGCATCGCCATCACGGCACGAAAATGTATTCAAATGTGAGATGGACTCCGCTGCTGTGGTCTTTTGCGCACAGGCACCGGCAAGACTTTCCTGGGCGTCAAGTTCACGAAGGTCTTGCTCACCAACACCTGCGGCAGCGACACCGGCCCTGCTGCGCCGCTGCCAGGCCTGCAGCGGGGCATGAGCCCGGTCGCCAAGCGAGCCTTCGGAACCAGCCAGCAGCAAGCCTCTCATCGACCTCATCCTGTGAGCCAGCCAGTGCACCTGCCGGACTAAAGGACAGGGCAAGGGCAGGCCGACGGCATGCATCCGCATTGGTCCCACAATAGCTAGTGCCGGGTTTGGGCAAGATACTTCAGCAGCCCACTTTACGGTTCAAAACCCAAGGCCCGAGTCCAGGTCTACACCAAATTAACATGTTCTGCATTTGTGTATATAATCACCTCATGTGCAAAACCACCGTGCATGGAGCAAATTTGCCGAATGCGTGTTTGAGAATGTCGAGACGGGCCAGAGGCGAATCTACCTCGCGCGTCCGCATGAGCGTGTTCACAATCCGCTGACCCAGCACCGAAGCCAGAACATCCTCATCATTGGCTGCCGCAATGATCCACCGGGCACCATGAGAACCTGCCCTTACAACTGCAATTATATGCCCACAGCCAGTCTTCCGCACGCACGCCCGTCGTGTGCATGTCTTTGTTCGTATACGTGCCGCAGCAGCTCTCACTTGTGTGCAACTTGTGTCCGCCCGTTGTAGGCCGCAGAGGCGCTCATCAATCCTGCTTAGCCTTGACCACAGTGCACATGTCCATCCTGCGATTGCCAGTTTAAGCTTAGCAAGTGCGCTCTATGGATGTACCAGCTGCTACAGCAAGGACCGTGCATGCCTGGGGCACACGAATTGTACTCACATGCCCGGTCCGTTGACCCACGACTCGATGATGCAACTCCGGTCGGTGCCTATGGGCTCGCAGTCAAATATGTGAATAACTAGCGCCGCAAGTGCAGACGCGTCCAGCCTTGAGTAAGGGTTCGGCCTGGGACGCAGAGCAAAGAGATCTTGCAGCGTGGGCTTAGACTTGTTACGGAACAGCCGCCAAGCCTGAAATGGGAAGGAAGATGATTTCTCAGTCATGAAATCGCGTGGCGGGTGTCCACTGGGGAGCTGGAAAAGTGATGAACAGGCTGGTCGGAAAGTCGGACAGCAAAACCCTGCCCCAACGTCCCAGACCAGAATTGGGAACGGGCCCTTCCGGGCTTCAATCGATAATCTCAGCAGTCATGTACGCCGTTTGTGCTTATCTGGGTTGGTTCTCTGCTGACAGCTGAGCCTGATGCACAGGACACTTGACACCTCCAGGGAGTCCTAGCAGCTTGCAGACGGCTCGTTTCAAACCACAAAATGATTCAGCACGTGTGCGCAACCGTGTGCACTTCGTGGCGCAGGAGGCAGGATGAGCCGCGAAAGATGCGGCGCGGCCTTTGGCGCCGCACTGTCCTGCGGCCACACCTGCAGGGCCGAAGGCGGCGAGTGCCCAACGCTGACGGCGCACCCGCCTGGCCAGCCGCGGCAGATTGCGGCGCAGCAGCAGGCGCGTCTCCCAGGCCTGCGCATGTGCACGAGCTTGAGGCTGGGGTCGTTGCCGTGAAACGAAGCGATGTGCAGTGCGACCACAACACAGATCGTCCACGGACATGGCTGCAGACTGGGTGGAGCAGCTGATTCACCTTAACTTGCTGCACACGACTGTCATCTTCACTGACGCTTGCACTCGAAGTACCGCAGCACATACCCAGGAAGGCAACCTTGTGTCGCAGGCGGACGAAGGGCCCCTGCTGCCACCTCGGCGCCTCGGCGGCCTGCACATGACGAAACGGACACTGTGCCGACACTCACCTGAAGCGGGATGCGGCATCGTCTGAGATTGTGCCATGCGCACTGCAGCGTCGTGAAATCCGCATTCCCGCAGGCGGCGAGCCACAGCTGCACGGGCGCCAGGCTGCAGCACCAAGACTGGTCCTGTCTGGAAGCTGTGCAAGCGCCATCATCTGCACCATCGCATCACTTTGCTGTGTGCAGCACGCTGTTTGGAAGCGCTCAGAGAGGCTCGCCTGCAGCAGTGGTCTTTTGCTTGGGCTTGGTGCGCCGACGCCCGAGTTCCCGGATGCCGAAGACTCCCCCTGCGGGGATTACGCGCACTTGCCGCCCATGTCGAAGGGATCCTGTGACCGAAAAGGCGCCGGCAAACGCGTGCAACCGGGCCGCCGCAGCCAAGCAGTCCGCGGCGAATACTGCGGCGGCCAAGCCGAGGGCCGGAGCCCGCGGTCGCAAGCAGATTGCAGAACAGGTGACAAAACTGTGTGTCGAGCCCCTCTTTCAGCGGATTCACCTGATGCGAGACACGAACGGAAGCGGCAATGCGGCACGCACACGACGGCAGGGTGAATGCAGCGTCGGAGTCTCTTGCGGCCCCACGAAAATTGTACTTTAATGTCAAATACATGTGCACTGCCTTCTTGTGATCGTATGACGCAGGCAGCGGCCGCAGTGCACGACGACGAAGTTTCGGCGGCCGCACTTTCCGCCCGTGGGTCAACAGGCATGACAATCCTAGTTGCTGATTGGTTCCCTTCTCTGCCACGCAGGCGGCGGCCGCGGAGCCTGGGGTGCGGGAGAAGGAGAACTCGGCGCCCGGCGCTTTCAGCCCATGAGCTGACATGCATGCAATGTAGATTCAAAAGCAACTGACAGTGTTTTCCTTGGCCTGAAGGCGGCAGCGGAGCCTGGGGTGCAGGACAAGGAGAAATCGGCGCCGGCGCCCAGGGCCGCGGGGGGCCCCGCCAAGACCGCGCCCGCAACTGCACTCAAAGCGTGCCTGCTGCCCGCTGGCTCTTGAGCCTGAAATTCCTGCTCCCGCAGGCGGCTGCGTCACTCTACGTGCGATGCACGTGATCTCTGATACAGACAGCTAGCTTGGTGACTGAATGCCCACATCAGCATGTGTCCTGCGCATTAGTCAGGTGGCCAACTTTCGAGTAGTATATGTGTAGATTGTGTGAACGGCTTGACCTGTAGGCTAGATGCCATTCGTACACGTAATTCCAAGGTGATACCATGATTCCATGACTGACACTGTCATTGATTTGACGCAGGGCAAGGGTGCCAAGCGCAAGGGGCGGCGGGGCCGGCCGCGGAGGACGCCGCAGAGGACGGTGCCGTGAAGACAGGAGGAGACACGACGGGGCCCAGCCGCAGCCACAGCCACGGGATTACCTTCCGCGCAGGCGGCGGCGGCGGCGGCGACGACACTGACAGCGCGCGCCCCACACCCCACGTGGTGCGTTCTGCGTTTCCTGCTTGAAATATGCTACTGCTGATCAGTCATGAGAGCTGAGGAGCTGCTTGAGAAGGCCCCAGCCTTAGCTGATACACATCCCCGGGGATGTGCATCTGCCAACATCGCGATAGCTGCTGTGTATCATGCAAGGCGGCGTGCAGCGGCATTCCAAGGCCAAGGCGGCAGCCACACAAGCAGGGGCAACGGCGGCGGTGCCGCCGCCGCAGCAGCAGCAGCGAAAGGAGCGGAAGGGCCGGCAGCTGACGCCATACGAGGTCTACTGAAGCCGAGTCGGCTTCAGTAGACCTGGTGAGCTTTGACTGTTGCCGCTGGAATGGCTATTGGTGTCTGGATTTACAACCCTACTGAGACGCTCGTAGTGACAGCTTGCGGTGCTGCCACCGCATGGCTGCCTGGCGTGTACTGCGGAATCGTGTTGTGTGCAGCTGCAGCAGCTGCAGAAGCGCATGCCACAGGCAAAGTCACAGGATGCGTCCTTCATGTGGATCCAGTATCGCTGTCTCTGGTACCCCCTGCGAAGAGACAGGTCAGCAAGTGTTGCTTGTCTCTGCTACAGGGCGACCTGGTGGAAGAGGAGGATGATGGCGAGGCTCCGGCGGCAAATGGCGGGTTTGCCGACGAGTAGCACGCTGAAAACGCTGGAACCGCTGCACCGCCGCAAGCTACCTGTCCTGCAAGAACTTTCGTTTCCATCGCCTGTTGTGCAAGAGTCATTCACTAGGGTGCAGATTGCTTGTCCTGTGGTTTGCTGCTCGATTTAGTCAGCCTTTTGAAACAGGAAAGGCTTCTTGCGGAAAGTCTCGTCCTACACCCACAAGCAATGCGTACCTCCTCGTTTCGCGCACACACTGCTGCCGCCACTGCTGTGACTCCAAAGTTTCACACACAATTGTTGCCACCTACGCACATGACGCGCGCATCGATAGGGAGACAGTTTCGCTTGCACGCCACTTGCAGCGACGCCCTGTAATGTCCTGTTCAGCATGAGTGTGTGTTCATAGGCTGCATATATGCAGACTATATAGACTATACAGACTATATAGAGAGTCATCGCCACGAGGTCGACACCGTGCCGGCGGCCCAGCCGTGGCGGAAAGCCATCAGCCGCACCGCCACCACGCTGCCCGGCTTGCTTCCGTCTGCCGCTTCCGCCGACCCGTCCCGCCTCGAATAATTGCTGCTTCCGTCTGAAGCGCCATTGCCTTGTCTGCCATTGGCGCCGCCGCCGCCGATGCTGCCCCCGCTGTTGCCACCGCTTCCGTCATCGGACGCCCCGTCGGTCCCACCAAGCGCCACCGAGTGCAGCCGCTGCAACGCGGCGACCTCCGCCGCTCCTGCCGCCGGCGCCGCCGCGCCGGGCGCGCCCATCATCGCCTGCTGCCCGTCGATGGCCACCAGCTGCTCCGACTCGGATGCCAGCGACAGGCCCACCTTCCCGCGGCTGACGAGGTCCACGAAGTCCCTCCTGCAGCACAGGATCGGAGAATCTGTTGCGGACTTGCATGTTTCATGCTCTCGTCGGAATGGCTGCATCTCTGCTGCGGCTCCCGACTCCAGCGCCAGGCCTGCCTCCCTGAAAATACCAGGAAAAATTCATTTTTTAAAATTTTTTCAATCATAAAAAATAATCCAAGTGTTAACGAAATATCAATTGACCTCTACACCGTATTCTGCGAGGCGTCCAGCAGCAGCACGTGAAACACACCTGTGTCCAGGTGCGGTTGCCCAGCCTGCCAGCAGCAGCACGCCGTCGCTGGTAGAAAGCAGCAGCTTGAAGGTTGGCGACTGGACCCAGACATCAGAGCACAAACACACAATACATTCAAACCTGTTCTGCACAGTGCGTTCTGAAGGGTCCGCCAGCAGAAGCGCCCCGCCGCTGGTGAACAGCAGCCGCGGCGCCAGGTCCGCTATCGGCCCGACGGAGAAGGTCTCGTACAGAACATCGCACGCCAGCAGCGCATCGAATCGCGCGCCGCCAAGCGCGGCGGTGTCCGCCCAGTCGAGTGTCTGCAGCGCCACCGCGCCGCAGCCGGGCCTGCGGACAGAGAAGCTGACGAGCAGATGAGGACGACAGAGACAGGTGGTCGCGACGGGCAGCAGCGCATCGGAGCGCTGGCACGAGTGGACCCCCCCAGCTGCGCAGCTGCGGCCAGGTTTGGCAGCAGGGTTCTGGTTCAGGGTCATCCGCAGAGGTGGTTAACCTCGCACAGCAGCGTCCGCCCAGACCAGCTGTTGCAGCCCTACACCGCCCCGGCTGGGCCAGCAGTAGGATGGCTGGCCAGCCTTGACATTGCGCAAGCATTTTGGCACATGCAAACGTCATCGTGAGTGTTTCAGCGTCAGCGAAACATCAAGTCCTGGACGGCGGCTCGAAATCGAGCTGCCACAGCTGCGCCAGCAGTGCATGCGCCGCATATGCAGCTATACTATTCAGAGCACAATGTCGAAACGCGACTGTTTCTGCCTGAACCGTGGAAGACATGAAGACACACCTGGCCACTGCTGGCGCCAGGCCGAGTTCCCGGAGCTCCGCCAGCAGGCCCTGCGCCGCCCGCCGCATGTCGGGGAGGCCGCCGGGCCACGCCGGCATCGCCTGCGGCGGCGGCGCACCGCTGCTGCCCGAGTGGCTGCCTGACGCTGCGGCACGGCCTGCCGGCGAGGCCGCCCGCCCGTCGCCGCCGCCGTCGCCGCCGCCGTCAGGGCGGCTGCCGCCGCCACTGCTGCCTCCGGCGGCGGAAAGGTCCAGACCCTCGACCGGGATGCCGGAGGCGACGGCGCTCAGAGCCGCACACGCGAGCGCTGCCGGCTCGCGGTCCAAGAGCACAACCCTCCGCGCGCCTGCGGCAATGTGACAGGTTTTAGGTTTAGGGTTTAGGGTTTAGGGTTTAAAGTCCCACGTCTGCGCAGCAGCGGACGGTGAGAGCCGTGCATGCCAACGCTGCTGGCTCGCGATCCGCAGGGCTGCAGTTACGACTCCAGCAATCCTCCCGCACAACAGCGAGGCCTTCCTGTGCTCGCACTTCCCTCAACCTTGCAGCGTCGACTGAGGGCCGGAACCACGACACAAGAGCTCTACGTCTCGATGTGGCGGCAAGGGTTTGATGCTGTAACCCTAAAAACCCCTGGCCGTCCAGCCCCCGCGTGCAGCTCCGCATGGCTCGCCACCAGCAACCCCGCCGCCGCGGCGCCAAACGATGCTCCTCGCCAGGTCTGCTGTGCTTTGCGGATGAGGTTTGAGAGGAGATGCGCGCACACCCTCACCTGCCAGCGCGGCTGCGAGGCCTGCGAGCCCTAAGTGAAAATTTTACAATTAATCAAAAAACCATGATAAAATATATTTATAGTTGTGTTATAAAACACAATATTTTTTTATATTAGAAAATAGATTCATTCACTATTCATCTAGTTTTATTTTCTGGGTTTTTAATGCTAATGTGATTCAATTTTAAAAACAGGTAGGCCTGCCCGCAACGGTGCGCCGGCGCACCAGCTGGGGCGCGCCGGCAGCCGCGCCGCCGCTGCCGCACGGAATGCTTATCACTGATGAAAATGCGCATCGGACTGTCGGAGTCGCGTTCAATGTTCCACCTGCAAGCGCGGCCGCGAGGCCCGCCAGGCCCAGCCCCGCGCCCAGCTCCGCAACCGCGCGCCCGCGCACGAGCTGGGGTGCTTGTAGCAGCTGCGCTGCCAGCGCCGCAGCTGACGGCCAGGGGCGAGCCCAGTAGGGGTCTCGGTCGTCCATTCCTGAGAGAAAGAACAGTGAGGATCTCCATGATATAGCTCATGCACTGGGAGAAACCACCAGATATCTGGCCCGGATGGCGAGCGGCGCGCCCAGCACGGGCTTCGGTCGTCCACTCCTGAGGCGCAATGCAGAAGGGTAGAAGAAGGATTCCAAACTGAGAATTCCAACAGGAATGCGGGTGGCCACTAGGGGTCCATTCCTAGCAGAGAGCGCACATGCAGACGTACGTGCAGACGCAGAGAGAGGCGCATCGAGACGCAGAGAGACGCAGACGCACATGCAGATGGCACATTCGTTAGGTGCAGAGGCAAGATGAAGAGTGAAACCGCCAATGCCATAGATACCTCCGATGCCTCGGTGTGAGTGCGGACGATGTACATCAAAATGCACTAGCAGCATCGCTGAGCTCTTCCTAGCCCTCTCTGCCGCCGGTCGTTTGATCCGCCGTCCATGAAACGGAAGGCACAGCAACAGGCGGCCAGTGATGCGCACCTGCTGCGATGTAGGCGACCATGGTCAGCGGGCACCGCCAGGTTGGAGACCTCGTCGCCTGTGCACATCGTGCAGGTGGGAGTTGGCACAGGAAGAAATGTTTGTGACGGCAAGACCCGTACCTGCGGCGATGTAGGCGTCCATTATGGCGTCCACGTCAGCTGGCACCACCAAGTTGAAGACTTCGCCGCCGATGCAGAGCGGCTGCAGCATGAGGCGCATGCCCGGTATTAGCGCCGCCCGCAGTGGCACCCCACGGTCTTCCCTGTGGACGAGACGTGATTGTATGGACCCTCTTGATGTCACGCTTGCCAAAGGGCGTCAATGCCAATTTTGTCAATCTAAGCATCCTTGATAATGCGATCCGCGACAGCGCAGCACTGCATCAATAGACAGCGACCAAACACGCCCACCTGAGATCTACCGACAGGATTGTGCCAGCAATGCCTGCTGCAGCGCCCGGCTGCGGCATGCTGGGGGCTCCGCTGCTGACGCCGGCGGCAGCTGCATCGGCGACCGCAAGCGCCGTCGCCGTGGCGCGCCGCCCGGCACACCGAGAGGGGGAGCATGGAACGCTAGCGAGGCCTGCCGCCTGCTGTCTGTGCAGCGCCGCCACACCGCTATTGCCAGACGGCCGCCGACCTGCCGCCCTGACGGCTTGCGCGGCGCAGGACGCCTGTGGTTCTGGGGTGCGGGCGGCCGGAAGCCTGCGCGACTCGCAGGCACACCGCACCACATCCGCGCGCAGCATCAGCCTGTGCCACGGTCGGGCTAGCATGTCCGGCTGCATGCGCCTGGGCGGCGCTGCGTGGTCAAAGAAAGCAATGACCCGATCGCTGGTGCATCCACGTCCAGCGGGCTCAGTCACGTCAGAGGGATTGAGGAAACCGTTTATAGCGTCGATTGTCTAGTGTGCAAAGCTGGGCGAGCTTCCCTGCAGCATGACAGTTCCGGTACCAGCAAGTCTCCACGATCGCCGCGCAGTTGAGGCACAAGGAGTCCAGCAGCACTCTGGATACTATTGAAAGATGTTTTGATAGTACTGTCAAAATTGGCAATGGCGCAAAGCTGCAGGCCGCTGGGAACGCACCCCCGTGTGCAGTTGCCTTGCTCGCACCCCTGTACCGCCACCTGCACCTTCTGGCGGTCTCGCGGTTGTAGATATGGGTGGCCTTCGCTCATAGAGGCTTCAGCTCTCTCAATGCTTCTAGACATCCACTTGCACCTGCACGGCGGCTGCCACCTATCGGCCCCAACCTCGCGTGACCTTGACAAGTATGACGTTGAAATCCTGCCTTTGAAACCAGTTGAAGCATATTAAAATCTGGCGCGCAGCCCAGCGCGCGCTGCCTATGAAGACGGCATAAAGCGATCGTCTATTCGCCGACCCGGCCGCCGCGCTCTACGTCAGCCTTCGATAAGCCTCGCTGCATCCAGCGGCTGGCGCGCCTTTCCGCATGCCGGTCCCACAGCAAGCGCGCAAAAAAGTTGCACATTCGCCACCGCCACCGCCACTGCTGGGCTTGCGCCCTTACTTCCCTCCCTTTGCGAAACGCCCTTGAGCGTTCAACCCCGCATCAGGTTAAGGCCGCGCCCGCGGCGGCCGCCGCATCCCGTGCCGGCGTGCGCGACGGCGGCAGCGACGGCGGCGGCGCGGCGGCCGCGGTGGGCGCCGCCGCGTCCGTGCCCTCCTCCGGCTCCGGCGCCCGGTACAGCTCAATCTCCTGCTGCTTGAAGTACCGTCGGTCCTCCTGCAGCGACGACATGAAGAAACAATGTGCACCCCAACAGGCCCGGTCATGATCCAGCTGCATGCTCGAGAAGCCGCCGATGCCCCCCTGGAGTGGAGGAAACAGTCGCACATGCAACATCAGGAAAGATGTGTGCCACCTTCTTCCGGGCGGCGAACGAGCCTGCCTCGTGTTCATGCTTTAACTCGCTTTTGCCCGGCTTTCCGCTGCATCAAGAGGTGGCACACATCGACTGAGCCTGAACACGATGGAAACGAGCAAGCAGGAAAATGCGTTTAGGGTTTAGGGTTTTGCGCGCCTGGTCGACGAGCACAAGGTTGAGGCTGTAGCGCACGGAGAACTTGTTGTGCACGTTTCGGTACGTCGGCGTCAGGTCGTACGGCGTCAGGTACATCCTGCGAGGCAGTCGCGAACATGCAGTCAGATGGAAGCATGCTGAGCATTGCTTTCGTGAACGAGGAAGGGCGCGCCAGGTTGTGGTACATTGGCGTCAGGTCGCACGGCGTCAGCTCCGGCCTGCAGAAAGGGCGGTGAACATTTGCCTGCAACGTTCACGTCTCTGGAACCAACATTGGTGTCTCAAAACAGACCTAATGCAGCGTCGGCAGCACACGGCACCGCAGCCTGCCGTGGCCAAGGCTACCTACTGAACCACGACCTGGTATAAGTAGGTAGCCTACTTAGAACAGGTCGTGGTTCAGTCACCCTGGCGCAGTTCTGTCCTGGCAGCGTCCTGCGCCAACCTCTCAGACATCGCGAGCCTCACAGGCATTGCCGTGGCCAAGCGCACGCGCCGCCGAGGGCAGTGCCTGATGGGCATGATCTCGCCCCGCACGGGCACACTTCTTGACATCCCTCAAACCAAAGAGAGGTGCTACCGCTACAGCCTGTGTGTCGCCAAGAACCGCACCTGATGGGGATGTTTTCGCCGCGCACGGGGGCTCCATCCATGATCTCGAACTTCGCCAGCGTCTCCGTCTCGTGGTGCGACGTGGTGCCGCTGCCTGTGAACCGGCGGCACTTTTTTTTTGCATTAATGCAGGTGCTGAAATCAAAGTTTTTTGAAAACTCTAATTTAAATGCATGGATACTCAAATTAAAAAATTTGAAAAAGAGGCACGTCTGCTTTCAGGATGCGGATGAGGTCTGCGAGCGTGTCGCGCGTCGCACACAGTCGCAGGATGATCACCCCTCCCAAACCTTATGACCTGCAAACCTGATGACCTGTGCACCTTGATTTCAGCGCACAGCTGCTGCCCACATCTGCTGTTTCACCAAGGCCAGACGTGCAAAGCGGTGCAGGGCGCAGGAAAGGGGACGCACCTGTGGTCTCCCGCCGCCGGATCTCGATCTCCATGTGTTTCAAGCGGATGCGCACCAGCAGGAAGTAGATCTTGCCCACCACCGTGTCCGCGAGCGCATATCGCCCCTTGGAGTACTCGAACTCGATGTGCAGGCAGTCCTCGATGCCCACCTCCATCTGCAAAGTAGGCAGATATTCATTTATTCAAGATGCGCAGATATTCTCAAGTTCCACTAGCAGGAGAACAATGTTGTTGTTGTTGTCGTTGTTGTTGTTGTGTCCGCCAGCGCCTATCGACCCTTGGAGTACTCGAACTCGATGTGCAGGCAGTCTTTGGCGCCCCGTCTCGATCTTGTGGTATCGATGATCGATGTCACTGAAAAGAAAACCATATCGCAGAAATAAAGTCGGGGTCATTGTGCAGGCAGCACTGTTCAACGCCGAGATGCATCTGCGCAAATCAGTAATGAAAACGCTTGCCGGCTATGGAGCAACACTTCATCGCACCTTCGTGGATGTTGTGTACCGAGAGGGTGCAGTCGCATTAGAGACTCAGGTGCTCGATGGCAACGCAGCATCAGCCGGAAGAAACTGCCGCACCTTCACAGGCGGCAAGTCGGGCACTGGGTCCTCCCGCTGGTAGTTGCGAACCCAGAAAGGGAAGTCGCGCACCACGCTCGCGCCATACGGCCGCGCGATGGTCACCCGCAGCAGGTACCTGTGGCCAGTGTCAGGCTTTCGGCACAGTCTGTGGAGCTGGATGAAGGTTGGACCATAGGGTTTGGGGTTTAGGATTAGGGCCCACCGGCGCCTGCCGTCACCTGCAGCAGCAGTCCGAGCAGCGTGCGGCGGCGTAGGCTGGAGAGGCCTGCTGCCGCTGGATTGACACCCGATTTCACGGGCCGAAGTGTCCAATGGCACGTCAGACGGCTAGTACACGCACTGCAGGCGGACGTGCAGGCCGCAGAAGGAATCGTGCTCCATCTCCCACGCTGTGGAAGAACACTTAGAACAAGGTGCACAACAGGAAGAAAGAAATGCAATGAAAGCGGCGCACCGCAGGCGAACTTGCAGGCCGCAGAAGGAGCCGTGCTCTATCTCCACGCTGTTTGAATCTCAAAAACATGTGAAACAAACGATGCCACAACGAGAATAAAACTTCAATTCAGAATCCCGACGCACCGCAGGCGGACTTGCAGGCCGCGGAAGGAGTCGTGCTCCATCTCCACGCTATTGAACTCGAACGGCAGCGACACCTGGCTCGTCAGCTCCCCCGGCGGTGACAGATCCCGCGCTGCACGCGAATGCGAAGAAATGTTCACGAGGTCGTTTCCGAGAATTTGACAGTTTGGTCTGAGCATTTTGGCAGGGAGGTCGAGGCCTGGCTGGTCGGCTCGCTTGGCATCGACCACGGTACACGCAACACTGAAGTGGAGGTCAGACATCGATGTCCCAGCGCAAGAGAAGTCAGCAGCCCGCCAGGTGCTTGTAGGAGACCGTGCAAGAGATGGACATCCCAGGGCAGCGGCAATGGACATCCCAGGGCCTAGCGGCCGGCGCCACGAGGCTATTCTCAGCAGCATGTGGCACTGCACCGCACAGCCAGCTTGCGCCTCGGGCGCCCCTTTGTTGAGCATCGTTCTTGTCTCAAGGTCAACGGCTCGCCTAGGGATACAAAGTCGTGCGGGTGCCCCCGTTCCGACGCCAGCTCGATCTGCCCAATGAGCTGCACGCGGATGCCCTGGTGGTCCGCCCGCTTGCCCGGAATCGGCGTCGCCTTCACCTGTTAGGAGCATAGCCGTATCATGACCAGGCACATGCAGTGGCGAAGTCTAGATACGGCCTGGAGAGGAGCCGATGAGACGCGGCTGCCCGCTTCCCCGGAATTGGCGTCGCCTTCACCTGTTTACAATTCAATAGGCACTGCTTCAGGGACCCTGTACCTGGACGCCCTGGCTGTCCGCCCCTCCCCAAGATCAGCGTCGCCTTCACCTGCATGTGATGTGACGGCAGACATGTGGTCATGTGACCATCACAAATGCGGCTGCCACAGAGTGTCCCTGACGGTGTGACAGGGCTGCCTTTGGAGTGTCCCCGTTTGGTTCTGGCATGCTCCCGCGCCAGCCTCAGAGGGCTCGAAGAGGAAGATGCACACATCACCCATGTTAAAACAAGCTTTAGCTTTTCTATGCTGTCACATGGTCAACAGCGGCGACGCCACCTCGTCGCCGCACTGCCGCTCCCCAACATGCTGGATGCAGTTCGTGACAATCGTCTTGATTAGCACACAACGGTGCTGCCCTTGTTGATGAACGGCAGCAGCTTGTTGACAAGTCGGCCTTGAGTCAGATTTATCGCAATGCTCTCACATCGACGATGATGCTGCCTATGTTGGCAGCGTTTTCGTCTCGTTGCCATGCCCCCCGCACCGACATTTCGATATCGTAGCTTCTGAGAGTCTTCTTTGTCAGAAGGTGTTTCAGGACAGTGTGCTCACGTCGCCGACGATGCTGTCTTTGTTGGTAAACAGCGGCAGCGTCTCCATCTCGGTGCCGCGGCCCCGCACACTCGCCGTGCGTGGCGGCTTGCCGTCCGCACGCCGCCACTCCAGCTGCACCGTGGCAACGCTGCCCAGCCCCGCGAGCCCGCCGAAGATGTTCTGCGTGTGGCAAAAGTTGTAGAGGTTCTGGCTTTGTCATTGAACGCTTGCGGCAGGGCTTGCACTTTTCACTGAGACAGTCTTGAGCGCTGTCTGTCTGGAAGAGGCCCACGAAGCACCGCCTGACACCAGAGCAATCGCAAGATGCATTGCAAGAGACCGCGCCATGTGTGCGCCGCGCACGCATCAGCGGAGTACGTGCGAGGACTTGCAGCAGGCAAGTTGCTGGGACATACAACATGCGACTCTGCGAAACGGTTTGACGTTCATCAGTGAAGCAGCATCCGCTTGGTAGCGCACCATGTTGCAGATGTTGAGCTGGCACGAATTACTTCGGACTGGCGAGGGACTTCACTCTGAATCGTTGCATGACTTCATCGCGCATCCATACTCAACATCTCGACACTTGTCCGCAATCTGAAGTGCCTCCAGGCGAGCGATACCTCGGAATTCAAGTCAAGATCTTGACTCCTACGAGTGTCGCGAAGCCGTCAACAATACCTTGATATCGACACAAGGTTCGCAGTGCGCATGCAAAGTTCGGCACTTTCAAGCGACTTGTAACTGCAACCATGCAGGCATCGCACCTGCAAAAATTCCAAGGGGTAGCTGGGGTCGAGAGGTTAAATGCTGCGTGGTCCAGGGTGGGCTGCGGCAACCGGCGGGACTTTGCCGGGAGTGCGGTCAGAACTCAATTCCATTGAAGTCTTCTTTCTTCGCACCTTGTTCGCACCTGGTCAGCGCTCTCAAACCTGATCAGCACTACCAAAGACACACACGCAGCCTAAGCAGCTGATCGCAAGCTCAGTTGCGCACCGTATCAATCCGGGTTCTCCGACACTCAGCAAAAGCAGCATGATAACGGGGAGCCTCCAGTCCAGCTTCCAGGGGCAGCAGATTGTTTGCAGATCCTCCAGGCACCCGCGCACCTGCGGGTCGCAGGTGCTGCTCATGCTTCACTGGGTGCTGCATGCACGCCACGGCATGCATATGCCACATCGTGCAATGATGCCATACCAAACCTGTCGCACGCACGCGCAACTGATTCTCTTCGTTATCTTCCATGCGCACCATTTCTGCAGGTCGTGCGGGCGCAGCAGCAGCGGACGGAGTCGACAAAGCTTACTGGTCCCAATCCGCAACGATTTCGGGTTGCGCCGGGCCAGCTCCTGAACGTGAGGCGATGGCCAGTCAGATCAAGCTCGCGTCATTGGTGGAGATGGTTGGAGAAACAACAAGCATGTTTCACAGGCCTTGTGTCCGACGTTTTGTCATTTCAAGTCGCTCCCTTCTCACTTGGTAACGCCATTATTCCTCCGGCAGGTGGCGTCGGCGGCGTTTGTGGCCCTCACGCGGCTCGGCTGCGGCGGCTTCGTCAGCGGCTACAGGTCGGGGCTACCGAAAGACGATGGCAAATACGCCATTTTCCAGGTCGCAGGCAAGCATCAGTCGATGTAAATCGTTATTTTTGGCTGGCAGTGGCGTACCTGCCACACTTGTCGATGCTGGCATCCTGGAGCATCGCTGCACAGCGTCGCAGAGTGTTCAAGGGCCGTAATGCCAACTGGGGATGCATGCAACTTCAGGCAGGAAGGTGTTTGAGTGGTCGGACGTGCTGTCGACATTTAACCGCCCGCAGAAGCCATTGGAGCTCTACGAGTTCGAGGGCTGCCCATTCTGCAGAAAGGTGCGCCAGAAAGACGCCGCTTCCTCCATCTTGCACCCAGTGCATGGCATCCCAAGCGCGGCGCCAGCCAGTGCATGCTTCTTGGGCCTGGCAGCCGCGATGCTGGAACACATGCTGGCGAAAAGGACAGCCTATTCCGCTTGGCAGGGTCCAAATGTTCAAGGACCCTCATGC
>JAABUL010005470.1_pt1 | contig 15793 bp, 12 predicted proteins | sample 5559151 | NCBI WGS metagenome assembly JAABUL01 (sample SAMN10711876, study PRJNA513368) | rock metagenome | isolation source: Antarctica rocks | place: Antarctica: Victoria Land, Pudding Butte sud | reverse complement strand
TTCGGCAGGTCGTGCGGCAACGCCCGCCACTGGCACCCCGTCTTGTTCAAGTAGAAGATGGCGTTGATGATCTCACGGATGTTCACGATACGCGGATGCCCACCCGGCTTGGCCGGAGGGATCAGCGGTGCGATGCGCGTCCACTGCGCCTCGCTCAAGTCGGACGGGTATGCTTGTCTGTTCATACTTCCTAGTCTACGGCCTCTAAAACTACTTTACACACAGGCTCTAAGATCTACCGTGATGCAATGCGTCCCCCTGCGAGCCCACGCGAGCCACACCGACAGAGAGTCCCCCGGACCCACGCTGGACACCTCGCCACGATTAGCTGGCTCTCCCGACGACTTGGTGAATCCGGAATCCAGGAAAAGCGCGTTGCCATCGATGAGATGTGGTTCAATCGACTCGGTGAGGTGATAAGATGGCCGCGTGTAGCTACGAAAGTCGCAACGGAGGCACCATTTTATGGCGGCGCTTTAGGGCCCAAGAACGGGAGTGATTGACAGCAACAATGTGGAGGTGCGCCAGACACTTCGTGCTGCCCTATGGGGTTAGGCGACCGCTACCGTGCGTGGCACTTGGCGTTTTGTCGATCTACCTCCCACATTCTCTCCCAATCGGCTTCACCAAGTTGTCGGGAGAGCCAGGCGATCGTAGCGAAGTGTCCCGCGCTGTGCAAGCGCGCGAGCCGCAGGAGCCGTTCCTGGTCACGCGCCACCGCCTGGCGCTGGTGCTGGTGCTCGTGTCCGTCCATGCCCCGTCCCCTCCTTGCCGGCGCTGCTGTCACCTCCCTCACCTCCACGCGCGCTCATGCTACACCCTGCGATCCGTCCGTGCAATCTCCCGCCCTAACGGGCGTCGTGGCGCCGATGGCCCGCACTCACAGGCGTCGCCTGGGGCGCTCTGCAAAGCTGACGCGGCCGGAGGCGGGCACTGAGAGGCTGTGCGAGCTGTGTGCCCTCTCAGCATGGCGCTGCTCCTGGCGGCTTCTGGCGGCTTCTGGAGGCTTCTGGCGGCTCCTGGCGGCTTCTGGCGGCTTCTGGCGGCTTCTGGCGGCCGTGGGCGTGACGGGCGAGCCGCGCCGGAAAGGCCGACAAGCGGCGGTCGCGCGGCAGGCAGTACCAGCCGGGGGGGCTTGGTCATCGTGCTGTGCGCGATGGCAAGATAACTGCCGCCGACCAGCGCCGCCGTGAGCGTGTACGGCAGGCGCCGCGCGGCCTGGTCGTCATCATCCGGCATGTGGCGCGACCTCTACGGGAGAGGGGATGGGGGTGCGGGCGATGAGGTCGCGGCTGCCGACGTAGGCGATGCGCGGCTCGGGCGCGTCCGCCGGCCAGGGCAGCGTGTAGGGAACGCCCGGCAGGAGGTCGAACGCGTTATCCGGCACGGCCGCGTCGCCGTCGACATCCAGGCACACACCCCACACGAACACGTCAGCGGTCAAGACAACCTCGCCGCCCCGGCGCGCCACGTCGATCGTCGGTGCGGCGAAGGCCAGGTCCTTGAAGCGCTCCAGGAACAGGCGGTGTCGCGCCACGGGCGCGTCGTCGCGCGACAGTAGCGCGAAGGCGCCGGCGTGGGCGAGCCCAGTCCCCGCCCACGCGACGCGGTCGATCCGCCCCAACGCCGTGGACGCGTTGGCCGGGAGCGTCACAGAGCAGTATTGGTCCTGCACATAGTTCCCGTCCAGCGTGAAGACGCCGTAGCGCGCCTCACCCGTCCACTCATGCGGCGTGTCGTTCACGCCAAAGACAACGACATCCTCGCCGTCCGCGGCCACCACCACGGTCACTGGCGCGTTGGCGCGCCGCACGGGGTGGTAGGCCAGCTTGCGGCGCAGGTAGTAGTCCACGATGGTCCAGCCGTGCGTGACCGGCCAGGAGTCGTTGTACATCCAGAACACGGCCGAAGCGCTGCTGAACATGCGGCGGCGGTAGTTGGCGATGTACTCGCCGAGCGCCTCGGCCTGCACCAGGGCGCTGGCGACCGCGTAGTCCTCCAGGGTCATAGCGTGCGGCTCGCGCCCCAGCCACTCCCGCACGGCCTGCTCGGCCACATGGATGGAGGCGTGCGCGAAGTTGGTCGCGTTGTCGTGGTGCTCCCAGGAGGGCGAGCGGGGGTAACGCTCGCCCTGAGGGAGGAACTGCCTCAGCGTCGCCAGGGGCGAGGCGCCCAGGAAGCCGCCCTCGTTGGGGAGGCGGTCGACGTAGCCGCGATAGGCCCAGAAGTTGATGCCATCGTTGAAATGGAAGCCCACGCCCCAGGGGTGCTGGTCGCCCACGATGGGGCTGCGCGGATCCTCGTGGTCGGGCGAGTAGGGCGAACTGGGCCAATAGGGGCGCGTCCCATCTTCGCGCTTCATGATGACTGGGATGACGTGGTGGTAGAGCGCATAGTCGGGCAGCGCTTTGCCCGTGCGGTCGAAGCCCCAATGCCAGGCGCCCTCCTCTTGCTCGTTGTTGCCGCACCACACGATCAGCGACGGATGCGCGGCGAACGCGCGCGCGGCCCACGTCACCTCCGTGCGTATCTCGGCCAGGAAGGCGGGATCGTCGCCGGGGTAGCGCGTGCAGGCGAAGAGCAGGTCGTGCCAGACGAGCAGGCCCGCCTCGTCGCACCGGTCCAGCAGCTCGTGGCCGGCGTACGTCCCGCCGCCCCACACGCGCAGGAAGTTGAAGTTGGCCGCGACGGCCAGGTCGACCAACGCGCGCAGCCGCTCCGGCGTGACGCGACTGGGGATCATATCGGGCGGGACCCAGTTGCCGCCTTTGCAGAAGATGGGCCGCCCGTTGATCTCAATGATGCAGTAGCGCCCCTCGACCGGGTGGGCGTCCTGCGTGATACGCACGCTCCTGATGCCCGTGCGCCGCGTCTGCCGCTCCAACACGGTTCCCGCACGCTCCAGCGTCACCTCGACCGTGTAGAGCGGCTGCTCGCCGTGGCCGCGCGGCCACCACAGCGCCGGGTCGGCGACCTCCAGCATGCCCACGACGCGGGTCTCGCCCGGCGACAGCGTCGCCGCCACACAGGTCTCGGCGCCCGTCTCCGCCACGCGCACTCTTACGGTATAGTCGCCCTCCGCGCCGGGGTTGTACACGAAGGCGCGTATCTCCAGCGTTGCCCGCGTGTGGTCCTCGGCGAGCGCGGGCAACACGACCACGGTCTCCAGCCAGGGCTCGTCGGCGAACTCCAGACGCACGGGGCCGGTGATACCCACATTGAGCAGGCGCGGATGCCAGTCCCACCCCGACTCGTACTGCGGCTTGCGTAGCCAGTGGCGCTTAGTCAGGTGCGACTCCAGCCACATGCCGTAGGCCTGCCCCGGCCGCTCGGCCACGTCGTAGAGGCCGCTCTCCACGGCCACGGAGAGCAGGTTTTCCCCGACGCGCAGCTTGCCCGTCACCTCCAGGCGGCAGGGCCGGTGCGCGTTGGCGTGTCGCCCGACCTCCTCGCCGTTGAGGGACATAATGGCCTGGTCTTCGAGTCCCTCGAAGACCAGCCATGCCGGGCGCGCGCTATCCCGCTCACTCACGTCGAACATGTGGCGGTACAGCCACCACTGGTTTTCGATCCAGCGGGCAGCCAGCGTGTTCAGCCCCAGGTTGAGGTCGGGCAGGATACCCTGCTCCTGCAGCGCTTGGTGGATCTCGCCGGGCACGGGCACGGCTAGGTAGCGCCCCTCGTCCACCTCCCACTCCCGCGCCTGCTCGACGGAGCCGTGAAAGCCCTCCGTGTGCGTGACCTGCCAGGTCCCGGACAGGTCTATCTGTCGTCGCATGCTTGCCGCCTCAATCAGTCACTATCGCCGCGTCACACTCAGGATGCGCGGCCTTGCCCTTGAAATTCTCCGTCACCAGGTTCGACGCGCCGTGCGTTTCCAGCGCGTGGCGGAAATAGTCGGGCGGCTGGGGTCCCCACGCGACCGTGCAATTCCGCAGCGTCACATCCCGCGCGTTCTTGACAAAGAAACCCGCCGTCGGGTGATCGATGAGACCGTCCCCCGGAGAGGGCCGGATGTCGAGCCGGCCGCCCGGCCACGCTGACCACTTGTCCAGTTCGACGCGCACGTCCGCCAGCAGCACATCCTCGATCCCCCCCGGCTCCCAGGCGTAGATGCACACGCCGTTTTCGCTACGCGCCAGCACATTGGTGACGCGCACATGGCGCACATGGCCGATCTTTGTCTCAGCCGTCCACGGGACGGCCGCGATGTAGATCGGTTCGCTGCGGCCCCACCAATCGCTATGGAAGAGACGCGTTTCGACGATCATGTGCGCGAAGATCACGTTCTCCACGTCGCCCTCTTGGCCCAGATTGATCGACAGGCCGCGGTGACTCGACCGGATCACGCACGCGTCGAACACGACGTTGCGGATAGGCGCGACACACTCATTGCCGATCTTGAGCGCGGCGGATGTGGAGACCAGCGTGCAGCCCGTCACGGTGACATTCTCGCACGGCCCGAACGCGACCGCGGCGCGGCACGTTTTCAGGCAAATGCAATCGTCACCGGCGACGATGTGGCAGTCGCTGATGCGCACGTTGCGGCTGCAATCGACGTCGATGCCGTCGTTGTTGGGCAGCTTGAGGTCGTTGTCGATGCGGATACCCTGGATCAGCACATCCTCGCAGCCGGTCAGGCGCACGGTCCAGAACGCGGCGTCGCGGACGGTCACGTCGCGCATAGTCACGTTCGTACATCCGATCAGGAAAACGGTGAACGGCCGCTCGAGATACTGCCTGGCGCCGCGCATGCGATAGATATAGCCGAGATCCTCCTCCACGAACGAGCGCCCATTCCCGTCGATCACGCCGCCGCCCGTGATGGCGACGTTGTCGGCGCGGTAGGCGATGATGCTGGCGCGGCGCGGCAACTCCGTCTCGAGCAACGCCCCCTCGGTGATCGCCTCGCTCCGCAGATCGGGCGGATACGCGGCCAGATCACCGCTGGCCAGGAGCGTCGCGCCGCGCTCGACGTGCAGTTCGACGTGCGCTTTGAGCGCGATCGGGCTGAAGAGATAAGCGCGGCCGGCCGGCGCCACCACCGTACCGCCGCCGGCCGCCGTGCAGGCGTCGATAGCGCGTTGGATCGCCGCCGCGTCGTCGGTTGAGCCGTCGCCGATCGCCCCGAAATCGAGAATGTTGTAGGTCGTCATGCGCGCATCCGTCCCGCCCCCTGTTTTCCCTGCAACTCCAGAAATCTACTTCTACGTACTGAACCGATTAAGCAAATAGGACGATAAAGGACCCGTTTTTAGGCTACCAGCATCGTACTGATAGTGCCAGTCAACGCTTTAAAGCCTCAAAAATGGCTGTAATGACGAATTCATACATATTTTTCCTCCACGCCGCAGCGCCTCCTTGACAAATTCGGAATGATGCGCTTACAATAGCTTAACGATCTGCTTATACGGTTCACAAACCACACGTACGGCGAGCACACAGGAGCGACGCGGAACGATGGGTAAACGCGGTGTGACTATTCGTGACGTGGCGGCGCACGCGAGTGTGTCGCCGGCGACGGTGTCGTATGTGCTCAATAATCGCAATCGAGTGGGCCAGGATACGCGCCAGCGCGTGCTCGCGGCCATGAAAGAGCTTTCGTTCTATCCGTCGGCCTCCGCGCGCAGCCTGGTCCGGCAGCACACCAACCTCATCGGCTTTTTGATCCCCCATCGGCCCGAGAGTGTCTTTCTCGACCCCTATTTCGCCGAACTCATGCGTGGCGTGGCCCTCATGGCCGACGCGCATGAGTACAACCCTGTCATGGTGACGGTCGAGGGCGATGGTCACGCCCGTGAGGTCGCCGATCGTCTAATCCGCAACAATTTGGTCGACGGCATCATCCTGAGCTACCTGTCCGAGCACGATTCGTATCTCCTAGACGAGATGGAGAAAGCAGGCGTCCCCTTCGTCATCATTGGTTCGGCCAAGCAACAAGGCTACACCGTCGTCGATGTCGACAACCGCGGTGGGGCCGAGCAGGCCATGGTCCACCTGCTCTCCCTCGGGCATCGGTCCATCGGCTTCATCAACGGGCCGGCCGACGCTCCGCATGCCAAGCAACGCCTGCGCGGTTTCTGTGGCGTCCTCCTCGCCCACGATGTGCCGCTCTCGTCCTGCCCTGTCGTCGACGGCGGGTTCTCGCGGGAAGGCGGGTACGCCGCTATGGCGACGCTGTTAGATGGCGCAACGTGGCCCACCGCCGTTTTCGCCGCGTCGGATCAGATGGCCGTGGGCGCGATCCAGTGCTTACACGAGCGCGGCGTGCGCGTCCCGGAGGACATCTCTCTGGTGGGCTTCGACGACAACCTGCTGGCGACGGCCACCTACCCAGCGCTGACGACGGTGCGCCAGCCCATCCGGCAACTCGGCGAGATGGCCGCCGATCTCCTGTTCAAGAAGATCAATGGCTTGCCCTTACCGCCGTCGATCATTCTTCCGACCGAGTTGGTCGTACGCGACAGCACAACCGTGCGACGAACGGTAGCAGAAGGAGCGCTCCGATGATACCTACATCTATCCAGGCTCATGGGCCAGCCGGCCGGGCCGACGGCGCCACCTGGTCCGCGCGCGCCGGTCCGCGGACGCGGCGTCGAGAGGCGCACGCCGAAGGGGGGTGGTTGTAGGGACAAACACACATCGCCCGCCCGCTGTCTCGTGGAACGCGCCACGACCAGGGTCCTGACCATAGCACGCAATTCTTAACAACACGAGAGATGTGCTTAACATACACGGCATAGCTCAACGAGGAGTAGAAGATCTCATGACTTTTTCTCGATCTGTCAAACGAGCCGCACAAGCTGCCGCGGGCGCGGCGCTTATCTCCGCCGCTGTCGTCGTCCCCGCACACGCGGCGCGCACGCATGCGGCCATGCAGCCCCTGGTGGTCGCCTACGGGCCAACGTCCAGCTTCGTGCGTAACTTCAACCCGTTCAACTTCACCTCGGTTGACCCGTTCACCCAGTCCGGCGTCTTTGAGCCCCTCTACGTCGTCACCGATGTTAATGGTAAGCAGATTCCCTGGTTGGCGACCAGCTATAAGTACAGTGACGGTCTCAAGACGCTAACGTTCACCATTCGTCAGGGGGTCAAGTGGTCCGACGGCCAGCCCTTCACGGCCAAAGACGTCTACTTCACCATCATGCTCGGCAAGAAATCCGCGGCGCTCGACAAGGTCGGCTTCAACACGGGTGACGTCACCAGCGTGACGATGCCGGCGTCGAACCAGGTCGCCATCCACTTCAAAACGGCGGATTCCACCCGGTTCGAAAACTTGGTCAACAATCTGTACATCGTGCCGGAGCACATCTGGTCCAAGGTCAAGGACCCTGTCAACTTCCTCAACCCCAATCCTGTCGGAACCGGTCCGTTCACGCAGGTGGCGAACTTCTCTCCGCAAGGCTTCGACCTGGGCCGAAACCCGTACTACTGGCAAAAAGAGCAGGTGAGCGCCATACGTGTCCCGGCGTATAACGGCAACGACGGGGCCGACGTGGCCATCGAGGCGGGCAACGTCGATTGGGGCACCGTCTTCCTCCCTAACGTCCAGAAGACGTTCGTCGCGCGCGATCCCCAGCATAACCACTTCAACACCCAGCCGTTCTCTACAGAGATGCTCATGGTGAACAACACGGAGTATCCTCTGAGCCTGCCCGCGTTCCGCAAAGCCTTGAGCGTGGACCTTAACCGTCAGGCGTTCAATGTCGCCGCCTGGTTTGGGCAAAACGCCCCCACCGATATCACGGGTTTGAAAGGGACGTGGTCATCCTGGATCGATCCGCGCATTTCCAACACCCTGGCGCAGTACAATCCCGCGGCGGCGCGGACGATGCTGCTCAAAGCCGGCTTTACCTACAAGAGCGGCCACTTGACGGATCCGAAGGGCAAGCCGGTGAGCTTATCTATCATCGTGAATCAGGGCTATACGGATTACATCGCCGTGTCCCAGGTCATGGAGCAGAGCTTCAAAGCCCTGGGCATCGACTTCAGCATCCGCCTGTTGCAGGGCTCCACGGTGACCAGCGATGAGCAGGAGGGCAAATTCCAGCTCCTGCTGAATCTTCCTGCCACGGGGGCGACGCCGTACTTCTTTTATCACGACCAGTTGAGCGCGGCGTCCAACAACTTCGCGCCCATCGGGACGGCGGTCCCCGGCGGCAGCAACTGGGGACGCTATAAGAATTCCAACGTCGATCAACTCCTCGCGCAGTTCCGCCACACGAACGATCAGGCCCAACAGAAGTCCATCATGGATAACATCGAGAAGATCTTCGTGAACGATCTGCCGTATATCCCGTTGAATGCCGGAACAGTCGGGTATGAGTACAACACCCAGCGCTACACCGGGTTCCCCACGCCATCCGACCCCTATGCCTCGGGGGCAAACTGGAGATCGCCTGATCGCCTGGTCGTGCTCACGCATCTGAAGCCGGCGCAGTAGATAGAAGGAAGCAAGACTTGCCGGCGGCCGGAGCTGATGCTCCGCCCGTCGGCCGCCGGGAAAGGCGCCGCCGTGGTATCCTAACGCACTGCCGCCCTTCCGCGCGTTTCATGGGCCACGGCATACACCGTCTAGAGGACACCGTTATGCGTTATATCTACCGCCGCCTCCTGTTTTACCTGCTGGCCCTATGGGTGGCCATCACGCTGAACTTCGCGATCCCGCGCCTGATCCCCGGCAATCCGGCCGAGGGCTTCCTGGCGACGCACCGGCAGCAGTTCGAGGGCGTGCCTAACGCCTTGCAGATCGTCCAGGCCGAGTTGGGAGTCTCGCACGCGCCCCTACTCGTGCAGTACTGGCAATACATCGTCAATCTGGCGCACGGCAACCTCGGCATCTCCACCTCCTACTACCCGGTGTCCGTTGCGACAGTCATCGCACAGAGCCTGCCCTGGACCATCTTTTTGGTCGGCCTCGCCGTGGTCCTCGCGTTCATCATTGGGACGGGGATCGGCGTGCTGGCGGCCTGGCGGCGGGGTGGGCTCCTCGACAACGTCCTGCCGCCGCTCACTCTGCTGACCAGCAGTTTCCCCTTCTTCTTTCTGGCGCTGCTCCTGCTCTACGTCTTGGGATTTCAATTCAAGTGGTTCCCGCTCGGCCATGCCTACGCCGATGGCACCGTCCCGCGGTTCAACCTCTCGTTTATCGGCGATGCCCTCTACCACGCGATATTGCCGGCTCTCTCTATCGTCATCGTCACCATCGGCGGCTGGCTCCTGGGCATGCGCAACACCATGATCAACACCTTATCTGAGGACTACATCTCGATGGCGCAGGCGCGTGGGCTCCGCGATCGTCGGGTCATGCTGGCCTACGCCGCGCGCAACGCCATCTTGCCGCAGGTCACGGGTTTCGCGTTGAGCCTGGGCTATCTGGTCGGCGGCCAGGTTCTGATCGAAACGGTCTTCAGCTATCCGGGTGTGGGCTACACCTTGTTCCAGGCCATCGGCAACCAGGATTACCCCCTGATCCAAACCCTGCTGCTGATTATCACCGTGTGTGTCCTGGTGGCCAACCTCATCACCGATCTCCTGTACACACGCCTCGACCCGCGCGCGCGCGCCGCCTAACCTTGCCTGCTGAGGAGGACCCGACGATGCAACGACAACCGATGACTGAGGACGCCGACGGGCTCGAAGGACCGGGCGGTGGGGCGCCCGCCCCGGCGGCCCCGTTCCTGGTGCGCCGCACGCTGCGCCTTGGGATACCCGAATGGCTGGCCCGGATCGCGCGCAATCGCAAGGCGGCGGTGGGACTGGGCCTCCTGGCCTTCTTTATCCTGGTCGCCATCTTTGCCCCGCTGATCTGGACCGGCGATCCGTCCGCCTCCGACTTTACGGCCGCGCCGATGCAGGCGCCCTCGGCCGCGCATTGGCTGGGGACCGACCACCTCAACCACGATATCTTCCTGCAAATGATCAATGGGGCGCGCCCCACCCTCGCGCTTGGGTTCGCCATTGGCCTGATTGCCACGGCTTTGAGCATCCTTGTCGGTATGTGCGCGGGCTTCTTCGGCGGGTGGGTCGACGAACTATTGAGCCTCCTTATCAACATCTTCCTGGTGATCCCGGGACTGCCGCTGATCATCGTGTTGGCCTCGTGGATCCAGGTAAAAAACGACATTCCGATCATCATCATCATTAGCCTCACCGCCTGGGCCGGCGGCGCGCGCGTGCTGCGCAGCCAGACGTTGAGCATGCGCGGCAAGGACTTCGTGCAGGCCGCCATCGTGCGCGGCGAGCCGGGTTGGCGCATCGTGCTGCGCGAGGTTCTACCCAACATGACCAGCCTCGTGGTCAGCGGACTGATCGGCACGACCGTCTACGCCATCGGCGCCGCCGCCGGCCTGGCCTTCCTGGGTCTGGGCAACATCTCCGAGGTGAGCTGGTTCACCATCCTCTATTGGGCGCAGAACAGCGGCGCCCTGGAATCAGGCGCCTGGTGGACCTTCGTTATTCCGGGTATGGCCATCGCCCTTGTCGGGACGGCCCTCGCCCTCATCAACTACGGCATCGACGAGATCAGCAACCCGCGCCTACGCGTCGACAAAGTTAAAAAATCACATAGCGCCCTGACCCCCACGCCCACGGCTTCCGCGCCCGCGACAGGACAGGCGGTGGCGTCATGACCGTCGATCAAGCGCCTACACGCCACGAACACTCCGCCCGTGCCACGAATGAGCGAGACATGGCGACGCCGCTGCTCGATGTGCGGCATTTGCGTGTGGAATACGTGACCGGACGCGGCGCTGTACGTGCCGTCGACGATGTCTCCTTCGCGCTACGCAAGGGCGAGGTGCTGGGCCTGGCCGGTGAATCAGGCTGCGGCAAGAGCACCATCGCCAACGCCATCACGCGCCTGCTCAAGCCCCCAGCTCAGATCACCGGCGGCCAGATCCTTTTCGAGGGCCAGGACGTCCTGGCCCTCGATACCGAGGCGCTGCGCCGCTTCCGGTGGAGCCGCGTCAGCATCGTCTCGCAGAGCGCCATGAACGCCCTCAATCCGGTCATGTCGATCGGCGCGCATATGGTCGATACCTTACGGGCCCACACGGACATGAGCAAGCGCGAGGCGCTGGAGCGCGGGGCCGAGTTGTTGCGCGTCGTCGGCATCGAGAGCGCGCGGCTCAAGAGCTACCCGCACGAGCTCTCCGGCGGCATGCGCCAGCGCGCCGTGATCGCCCTTGGGCTGGCGCTCAACCCCGACCTGATCATCATGGACGAGCCGACCACGGCGCTCGATGTGGTGGTGCAGAAAGAGATCATGCAGCAGATCGAGGATCTGAAAGAGCGCTTCGGCTTCTCGATCATCTTTATCACGCACGACATTTCTCTGTTGGTCGAGTTCAGCGACCGCATCGCCATCATGTACGCGGGCAAGCTTGCCGAAGTGGCGCCGGCGCGTGAACTGTTCGGCGAGCCCAAGCATCCCTATACGGTAGGCTTAATGAACTCGTTCCCATCGCTCGACGGCGCGGACGACACGGTGATGGCCGGCATTCCGGGGGCGCCGCCCGATCTGGCCGCGCCCCCGTCCGGTTGCCGCTTCCACCCGCGCTGCCCCCATGTGATGAGCGTGTGTGTGAGCGCTGAACCGCTGCTGGTCGCGGCGAGCCCCGACCATCCAGTAGCGTGCCATTTGTATCCGTCGCATGGTCAGCCGGCGACGACGGTCGTGGGGCGGACGGCGGGGATGCCCTAAGTCGGCGACCGCAGTTGCGGTCGCCGACTTTAGGGCGGGTGTCAGGTTTTTAAGGAGAGATAACCATGCAACAAGCGCAGGCCCCCGTTATGGATGTGCAGGGACTGACCAAGTGGTTCCCCGTCGGCGGGGGTGGCCCCTTCGGGCTGGGTGGAGAAGCCCGCTACGTCCACGCCGTCGATGACGTCAGCTTCACCCTGGAGAAGGGGCGTATCCTTGCCCTCGTCGGGGAGAGCGGCAGCGGCAAAAGCACGATCGCGCGGCTGCTGGCCCGGCTCTACCCGGTCACGTCGGGTCGGGTGCTCTTGAAAGGCCACGACGCCTTGTCACACCAGAACCGCAAGGCGGTCCTTGCCTACCGCAACGACGTGCAGATGATTTTCCAGGACCCCTTTGGGTCGCTCAACCCCGTCAAAACGGTGCAGTATCACCTGGAACGCCCGCTGGCGCTGCACACTGAGTTGCGTGGGGCCGCGCGCGCGCGGCGCGTCGACGAACTATTGCGCACGGTGGGGCTGGAGCCGCCGGAGGAGTTCGCGCCCAAGTACCCCCACCAACTCTCGGGGGGGCAGCGGCAACGCGTGGTCATCGCCTGCGCGCTGGCCGTGAACCCGGAGGTCATCCTGGCCGATGAGCCCACGAGCATGCTCGATGTCTCCATCCGCATGGGTATCCTCAATCTCATGAAGCAGTTGCGGGACGAGCGCGACCTCACGTACCTCTACATCACGCATGACCTGGCCAGTGCGCGCTACATCGCCGATGAGACGATGGTGCTCTACGCGGGGCACATGATGGAGAAAGCGTCGAGCAAGGATCTGATGCGCGATCCGCAGCACCCCTACACGCGGCTGTTGCTCTCGGCGGCGCCGAACCCCCGCATGGAGAAGACGCGCGTCGAGGCGCGCGGGGAGATCCAGACCATCATCAACCCGAAACCCGGCTGCCGCTTCGCCCCGCGCTGCCCGCTCGTCATGGACATTTGCCGCCAGCGCACACCGGAGGTGACCGAGATCGCACCGGGACACCTGGTGCGCTGCTACGCCGCCCAGCTTCATCGAGTAGGAGCGCCGACGTAAGGGCCGTCGGCGGAGGGAGTTGTCCATCCGATGATGCATGTAGTGGCTGCAGCGGAGGTGCGCCTCTCCGGCGCGCTCGAGGTGCAAGGTATAGCGAAACGATGGAAACGATGCTGGATGACACGGTTGATACGTTGGATCTCACGCCCGCGCGTTGGATCTGGCTGCCGTCCGGGCGCACATTGCCCAACACGTTCGTCCTGTTTCGTCACGGTGTCGCCCTCTCAAGCGCGCCGGGGCGCGCGACCGCGTGGGCGGCGGCAGACAGCCGCTATCGCTTCACCGTCAACGGCGTGCGCGTCGGGTGGGGTCCCGCCCCAGGCGACCGATCGCGCCACCCATGTATGTGTTTGACCACAGCCTCAACACGTCCTGGTGTTTAGACTATCCTGAAACGAGGGATGCCGGCGCGTTTTTTCCGTCCACGGCATCGCCGCACAGAAGGGCTGTTATCTAAAGGTGGACAACGACGTAGCCATAGTAGCTCACGACACACAGACCCGCGATGCGGGAGAAAAAGCACCAGGCACTACAACATGCTGTGGCATACGTCGAATACGTTGTATACGTCGACCACCTTTACGTCGAACTCCAGTTAAGCGTCCTTCGGTTCACTACGCGGGGGGTTGTAAAGAGCGCGCGTACGGCTTCAGGGTCGTTGTCGCGCGTCAGGAATGTTGTCCAAATCATGAACCATGTCCACTGGGGCTGGTCGCTGAGGATCGTTGATGTGGGTAGGACGCCGACCTCGCCTAGCGCAATGGGTCGACCCTCCGCCAACGTGACTAACTCATCGTGGTGGGATTGTTTGTAGTCGTTTTCATAGACATCCGCCGCGAGGATGTCGACAACGTCGTGACCGGGGTAGAAGCCCGGATAGGGCGCTGCGTCGCCTCGGGGTGCGTTTGTGTTCCATACCCAGATGAGATTGTCCAGGTGGTGGACCGATACGAAGCGTTCATACAACTGACGGTAGAGGGCGGCGTAGCCGTTCTCACCTTCTCGCCCCCCCCACCAGAACCAGCTGCCGTTCATCTCATGGTATGGACGCCACAGCACCGGAATGGATGCATCCCGGAGCTGCTCAAGGAAACCGGCGATCAGATCCACCTGACGCAGCCACCTGGTATGCGTTTCGGTTCCCGGCTTGAGTAGGTCATGCCAGTCGGTTTGGGGGAGTATCCCGTCGCAAATGCTGCCCAGGAAGGTCACCGGTTCTTCTTCTGTTGGGCGAACGGCGTGCCACATCAGAGTGATGATGGAACCTGCAGAGTGCTGCTTTTTCGCCTCGTCGACTATTCCTTGACGGTAGTTGATGCCATCCATGTCACCGTCGTCGGCGAACCCGAAATCTTGGCCCCACACCGCCGGGTAGCGCCCGGTTATCTCGGCGGCCTGGTCGCTGTAGAACGACATTTCGCGAGGGGTATTGTGCTGGCCCGAGAATATCCCATCACCGGCCAAATCCTGAATTCGTGCCAGTAGATCTCGAGCTTCGCGGGTGGCTCGGGGGTTGACGGCTTCCAGTGGTGCAGAGGTCATTGTCCGACTCCTTTGTGGGCATTGGTTTTAGGCGGCTGGCTACGGCGCGGCTGGGAGGGTGCAGTTCAGCTGCGAGGCGCGAAAGATTGTTGGAGGACAAATGCCGACGCTCCCAGCGCTGGCACACGCCCATGCCCCTCGTGCCCTGGTTGCCCCCCGCTGGCGCGCTCTGGCGGGCGGCGCGGCGGGCGCGGCGACGCGCTGGGCGTATCCTCCAAGCCGTGCACCCCTTCCTCGCTATAGCGATGCAGCCACAGCCGCACGACGTCTTGCCCGCAGTCGTGCACCTCCGCGATCCGCGGCACACTATAGCCCCGCGCCGCGAGCAGCACCATCTGCGCCCGCAGCGCCACCCGCCCGACCGCCTGGCGGCTGACCTGCGCCAACTCCCCCCGTTGGTCATCCGTGATCTGCACGCGCATCATACCTCGTCCCTCCCGCGACACGTTGCCGCGAGATTTGTGCCAAACTTATGGTCATGTGCTTAGCATGTGAGGCGGGGGGATGCGGTCGAGGTGGGGCTCGCCGGCGGCGTCGCGTGCGGCCCAGCAGGGGAGACACAGGAGGCGGGTGCCGGTGAGGAGGCTGTAGAAGGGGCGGGCGTTGGGGGGGGCGAGGGGGTGACCGCAGTCGGCGCAGGCGCGCGGTGGCGGGCGTCGGGTGGAGGGCTTGGTCCTGGTAGGCATAGCGACAGTCTACGTGATCGGCGTGGGGAGCGGCGGCCCAGGCGCTTGTAGACGGGGCGAGCGGAGCGCGACGAGTTGCACCCGAAAGGGACGGCCGTGGTGCCGCCGCGCGCCGTGACAGCGGGAGCGTCCGCTGGTAATTAACGTCAAGTAGCCAACGCCCGCCGCGCGTGGCCCAAGGTCTTGTTGACACCTTGACGTCAGAATCCATGACGCCAAGGTGTCAACCAAATTCGGGCGCTCATGCCGTGGGAACCTGCTCCACCACGGACAACATCGGGGCATGGGGGCCGCGGATGACGTTTGGCACCCGAAACGAGATGGCGCCCCAGGCCTCGACCAGAGCGGCGTAGTCGTCCGCGACTCGTACTAATGGTGCCCAGGCGATCCGCCGCCTGACCGAGGGCGGGATCTGAGCGCGTTGGAAGGCGACCCGAACCGAGATCGGCTCCCCGGCCATGAGCATCTCCGCGCAAGCATACTCCAAGCGTAGGCGGCAGACGCTCAGCTGCGCCTGTCGCCGCGCGATTGACGGGGCCATCGGGTAGGTGTGCGCCCGCGTCAACCTCGCGCCCCCGGCGCAGGTCAGGGCGAGGTGCGTGTCCAGTGGGGGGGGGCGGAGCGCACGATCCAGCGAGCGGGGATCGACCACCTGTGGACCTGCTTGTATATTGAGAGAGTTGGTTCGACGACGGCGGTGAGGACGCTGGACCTGCAGCGGAGCGAACCGCGCCTCTGAGATTGTTCCCCGCCGTCGCGGGCTGGCGTGAGTCTGGACCGGA
>JAABUL010005469.1_pt1 | contig 15794 bp, 10 predicted proteins | sample 5559151 | NCBI WGS metagenome assembly JAABUL01 (sample SAMN10711876, study PRJNA513368) | rock metagenome | isolation source: Antarctica rocks | place: Antarctica: Victoria Land, Pudding Butte sud | reverse complement strand
GAAGCTAATCCCATCCTCGCGTTCATGGTTGAACGATCAGGGTAGTAACCATGGGATACAATGGGTGGTTGTCGGGAATGAAACATCCCCAAGAATCATGCCGGGTTGGCTGTAATGCCTAGGATCGTCGGCTATCGGAAAGGTCGGGTATTCCAGTCGAGTTTGGCTGAGAACAGTGAGCTACCGTGGGTGCTCGACTTTCACTGTGGTACATCGCAGTACCATGATGATCCATTCAGTAGACAGAGCGAGGACTTGCCATGAGCATATTTTTAGCGCGTTCCTCATCGTAAGGCGCATCATGTGTTCTACATGTATGAAAGTCCATTTCGTGGGGATCAGATGGTCACACTTGATCGGCGTGGGCGTGTCGACCTGGTATCTCGCTTTTATGTTCTGAAGCTGTCGCTGGATTTCCGGGCTGATGACTCGCCGGCCATTCTCTCCTTGAAAGTTGATCCTTTGATGCTCATTACGCCAGTCATAGTCGATTAGAGTAGGGCTAGATGCGATTCGTCTAGCTACTGCGGGCCCTCAGCGAACAAAAGAATAGTGGAGCCCAAATCTTTTCTATTGTGGTACACGATACAAGGGGATGGCAGCAGAGTGAATCTCCTGGAGTAGATTGGGAGAGACCATGCAGAGAGGAGGATGAGGTAAGACTGATAACCAAGTTGTAGTCTGAAAGTTCTGGATATCTGGTCCTAGCTACTCTGTATTATGGAGACTCATGCCGACACAATATCATGAAAAAGACGCGACTCCCGACCGTTCTGGATTTGTAACAGAGCGCTCAAAAGCTTTCCAGTGGTGTAGTGTGCATAATGGCAGTCCTCGTCCAGACCAATTGTAGTATCCTTGGTCGGCCCAGAAGTAGCAGGTTATAGACCACATTGAGTGTAGGGGAGATGTAGCAGAATTGTACCGGGGAAAATTGCACTGCGTAGTTGTAAGCTTTCCCCTAAATGGCCATGCCACCTTGGGCTATTGGGAGTAAGATGATTACTTTACGTATTACCGGCAAGCTGTTCCTGATTGGGGGACATTGCGTTGTTGGTGCCGAAAGGACCAGGCTGCTAAGGTAAGTATCGGTTTTGTCCCCAGTGTACCCGCAAGACTCTACTAGAATTTTCAGTGCATAGGAGCCATGATCCGGCTCCCCTCACAGTTCGGCAGGATTCTTGGTAGTAAAGCCAAGGCTGTTCATGAATTCTTCAACGTTATAATTAAGCTTAGCAAAGGTCTCTGGCGTTTCAAACGGTTCTATCATCTATCAAACAATGTCAGCCTCGATCGTGTGAGCCCCATCACTCTGTGAGATTATGGCACATAATGCATCCGAAATCACGCTCGCTTGGCCACATGAGATGACTGATCTCAAACGAAGCTGTAATTCCCAAGGCAGCCCTTGGCAGCCAACCTCAGAAATCAGGACCCGCGCTGCGATAGATGACTGGAATGAGGATGTATAGTATGAATCAACCGAAGAATATAGACGGATACCGTGGATTGTAAGCATTAGCTGCTACATTGATGGTGGGTATCAGGTATTAAGGTGAGGACGTTACTTGGCGATAGAGGTGAATACCTTCACTAGATGGGGAGGGTCACTTCGAAACGAGAAGACAACCACCATTGCTTTTAAGTTTTAAAGGGATCCCATATCCATAATAGCATGAAGGGACCTTGGAGCGATTGATCCTCAGGTCGTGCTTTGATTTAGTGAATTCGTTTCGAAACACGATGCCGAATGACTTAGTGCACCTAAGCGTGCCAGTCATTGACGTTGGTGGCCACCTTCGAACTATTCCATATGAATGGCTTTTACGGAGCAAGTACTTCATGCAATCTAGTCCATGGTGCAGGTGGCAGAGACGACTGTGCCTCCCGATCTTTTCCTTTCCGGGCTGCAAGGTTCCTGCGGATGTTTGGCGAGAGGATTGAAAACCGACCATTTTTTGAGTCTGAAGGACATATTGGGCGAGTTGTCACCTCAGAGTTCAATGCTGTTCAACGAACGAGTTGCTTCACATAATGACTGACTTCCTCGCTATGCTGGGCTTCGATCATTATTATTTTTCCTTTTGGATAGGAGCGTGGTCGGGCAGGTACACGACTTTACCACCGCCCATGTAATCACCGCAGACCTTGAATAACAACATGGCATAGTATCTCCTGGTCCACTCCTGCAAATTACGACGGCCATGTCGAGAAGTATGGATACAGATTTTAGGCTCTTCGGCGTCGTTAGAAGCAAGTCCCTTGGTAAGAGTCGTTGCGACACAGTCATGATCCGGATGAGCACAGTCGAGCGATAGATAAGAATCACGTGCTGGCAAGCTCCAAAGTACGTTGGTAAGCATGTGCTCAATCAAGAAATGCCTGTCTTTCATACCATTTTCTAGAAAATTTGCCTCGTCTGAATCGCCATATGTGAATCTGGCCTTATGATCAGGATTTGCTACGTCGACACATTCCTCGCTGTTGCAGACGAGGCATGCTGTCTCGAAATCGAGCGCCCTTCCCTCGAGAGAGTGCTGAAGCTCCCCTCGTCAAACGTTCCCGTGCATAATCATAGTCTACACCTTTCAAGAATCGTTCACGAGCCCAACGAATTCTCTCAACCTTCTTTTTTTCACCTCCACATTTCCATCAGCTGGCAGTTGAAATGCGTCAAGCAGCGTCGTTAGTGCATTGCCTATCACCATATCAGTTTAATGAAAAAGCTTTTCGATGTGAGACTGTCTGACCAGAAAGCCTCATCAAACTGGCCGAATCTCTTGGAAATCCATCCACCGCCATATTTTGACGATCATGCAGTGCACGAAGTGGTATATCTCGAGTGGAGATGTGAGAATTGTACACTCGAGCCGTTTGATTCAGAGAACTGTAAATTGTTATCATAATGATCTTTGAAATGGAGTGAAATAAGCTGACTCTGCTCTTCGACTCAGCTCAAGGCTATCAAAATTGATATTCATGTCGGCCCTCAAAGTGGTAACATCGGCCCTCAAAGTGGTAACATCGGCTCTCAGAGTGTTCACAGTGGTGGTGAGGTTGTTAATGCTCGTGTTCAGGCGCTCAATTGCTTCCAAAAGACGCCCATCATTGAGAGCGGGCAAATTGGCAACAAGGGCGATTTCATGAGAGACAACAGCAAGCGATGCAGAGGAGGTAGTGAAAGCTTCAGCAAGTTTCCCGATATCAGGTTGAGCGTCCATGACGAGATGTAGTGTGTATGATTTATGATGTTCTGTTTTGTTGATGTTTACAAAGCGGCTGCCCCTCGGCCCGAATCCGATGCATGATAGATCTTTCGCGGGATGCACTAAGCCCGAAAGGGTCCTTCCTAATGAATGGGGTCCGAATGAATAGATCTTTTGAACAATACACTTCTTTTCAATTAGAATCAACATCTCGATCCGGAAAGCTTTACTCTGAGATGTTGCAATCTCTGCTTTCTATTCGTCTACTGGACTGATACTGATCTGATCGGATCAAGCAATCGCATTCCCACTCTGGTCAAACTCAGCCTCATTTGGGTACTACACCCATCACCATAATAACCCCGGTACACCCATGGTGCTGTTGATAAGGGTGAAGTCAGCTGAGTAGCCCGCGCGGGCCTGAGTCAAATGGCTCCAGGAGGGGGAGGAAAGAGGAAGAGAGGCGATAGGACATACCCAGGCGACAGCAGAGATGATGGCTCAAGACCTTCACCACATCGACCTGGGAGCTTGCCGTTGGGCCAGTCAAGCCAGCCAGCCAATCAGCAGCAAGCTCAGCAATATCAGAATTATGGAAGAGATCAATACGACCAGCGAGGTGGAGGTAGGAGAAGAGCAAGCAGGGGAGGACGCGGAGGAGGTCCTCAACACAGTCCAATGAACAGCCCAAACGCAATACCCGTTCAGCCGCGTCTCAACAACTCTTCTTCCAAACCGACGTCGCCAGCCCTCGCACCATCTAGACTCTTGGCAGAGCCGAGAAAGGACGTCGCACTACAGGCGCCAGTTACGAACATTGCAGCCGCTGAGGACCCCGAGCAAAGGCCGGCGGAGTCAAATCTATTTGACTATGAGCACATCACAAAAGAGACCCTGGCAGCATGGGTGGATACTGGAAGACGCGGTATTGTGGAAGCCGGGGTGAAGGCTCGAATGATGGATGACGCCTTTACTCTGGGTCTACTATTCCAGGAGCTCGTCAGATCTGGGATAGACGGACGCATAAGTGCAACTGATGCTGGAACTGTTGTGAAAGAAATACTTGGGGAGGCCGATGTGAACGGCATCGCGCCTGACGCCGTGGTTGTGGAACCCGCAGTCGATGCGAGCTCGCAATTCCTCGACTGCCTCTCGATATTCGCTGAAGCGCCGAGTGCCACCCCATCCCTAAATGCATCCCTGAATACAATAATCCTCGCCACCGGCATTTCGCCTTCTAAGATGCGGCTCGAGTTGGAAACTTCACTTCTTGTGAATCTAGGAATGATCCGCAGCACATTCGTTCGGGCTGGAATCCGACAGATCACGAATTTCCTCTACCGGCAATCAAATTACAATCTTTTGAGAGAAGAGACGGAAGGCTACTCAAAGCTTGTGACAGAACTCTTTACGACGAGTAGCAATGAGCCGCCTACCAGTGAAGTGGTGGAGGAAACGTTTGAGCGGGTCAAGGGCATGATTGGAGCTTTTGATCTTGATGTTGGCCGTGTTCTTGATATCACCCTCGACGTTTTCGCCGCTGTCTTAGTCAAACAGTATCGTTTCTTTGTCAAGTATCTTAGAGCAAGCTCATGGTGGCCACAAGACAAGACCATCAAGAGTGCTTTCGCCGAGCCGGCTCAGGACCCGCTGCCTAGGTGGGCGCTGCCTGGATCGTCTGCTCGGCCATTGAACGATGAAGAAAAGGAGGCAGCCACGGCAGCCAAAGCGGAGCGCGACCGAGCTTTCTGGGAAAGAAGCAGAGAAATTGGTCTGGCTGCTTTCTTCGAACTTGGCGGTCGGAGAGTAGAAGAGGCGACACTCATCGCAGCGACCAGCGGTAGCGCCACCGAACCGACCCAAGACGACGAGGACTGCAAGTGGATTGAGATCACCAAAACCCTGCCACCACCTGGCAACAAAGTCGCAGCACAGGTCCTTGGCTTCAAGCTCCGTTTTTACAGCTCCTCTGCGCGTGACCCGGTCGATGTTCTTCCTGTGAACCTCATATACTTGGCAGCGTTGCTCATCAAGGTCGGTTTTATCTCGCTCCGAGATCTTTACCCTCACATTTGGCCAGCAGACCCAGATATGGAGAGTGTTCGGGAGGAGAAGATGAAAGAGAAGGCAGAACGGGAACGATTAAATCGACCAGGCGGTGGTGCCCTCAATGCATTGCTTGCCGCTGCGCCTTTACCAGACGACACTATTGACGCAAGAGAAAATGCAAGGCTTCGCGAAGCCGATGCAGCTCGAAGAAACGCTGCCAAGGTAGACCAGACTGCTGACAGGGCGACACCAGTAGCTCAACCCGAAGATAATTCGGATGAGCTTCCTGAGCCTTCCGAACAGAAAGTTCAACTATTGAAGAGTCTATTGTGTATTGGTGCACTACCTGAAGCCCTGTTCATGCTAGGCCGCTTCCCTTGGCTTCCAGATGCTTTCCCTGAACTTCCTGAACACATCCACAGAATTCTACACCATTCTTTATCAAAGGTTTACGAGCCGTTGCGGCCGCTCAACAACCATCCGGGTCTGCGAGACTTACAGAAGCTACCAGATCCCGACCAGACTGGAGCTGCCAGGGGCGAGATCAAACTCATGGATGCTCCGGCGCGGAAGACCATGCGATGGGCCCAGTTGGATAAGGAAGACACCAATGAGGCTATCGATTACAAGTTCTACTGGGACGACTGGGCCGATAGCGTTCCTGTGTGTCAGAACGTTGACGATGTCTTCACGTTATGTTCTTCACTATTGAACCTTACAGGAGTTAAGATCGGCCAGGATACTGCGCTCTTACTAAAGCTCGTCCGCATAGGAAGTCATTCTTTGGCGACTGAGACCTCAGAGTCCAATTTGTCTCGTTGGATTGACCTCTCTAAGCGAGTAATTGTGCCAGCAGTGTCTCTTACAAAATGCAAACCCGGAGCGGTTAATGAGGTCTTCGAGCTTATCAACAGATTCTCGACGCCAACGCGATACAACATCTACGCAGAGTGGTACTCAGGACAGACCTCTCGCTTGCCTGACATGAAGGCAGCTTTCGACCAAGCAAAAGCTGAGACGAAGGATGTCCTCAAGCGCATCAGCAAGACTACTCTGAAACCCATGGCTCGAGCCTTATCAAAAGTAGCATACGCGAACCCTGGCATTGTCTTCGCCGTCGCCATCGCCCAGCTCGAATCGTACGACAATATCGTCGATGCCGTGGTCGACTGCGCTCGATACTTCACATTCCTCGCCTATGATGTCCTCATTTGGTCCTTGATGAGTGCTCTTGGTGGCACAGGAAGGAACAGAGTTCAAACAGACGGCATGCTAACCAGCAAATGGCTTGCAGCGTTGTCACTGTTTGCTGGCAAGGTCTTCAAGAAGTACTCGGTTCTGAATCCCACACCTATCATCCAGTACGTTGCGGATCAGCTTCGGCGAGGAAATTCAACAGACCTCATTGTCCTCGAAGAAATAACTAAATCCATGGCCGGTATCATCTCAGACACCAATTTCAATGAGGCACAAGTCTTAGCAATGGCTGGCGGTGAGCTTTTACAAGCTCAGACCCTGTTACAATTGTTTGATCAGCGACACGAGTCAAAGAATACTGCCAAGCGTCTGATGCGATCATTGACAGATTCCAAATTGGCTGGTCAGATTCTTGTGTCGCTTGCGCAGGAACGACAGACCGGCATCTATAGAATTGAGGAGCAGAACGCTCACCCAAAATTACTTGGCAATTTGGCCGACCAGCTACATCGTATACTCGTGCAGTACACGGATCTTTTGAGAAGCAACCTGTCTGTCAGAGACTTCGACGTCTTCGTGCCAGGTGTCGCAAAGTTGGTTACCGAATTTGGTATCGATCCCAGCATCGCCTTTTGGATCAGTCGACCATCCATTGCTACTGCGGTGGCAGAGTACGATGCTAAGAATGGGAAACGTAAACCAGACGCCAGCAGGTCGCCGGCCAAAGAGCCCGCGGAAGGAACGATCAAAGCAGAGACTGGGTTGGCCGCGGATAAGAGTTTAGTCGACGAAGGTGCAAATCCAGCACCTACTGAAGACGCAATGGATGTGTCAGAAGCCCCGGTGAACGGAGCGCCGAACACAGACAATATCGACACGGGCACTAAAGACGCCGCAAAACTCTCGCCGATGACTTCGCCGCCACTAGCCAAGTCTGAAATTGTACAGCAGCCATGGCATCCGATACTGCAAGAATTGATGGAAGCAATTCGCCCAGCTTTACCCGAAAAGACTTGGGAGACATTGAGTCTACCATTCTATGTGACGTTCTGGTCCTTATCCTTGTCGGACATGGATATCGCGGCAACGAGCTATCAGGATGAGAATGGCCGGCAACAGAAAAAAATCAAGGCCATCAGCGATGATCGCCAAGACGTCACCCGTGTAGGCACGGCAAGAAAAGACCTGGAGAGAAAAGCAATTTCCGATTTGCAGGATCGACTGTCAAGGGAGCGCGAGTCTCGTGTCGGTGTTTATGCATCTGTGCGCAAACGAATGATGAAAGAGAGAAACCACTGGTTTCCGGGCACTGTTGGGAACTGGGAAGTATTCAACGTCGCATTGATTGAGCAGTGCTTCTTTCCGAGGATTGTGATATCGCCTCTGGATGCATTATACACATTCAAGATGTTCACATTTCTTCATACGTCTGGAGCAACAAATTTCAGGACTATGGGTGTCTTGGACCAATTCTTCAAAGAGAAAAGGCTTACATCAATGATGTTCTTATGTACAGCCAAGGAAGCTGAAAATTTGGGCCGTTTCCTCAACGAGATGCTTCGATACCTGAGTCGATGGCATACGAACAAGAAAGATTACGAGAAGGAGGCGTTTGGTGTTAAGAAAGACTTGCCCGGATTTACTAAAAGAATGGGGAATGATAAGTCCCAATATGCATTCTTGGACTATGAAGATTTCCGTAGGCTGCTCCTCAAGTGGCATCGAAATCTCAGCTTTGCAATCAAGGTCTGTATAGGCAGTGGCGAGTATATGCATATCCGCAACGCTGTCAACGTACTCAACAACATCAATCAACACTTCCCCGCTGTCAATTGGATGGGAAAAGGCTTGCTGGATAGCATGACGGATATGAATAAGTCTGAGTCTCGAGAAGACTTGAAGGTTGCAGCCATGTCATTGATGGGTGCACTTAAGAGGCGGGAGAAGGACTGGGTACTTCCACAAGCCTTTAGTTTAGTGAGCATTCCTACTTTGTCTAACGATCTAGATCTAACAACCATCCGAGGCACATAATGACAATGGCGCCTCGAACACTGCGGGAACCCGATCTGCATCAGCGAAGCCATCAACTCCACGGCCCAACGGAGAAGCACTCAAGACCTTGAACCCTACAGCTCCTGAATTTCAGCCAAGCCCCCGCGAATCGTAAGTCTTGATACTTCAAGTCTTCCCGGGGATCAATCTGCTGACTCGACGAACTACAGTGTCAATGGTATCGCCAAAATGGACGGCACTTCCGACAAAATTGATGCCGAGGATGGGGAGATCGAGGATGCGAAAATGACAGATGCACCAGCCAACAATGGCACGGCCTCAAACAGCGCACAAATTACCAACGGAAGCTCAGCGGATACGCCGAAGCCAAGCGCTGAGCCGGTGGTGGCGACCACGATACCAGAAGTACCCAGGTCGCCGCGAATTGAGTCACCAGCTCCGAGACCTGAAGTCAAGCCGACGCCGCCTCCAACTTCAGATCTCGTACCTCCAACCAGACCTGATGTCGACCGGGCTGAATCTTCAGGCGCTTCTAATGGACGGGCGCAACACAATCTTCCCAGCAAGCCAGAACCATCGCAACCAAGAGCTGGTGATCATCGCTTGTATCCGAGAGCTAGCGATCGTGGACCGCATGATTATGTCAGGGATGCTCGCTATCCTGAGCGTGGGGAGCCTAGAGAACTGCTTCGAGATAGGGGCCAGGACCGCTCGTTACCTGGACCCTATTCGCATAGCCATGAACGAGCACAAGCAATGGAGAGAGACCGCATGAATCAAAGCTGGAACAATGACAAAGCGCCGCCAGGTCGATCTGGTGTTGATGATCGCCATGGAGAGCCACATGCTCGAGATTCAAGATACCCAGCTCGAGACGAACGAATAGAAAGGCCCGTAGGAGATAGGCAATATCCTGAACAGCATCTCGGTCGCAGAGACGCAGATACTTTGAGGCAGCAGCCTAGAGACACGGCTATGCCTCCACCAAGGCCGATAATTCCTCAGCATCCGGTTGACCCTGCTAGGGCCGCTCTCATCCATGGCCAAGCTCCCGACCGAGGACAGTCCGATAACATTCATCCTGATCGCCGCGCTGATTTAGTACGGCCCGACGGACATACATACCCTGAGCGCAGATCCCGAGGACCTTCTCCATCACGAGCAGATGATCTTCGCGTTACAAGATACGGCGATCGTCCACCAATGAACGGGCGTCGTCCAATTGAAGAGGCTGCACGTCCTGTTCCGCCACGCTTTGAAGAACCACACGCCCCAACTGGTCCCCGAACAGGCGGCCGTCCAGCCAGTGTTGGTTCTGGTCCGTTGAACTCGAGCGAGAGATTTAGGGACTCGATGAAGCCATCGACTGCTGCGCCACCGCTTGACCCGAATCACGGCCGATTAAGCCATGATTCCAGCTTCGGTACCAGGCAGCCAGAGTCGCAGTACGGTCGACTTACGTCGGACAATGACATACCATCGGGTCCTCGATTGGCAAACGGGAATCATCCGCCTCCACAGCGAGGCGGTCGTAATGTCAGCGCCCCCCAACCTCAGCTCAATACTCAACTCCCTCCTCCAAATTCAGGACCAGCAACTCCAGTGCAAAAGAGGCAAGCTCCAAGCGGGCCTTCGATGAGAGGGTCCCCTCGAAAGCCGCCTCCTTTCCCACCAAATGCTACTACCTCATCGGCGCCTCCCACACCTGCCGCTCAGAGTCCGGATACAGCTGGCATCCACCCAGACCGCCTCAAAGCACTGCAAGGTGTCGGGGCTGTGGCTAGTGAGAGTCAAGCTCAGAGCAGGATAGGGCCGAGGCAAGCTCCACCTCCAGTCTCAATGCCGCCTAGGGGACCGAACAACAACTTATTACCCAGTCCGGTCGGCCCATCAGCAAACAATCGTGGGCCTCCGACAGGTCCTTCGATGCCTAATGACAGAAGTGGCAGAGACAAACGTACCTTTGCTGGTATTCAGAACGTCCTCCAACAGGCCGGTGCGCCGAGTATGCCTGAGAGGTCTGGTCAAGGAGCTAGTATCCGAGGCCGAGGCGGTCGTGCAAATAACGTCAACGGCCCTTCTCCTGTGACCTCTGCTCCACCAACGCCAGGCTTTCCCAGACCGGACCAGCAACTGTCCCGTGAAGACCTATTTGCTGGGAGACCGAATGGACCACCACCTCAGCAGTCAGAAGACGACACCGCTTATGGCAGGGGCGGTAGACACGGTGTACCGCAAGATGGCCCAAGAGAAGGCGACCGCCGGTCTGACAGACACCGAAGCCGTTCGGCTGACAAAACCAGACAAGCCGCAGCAACGCTCCGGAATCGCGAAGGAGAGACAGCACAAGGTAGAGACGGCGTGCGAGATCACCGGGCCAGAGGCAACGATGGTCCCCCTGAGCGAGATCTCCGAGGAGGCCATGGAGCGTTGGAAGGCAACATTCGAGGCGGTAGTGGCGCTCCTGAGCGAGAGGGACGCGATCGAGGGCAGGCAAGAGACGGCCGGCGGAGGGACGAGGGACAGTATCGAGAGCGTGATCAGCGAGAGAGTGGTGATCGACGGGAGGAGCGAGACAGGAGGGATGGGGGCGGGAGTGGTAGGAAGAGAGGCCGTGGGGACGAAGGACAGAACGAGAGGAACTTTTCGGATAGCAAGAGAGCTAGGAGATGAAACGGCAGTTCACAGAGTGCGAGTAGGGAATTCTGTACCAAACCATGGCATCCACAGCGAAGGAAGTTGCATTCTAGGGGAGTTTAAGGGGATAGTTTGCAGGAAGTCCTCTGCATCTGGAACGGGTAAGATGTATGTATTTGGACGATGATTTAGACAGCTGGAAGCATTATCCATGTTAGGACAGCACACGCGCCTACATGATATCTATGCATTTGTGAAGTGAGCATGAGCTGTATATTGCAGACTGCTTCGGAAAAGGATGCATGGCGCGGTCGCTAGAGGCCAGCCGGTCGAGCCGGTCGAGCTGGTGGAATGTGCCTTGCTTGCGAGTGATCGTTGGTACTGAATGTTTTGGCAGGGTTTCCAGCATTCAAGGCCAGTCCATGCCCACCCGTTCCTTTTGTCTTCTTTGTATCAATAACTACCTCCTATCAGAAGCTTTGACCGACTTCCGAGCTCTCGGCCAGACATGGAGGAGGGAAGTCCCTCACAGCTAACCCTTTTGCAGATCGCCGAGCCCAATTCTCGGCGCATTTGACAGGTCGAGACAAGAGAGGCCGGCAGTGGACAGGAACAAGCGACAGGGCGATGCAGGGATCCGGACGATTCAACGATGTCGTGCTAAAGGCGCACCTACCACGGGCTGGACCGCTGGACCTGCTGCTCCGCACTGCTATTGGTCGTGATTGAACTCGCGTGGCATCGTCGATGTGCAAGTGCCACTAGCCTTGGTCTTAATCCTGGTTCGCAAACTCTGTTTGGTAGTTAAGTTCTACGAAAATTGGACGGGCCAGGAGTGAATAGTAGGGGGAATTAGAAGTAGTAGCAGAAAAGTAAACGGCTCCCCTCTTCCCCGTCGTGACAACATCTTCCGCTTGATACTGAATATACTATTACCCCAGTCTCTTAATGTCGTGAGTGACCAAGGACTGGCGTTTGACGAGTTTCACCTCGGATTTTGCATCGCCCCTCAACCGTTGCGACTTCGCCCGATCCTATCGTGGCACAGCCATATCTCAACGCTGTGGAGCAGGAAGTGATCCGCGATCCTTTGACAGAGTGTCAGCAACCCCGCCAAATTTCCATCATGGGCATTTCCAAACGGAAGTTCTCCTTCTCTTCGCTGCGCCTTGTGAGTCTCCTGCACCCCACCCAAGACTGCTCTATGCAACGCTGGCCATCTGAAAACGGCATTGTCGGACTACGAAGAGGAACATGGGAGCTGACAAGATCATAGAAAACGTCGTCGCCAGCAATTGACGCGGGAACAGACTACGACATTGATACCTCTCCACCCTACAGTCCGACCCCCTCCGAAATGGAACGTCCCAGCGTGCACCCACAGCTTATATTCGATCTGCGGCAAGCATGCGCCGTCATAGTGAACGAAACAAACCCTCCGGATCCAGATGAAGAGCCAGCTCATTATGAAACACTCAGGGTATTTGAGGAGGAACGGAAAGCGAAGTACGTAGCACAGGCTCGTGCTGCCGATGTCAAGTCACAAAAAGCGGAGATCAAGTCGGCCCGAACGGAGCAGCGCGCAAACGAGAAGGCGCAGAAGGAAAAGGCCCGGCAAGTGGAGGCGGAAGCACGGCGAGCGATCGCGAGAGACGCCGAGCCTGAGCGGAGGAGGGTGATTGAACGGCAAGCAGAGCTCCGAATGGGAAAGACCGCGGATGCGGCGAAAGAACAATCTCGAAAGGAGCCACCCAGACGATACTCTACACGGAGGCCATTCCAGGATGTGCCCTCGCTTGGTCCGAAACCAGAACCTCGAGCTGCCACGCCCATGGACGCAGATGCAAGCTTTGAGGGACCTACGAGCAGTGCAAGACCGGCAGAAATCTACTGCCCAGCCATGGAACCACTTGAGCCAACCCACACAAAGATATCCACCAAGGCTAAGGGGAAGCAAAGAGAAGTGGACCCTGATCGCCATCGACAGCCCTCAGAAACTCGCAGTATCACCCGACTGGAGCTTCTCCCGCCAGTGCATGCAACGATCGTAACGAACAGCCAAGCCAAACAAACAGAGGGTCAGGAGCCAGTCCTTGACCACATTCGTGCTAGTTTGCTCGGCCGACCTAAAACCTCCGCTGCGGCTACAGTGGACTATGATGAGCCATCGGGCGGATCAAGCAAATCCAGTACACGCTCAAATACCGATTACGACCACCATGCCCGCCCAACGTCGACTGCTGTCACTTCTGCTGTCTTGACGCCCGGCGATGACAAGCGGATATCGGACAACAGACAACCGTCAGTCGACTCGTACATAAGGACGCCATCTGATGATTCTTGCCAAAGCGGAGATGCTATTGCCCACGCCAAAGCACGGCAGGATCACACGGCCGCCCTTCGACTAGCGGAGGAGAAATATAGCAAAAGTGGTCGGGCAGCCAGACCGGGGAGCAAGGCGTCGAAACGGTCCAGGAGATGGGGAGGTGATGGTGACTCAGATTATGAAAGACCGCTGAGCAGAGCCGGTAGCATATCGGAAAGCATTCGAAGCGGTATAAGCCACTACATCAGACCACGAGCAAGTCAGGATAGCATGCGATCAGGGCGATCATCTGCATCTGGGCTTTCAAGATCGCACAGCCGAAGCAGCAGTACAAGCAGGAGAAGTAGCAGTGGCTGGTGGCGGGGAGGCCTACGGCGGAAGGACAGCTGGAGCTCCTTTCGTAGCACAAGACCGGATCAAGATGAGCCCTCTAAACTTCGAAAGAATGGGGAACCAAACTTGAACCGCCCTCTACCCGCTTTACCAGGACTGGATCAATACAAAGAGACGAAAACACATATCGGCCAATTAATGAAAGGCGGCGCCCGCGGCCGCAAGAAAGAAAAGACCCCAGGACCGGAAGGACCGTATCCACTTCAACAGCAACAAGCAAACGGCCATATCAAGAAAGAGTCCATCTCCGGCCCTGTTCTCCGCAACGAGAGCATGGAACGCACATTGCACCGCTATCGCGAATCACAAATAATGCAAGATCCACCACGCAAACCGTCTTACTCGCAAACACGACACGAATCCCCCGGCCGCACTGGCCCCCGCGAAAACGTACGCGAAGACTCGGAGAGCTTCATGCTGCGCTCCACATCACGACAAGGACAAGAATTCTCACGCTCCCAATCCCGTCAGGAAAACCCCCGCTCTCAATCCCGCAACGAGATACCATTCAAACCTGCCAAAAACCGTCGCGACTCCGAGTCCACCGCCACAATGCGGAAGCCGCCGCCTACCATGATTCGCGGTCCCAGCTGGCACAAAGAAATCGAGGCCGGTGTCTACCCGCGACCGATGGATATCAACAAAGGCCCTATCGAAGTCAGATATGAGAACGGAATGTTTATACATGAGGTTGCGACGCCGAGTGCAACTGTTCTGGAGGCATCCAGCCCGACGAAGAAAAGGCATGGGGATGGTGGAGGGTTGAAGGGACGTGTGGGGAGGATGTTTGGGGGGAGGGATGCGGGTGGGGGTGCGAGGAGGGTGGTGCAGAGGAGTGTTACTGCGTCTTGATATCTGTACATGTTTGAGGAGTGAGGAGCAGGGGAACTGTGTCATGATTTATGACATTCATGTCGATTGGTGGAAAAAGGACGCTCATTGCATGATGCTCATGGAGGGGATATGTCCCTCGATAAGCGATGGTGCTTGGTTTGCGCTATCGACGGTAGTCTTTGTTGGAATTTCTAATACTCTTTCTGCAGATCATCGACATTTAAAGGCATGCGCAGGCTTATAGGCGTTATATATCTCAAGTCGATATGGGTATGTATATTATGTATCTTGTATCTATGTCATCGCAACTATAATCTGTATATCCACATCTCACACCTCACCCTTTCCTTAAAAGAAACCTAACACAGAAGACGTACACTCGATCTTTCGTATGGGGACGAGTGCTGTACCCACCCCTAGTAGTGCGTAAGACTTTTGGTGTTGATCGCGTTTTGGAATTGGTAGTTGGGTAGGATTTCTGGGGTTGTGGATATGGGTATAAAGCGTAAGTAAGGTAAGGGAAATTAGAGCCAGGTTTTTAGTTACGGAGGTGGGAGGTACGAGGTTAGGTACGAGGTTAGGTAGGGGGGTGGTATGTATGTACTAGTAATTCAGGGGGGAAGGCTGGTAGGGTACACTTGCTTGAGGAGGTTTAGCGGGGCTAGTTGTTATTTTGGTCACGGAAGTCCTGAGTCCGTGGGGTGGTGAATAGATAAGATAATTAGGCTAAAGAAGGAAGGAGGAGGATGACACCGAAAGTCTTAAGCAAGCGGCAAAAACTATAGGGGATAGCGTGCCGAAGGTTTTCAGCTTGCTTCCGGGGACTGTACGTATTAGCAGGGTGCGGTTTCTAGGCGGACTCATCCTCCTAGCTTGGTAAGATGTTGGTGTACCCCCTGTTAGTACTAACTCGAGACTTTTAATATCATCCTTCGTAGATACTTATGAAGTAAAGTACATGAAGTTAATATTCGCTAAGCGGGCGCGCTAGTCCTAATAAGGCGTAGTAGCTACCGATAAGACTGTCTGATCCGCTAGAGCCCGTTGCTAATATACCTAATATCTTGCCAGCCAATCAGCAAATACTGACTGTGATGTATTCCAAATGGTACGAAGGACGCGCATGGGTTCAAGGA
>JAABUL010005467.1_pt1 | contig 15796 bp, 8 predicted proteins | sample 5559151 | NCBI WGS metagenome assembly JAABUL01 (sample SAMN10711876, study PRJNA513368) | rock metagenome | isolation source: Antarctica rocks | place: Antarctica: Victoria Land, Pudding Butte sud | reverse complement strand
GGGGTCGTAGTAGTAGTAGTAGTAGTAGTAGTATATTCATAGATCGACCCGCACTCTAAAGAGCGCATGCGGCATCTAACTATAGGCAGGTATTCAATCTTGTCTAATTATTAAGCTATTTACATTGTAGCGTGATTTTATCTACGAAGTCTCGTTCGTTGAAGTTAGGAACTTCTAGATGAGATCTCTTGTTCGTTTTTCTTTTCTTTGTGTGCGTAATTGTATGTCCACAAGAGTTATTGCTTGCGATAGCTTTTAAGAGTATACTTAATAGACAAATCTATGTTTGAAGTAGACATCGTTTCTTGCTATGTAGAAGCTTTATTGTTTATTAAGAATCGAGTTCTTGTTTTCGTCTTTTAAGAGCTTTAATAGAAGATAATTTGTAATTATTAAAACATAAAAAGAGATCTCGATAATAAGTAGTTAAGTAGCTAATTATTTTTTGACAACAAGCAATAAAGCGATTGTCGCTTTTGTAACAAAATAATAGAATATATCTATTGTTATTGTCTTTAAGTAGCAAGTCTTTCTCGCAATTTTTGAAAAATTAAGTAAATATTCGATCGACGTTTTGACGCATTAAAGATGTCTATAGAAATTGCTACTTGCAACAACTTTCGAAGATATTTGTTTGTTTAAGTAGTAATTTGTTGTAAACATTCTATAATTGTATTTATAATATGTTTTAATTTTTTTGTTTTGTTTCTTGTTTTTAGTCTCTAGTTCTTTATTTCTTCGCGAGCAAGATATAGATAATGCTATTAATATAAAAGCTATAAATTGTAAATATATAAATCTACATTTAATAATACTTCTCTATGCGTTAATTGTTGTCATACTATAGCAATTGACGCTTGATTGACAACAATTACTTTTGAAGATTTATTTCGATTTTGTGTATTTTTTAAGAGACAATTCTTCTTGTTTTTGTCGAAGTTCGTATTGTTGTTCTTGATATTGCAAAATTGCTTAAGCAATTTTGTGTTTATTAAGAATAATGTTGTTTTCTTAACAAATATTGAATTATTTAAAAGCTTCTTTAAGTTATATCTATTTTGTCTATAATACTTTTGTCGAAGTCGTATTTATCTTGAATATTGCAACAACACATATTGTACGTTTTTTACGCTTTCGTATTTGCAAAACTTGTTAATCTCGACTTTAATGCAATAAAAATAGCTCTTTAAATCTATTTTGTTAATTTTAGTTTGCACAAACATCGAGACTCTTAATTGCTTTAATTTACGATATTTGATTAAATTCTTTATGCTAGAATTGAGAATAAGTTTGTGTGTAGCTTGTCTATGTTGCGCTTTGTTTTAATCTACAAATTATTGCGCGTTTGTTTAGACTCTTACTTTTAATTTAACAATTAAAATAAAAATTTGAAGCTCTATAAAGATAGCAATTGACGATTTATATTTTTTAAATCTTTATTTGATCGCTTTCTTAGTTGCTATATTAGTAGCTTTGTTGTTAAATACTCTCTTGTAAACGAAAATTTATTGTAAAGTAACGTTTTGTTTTAGTTAATAATAAAGTTCGACTATGCGTTTAAGCATATATTAATTCGTTTAATTTTTGAAACAACAAAATAATCTAATAGTTGCTTAATTGTTAACAAAGATATATATTAATTGTTTAGTGTTATTTGTCTTTTTAATTAACTTTAATGTTATAATAATCTCGTAAAGTTTATTGAAATAAATAGTAAATTTGTTAACAAAGTCTAAATAAATCTTTCTTGTATATACTATTAAAGATAATTATTTTAAAATTATAGCAATTTTCTATATTGTTAAGAAGTCTATGCAATTATCTATTTTGCTTTTATTTATATAAAACATAATATTATTCGAATTTGAGCAAATTGCGTTGTAATTGATCTTGGCATAATTGTTATTCGTAACAATATAATTTTTAATAAAAATTTATTATAGCGAGAAGATATATGCGCAATGTTGTTCGATATTGCTAAATAATTAATTGAAGATTGTCTAATATTAAATTTCTAACTTGCGAAAAGAACTTAGTTGACTAAATATATGTTAATCGATTTAAATTTAATTGATATTTAAACTAAAGTTTTCGCGAATTGCTATAATTTCTTTGTATATTCGACTAGACACTTGTTACGAGTTTACTAAAGCTATATTAGTGATTTAGGTTCTACGTTTTTGGGCGAACTTGTTATTATGTTTGCCATACTTAAGAAGCGAGCAACTTGAGTATAATGTTTGTCATGCTTGACGAACGAACATTACGAACAATCATGTTCGCATTGTTCGACAAACGAACAAGATAAACAATTAGTATTTTCTTAGTATATAGAAACTAAAATACGACTCTCTTATGAATCGTGTTTAACTTATCATAAATTTTTACTTATTATTACTTTGATTCATCGAATCTTTTTTAAGATTTATTGAACATAAAAATTGTCTATAGTTGTAAATCTTTGTTATTAAGTAATTGCTTACATTGCTTGAAGACGTCTACAAATCTCTTTAATAACACAATTTATTTTAATATCTTCGTAAAAAGTACTAGCGTAACACTTTAAACACTTTAAGAATGTTTGTATTAAATCAATGCGTCTCTATTCTAAACACTAATTTATCAACATTACGTCGATCATTAGTTATAAGAGACGACAAGATTAGAATTAATAAACTTAATATTTATTATGAAGATCGTATTGATTTAGAGAACTAGTTTATGCAAGTAAATATCTATTTTATCTTCTATTTTGTTCTAGCGAACTAAAAGACGATTTTTGCATTAACATTTCTTAGAGAAAGAGTCTAGCATTGGCTCAAGTCAAACTTACGAAAGTACGTGAAAAACAATAGCGAAAACTCTCGTACAATGTTCATAAACTTCAATAACTTTAAGAGAGAGCTTCGAAGAATCTTTGAAACATCTAACGAGAAACAAATTGCGAAAAGAGTGATTTAGCATTTAATTTAACGAATCTTTGCAATAGACTACGTCGCTAGATTCTAAAAGTATGTTAATTTAATCAAATAAGACGATGTCGCATTTATAATAATGTTTCGATAAAATTTTAAAAACAATCTAAAGAACGAGATTATGCGTGATGAGAAAACTTTTAACGATATATTCGATCTCATCGAAGTAGTTATCGATTTCGACGATAAATTGTATAAAAGAGCTATAAAAAAAAGATATAATCAATTTTAAAAAAGAATAGAAATCTTCTTTAAACTAGCGATCGAATATTAATAAAGAGGATTTTGTTCTAATTAAAAGTATAGCAACTTCAATTATTGTGAATCTACATCTATGAAACTAGATTTCACTTAGCAACGTAAAGAGAAGAATTTTAGAAAAAAGCAAAATAATAAATCTTAAAAAACGTGCTATTTATGTGACAAATTGGGCCACTTCGCAAGAGATTGTCGATCACGAAACTTAATAAATCGCTAACAAATCAATGCTATGTTAAGAGAGACATTTAATAGCTAGAACGACATCAAGAAGCAAACCAACATAGAGGCGAACACCCTCGAAATTGGATTGAACGACGACTACTATCTAATAGAAAACCCAAATTAGTTATAGAAAGTCCTAGATGAAACATTATTAGACAAGGCATTCGCATTTACGCAAAAAGTTAATCAAATACTTAACGAGATTATGAGAGCGAAACGATCAAGAACGTCATATTTTTATTTAGCAATAAACTTAGACGACAAATACGATTAAAAGAATTTTCACGAATGTCTAGAAGACATCACGAAACATCTTAACGCTTTAGTTAGCTCATTAAGAAAGAGAGAGATAAATTAAATCGTAGATAAATGCGAGGAAGCGCTAGAAAGCGACGCCACTATAGAAAGAGAAATTTCTAATGAAATCGAACGACAACTAAGCAATGTAAGTTTATTTCAAAAGAAAATAAATAAAGCAAAGAAATACGCGACACTTAGTTGAACAAGATGCTATAACGACTTATGCTAAACTCACTTAGAAGACAAAGAAGAAGCTAATTAATTTTCTAGAAAGCCAAAATTATTAATCTAACATAGAAAGAAAGCTTAACGCAAGCAAACGCTTGAAGCAAAAATCTTAGCATTAGAACAAGAAAAAGTTCAAATTTTTTAATAAAGAGCATACTAAAGAAATGCAATATGTTAGCTCAATAGTAGCAACTAAACTTAATAGTATACGTACGATGTTTTATCACATTAGTTAAAGTTAATGAACGACAATTTATCGCAATGATCGATTTTGATGCGATAGATAATTTTATAACTAGAGCTTTTGTTAAGAGAAAAGAATACTCTACTTAAAAGAAGTCTAACGCATACAATCTAATAATTGTAGATAAAAACTCATTACTCGATAAGAATGAAAAAGTGAATAAAGAAACGAAGTTATTATTGATAGCTATTTAGCAACATTACGAGAAACTAATTTTTAATATAGTAAGAATAATCATTTATAATATCGTTTTAGAAATGTCTTAATTAAAGCAACACAATTTAGAAGTTAACTAAAATATACGAGTACTTAGATTTGCGCGATGTGATCACGTAGTTCACATTCAATCTACGCATCAATAGCGTTCAATAATAGATAAAAGAACGAATTAAAAATCGATCGCAAGCAACGAACTTGCATTTTTGCAAAAAAACGATTTAACAAAGTTCGACTCAATAGACATTAATAAAGATTAATTAAGTTACAAAGTTAAAGTAAATGAAAAAAATTACGAATCTTTTAGAAACCTTAGACTATTTAATACAACGAAGAAATCGCTAAAATACGTATCACGAATATATAACAATTAGAAGTATCTATTTCAAAAAAAGAAAATAACAAAAGTTTTTTCTAAACATTAATCGTAAGATTACGAAATTAGACTTAAATTAGGCAAGCAATTTACGTTTGAACTTATATATGCTTTATTTAAGAAGAAGCTCGAAGTACTTCGCAAATACTTGACAAAAAATGAAAAAAAAATTTTTATTAAAAAATCCTAATTATAGACAAGATACTTAATTCTCTTTGTATCAAAGAAGGATAAAACTCTTCGTCTATGTATTAATTACTAGAAGCTAAATAATATTACGATCAAAAATCAATATTTACTACTTAATATTAGCGAACTTTAGAATCGATTATTTGAAGCGAAGTACTTTATTAAATTAGATCTACAAAAAGCGTACAACTAAATTAAAATAAAGATAAAGAAAGAGTAAAAGATAGCTTTTCGCATACGATATAGATTATACAAATATATAATAATGTCGTTCGAGTTTACGAACGTCTTAATAATGTGTTAAGAAATGATTAATGATGCATTACGACAATATTTGAATCGATTTGTTATAGCGTACTTGAACGACATCATAATTTATTCGAAAATTTTAAAAGAGCATGTTAGTTATATTTCTAAAGTATTAAAATGTCTAGACATGAGAAATTTACATTTTAAGTCAAAGAAATGCGAATTTCATTAAGAGAAAGTTAACTTCTTTAAATTTGTCGTTGAACGACACGAAGTACGCATGAATCTTAAGAAGCTACAAGCAATTAAAGAATAAAAATTATCAATAAATGTTAAAGAAATATAATTCTTCTTAGATTTCATAAACTATAATAAGAAGTTCATCAAAAACTACTTAGTAAACGCGATATCATTAACAAACTTTACGAAGAAAAATACGTCATAATTATAAAAACTTGTAGAAAAGAAATCATTCTAGAATTTTAAGCTAAAATGCTTGAAGAAGCTAATATTAAAAATGTACGATTTGCGATTGTTAAATAGAATTGAAATCGACGCATTAGATCTAGTTATCAATGCATGCTTTAACTAAAAACATGAAAACATGTAACATCTAGTGACATATCTCTCGAGAAAACTCTTGCTAGTTAAATAGAATTATGATGTTCACAATAAGAAACTACTCGCTATAGTAGTTTCCTTGAAGTCATAAAGAGTATACATAAAAGAATTATTGGAATTTACAATTTTTATAGATTACAAGAATCTTGTATACTTCACTACTACGAAACAACTAAATAGAAGATAGATGCGATGATTAGAAAGACTTAGATAATACAAGTTTAAAATACAATATATTTTAGGCAAAAATAATGATAGAGTAGACGCACTTAATAGAAGAAGTGATTACATAGAAACGAAGAAATCGTTTAATTATAACATACTTAAAATTAACAAAAACTAATCACTATTAGTAAAAAAATACGAGCTAAATGTTACACTACGAATACTTCGAGATAATACGAAAGAGTTTTCAATAAAGAAAGAAAAACTTTAAATATTTATTGACAAGATCGACGAATGTATAAAGAAACATCATGACGAATCATTGCAAAGACATTTAGAAATAACAAAAATTCTTTAATTTTTACGTCAACATTGTTAGTTTTTACAAATGAGACAAGTTGTTAAGACATATATTAAACGATGTCTTAGTTGTTAGTAAAACAAGCATGATACGCATGCGAACTATGGCGAAATCTAATATTAGAAATTATCTAAATCGTTATAAGATGAAGTTACGATAAACTTTATTATTAAGTTGCCAAAGTTGATGAATCTAGCAACTAGAGATAGATATAATTTAATATTAATAATGATTGATAAACTTATTAAGTACTTACATATTATCGCATGCAAAGAGAAGTTCATCGCAAAACAATTAAAATACATTATATTGAATCGACTTATACGATATCACGATATATTTAAGGGACTAACTAGTGATAAAGACAAGCTCTTTATGTTTAACTATTGAAAGACGCTTCTTTTAATGTTAGATACAAAACTTTAAATGTCTATTGTCTATCATTCGATTACGAATGATTAGATAGAAAGAACGAATCAAAGTCTTAAGCAATATTTAAGACACTACATCAACAATACTTATAGCAATTGAGTATCACTTTTATCTATAACGCAACTAGCACTCAATGCAAAGGTTTTAAATATCACTAAGATAACTTTATTCTTCGCTAATTATAACAAGGAACTTAATCTCTTTAGAAAAGAGCGCACGCATTTGTTTGCGCAATTAGTTATCAAAAGAATAACAATATTAAAAAAGATACACAACAACATCTTAAAGATGCAAAAAAAATTAATCAAATATTAAAATAAGAAACGAAAAACGACACCTTAGCTAAAAGAGAAAGATAAGATATATCTTTTTACAAAAAATCTTAGAATAAAGAAGCTAAGCAAGAAATTAAATCATGTCAAAGTTGAATCGTTTCTCGTCAAAAAGACTAAGAAATCAATCAACTATAAACTCGATTTATCTAAGAACGCTAAAATATTTCTAGTATTTTATATTTTATTATTGGAGTCAACAAACTTAATCACGCCTTTATAGAACACATTTTATTTTCATTCGCAAAAAGAGAATCAATTCGAGATCGAGAAAATTCTACGATAGAAAAATCAAAAGTATTTTATTAAATGAAAAGAATACTCTATCTTAAAGAATACGTAAGAATCAAAGAAGAATCTTAATCGTTGTCGAAATTTTCTAAAGAAATTTTATTAAAACAAGGCATAGAAACAACATCTCAATTTTAATTAATTAAAAGTTAAAATTGTTCGAACGACACAAATAGCAACTCAAGAATCTTTGTAACGAACTCGACGAAATGTGCTTCATTCATCTCTAGATCGTCAATGTTCTTTTATTTCATCACAATCATTTCTTTCTTCTTATTTTTCAAAAATCTAGTTGTTTTTCTAATCGACTTAGCTTCGCACGCGCATCGCGCACTTCTTTTTTTAAGCGCATTCGCTCTTCATAAATTCGTTTAATTGATATAAAAGAAATTGCCAAATCACAATCACAACTAGATCGCACACACTTTACACACTTTTTAAAATCATTATTTACACAATAGATTTTACTAGACATCGTACAATTACGACAAAAACGCATTGCTAAAAACATTAAATTCAAAGCGTCAAAAAAATCTTTTTTTCGAAAGAAGAAATTTCTAATATTAATCTTTCTTGAAGGCATGATGAAAAGACATTGAGTTTCGAGACGAAAACTTTAAAGAAAAGAGATAATGTTACAAGCTTATTAAAGCTATACTAGTGATTCAAGTTCTACGTCTTTGAGCGAATTTGTTATTATGTTCGTCATGTTTAAGAAGCAAATAATCTAAGTATGATGTTCGTTATGTTCGACGAACGAGTATTACGAGCAATCATGTTCGCATTGTTCGACGAACGAACAAAATAAACAATTAATATTTTCTTAGTATATAGAAACTAGAATACGACTCTCTTATGAATCGTATTTAACTTATTATAAATTTTTACTTATTGTTACTTTAGTTCATCGAACCTTTTTTAAGATTTATTGAACATAGAAATTGTCTATAGTTGCAAACCTTTGTTATCAAGTGATTGCTTGCATTGTCTAAAGACGTCTACAAATCTCTTCAACAACACAATTTATCCTAATATCTTCGTAGGAAGTACTAGCGTAACAACACTATTCTTAATATTAAGTTTGTCAATATATGTTTTAAAGCTAAATAAATTAAAAGTAAATAAAACTTTATATTTAATGCAAAATTAATTGTAGTTCTAAAGACGTCGTCAATTATCTAAGCGACTTTGCGTTAAATAACTCTTATTGTCTTAAAAACTTTATTTTTATTCTTTTTAAATTTTTATTCTTTAAAGAGAACGTATTATGTAAAGACGCAATAAAAAAAAAGAGATAAAACAATTTCTCGATAAATTGTGCGTATATTTTCGAAATCTATATTTCAAATAAAGTTCGATAAAATTTAAAGAGCAACAAGACACTTAATTGCTTTTGTTTCTATTTGATTAAAATAAAGATTTTATTTAAGTTGTTTATCAATTGTAATTTTTAAATATTTATAGCTTTTTGTAGCTTTAATTGTAGTTGTTAATAGTTCTAAATTATATTTTAATTCTTTATTTAAATTTTTATTGTAAAAGTAAACTAGTTAATATTTTTTTAAATTAAATATCGAAATATATCTTTTTGTCTAATCTAAAACGCGATCGTAAAATTGTTTAAACTTTATAACATTCTTCTCTAATAAAAATTTAATAATTAAAATAGCGATATTGTCTATATAGTCGATAGCTACAACGTCTATATTTTTGTTGTTTAGAATATCGAGAAAATTTAAGTTGTAGAATAGATACAATATTGACAATATTAATAATTTCTAAAATATATTTATACTTGTGTCTATTTATTTGAAATTATAATTTAAAAGACAAAGTTAAGTTTTTTTATTTATTATAAAGCTCTCTATTTACTTTAATATTGTATTGTTAATTCTTTGTTTACAAAGATTATAAAGCAATCGACAATAAAATACGTTGTTAAAAGTATTTAAAACATTAAGTAAAAATAGATTTTCTATTAGCTTTTTCTTCTACTCTACGTGAATTTTTTTTACTAAGATATATATTGCTATTTTCGACAATATGCTCTTGCGTTCTTTTAAATGCAAATTTAAAAGTAAATTATATGTTTTTGTTATTTATAAAAGATAATTGATTTAAATTAATTTTAGAGTTTTGCTAATAGTATTAAGCAAAACAATCGATTGATATATTTTAAAAATATTGTATAACTTTTTTCTAGATTTCTTGAAAGCAATTGTAATCGATTGTTAAAAGTGTTCTAAACAATATTCTAATTGTATGGTAATTTAAAATAGTTGTTTAAATAATAAAATTAGACGCAAAAGCAATATTGAGAAAGCTCTATTGTTAATTTTATTGTTGTTAAGCGTTTTATTTTTTAAAATATTTTTAATAATGTTTTTTAATTTGTAATTTTTAATTTTTTTGAAGTTTATTAATTTAAAGTAGTTGTAATTGTTAATATTTAATAGATTTATATTTGAAGATTTAAAAAAAAAAATTTTTGCTAGTAGCTTTGCTTTGTTTATTTTGTAAATAACAATTTTTTTTTAAATATTTATAAAAGTTAATATATAAACTCTATAGAGATTGTCGCGATTCTTTGTTTATTTTGCGAGCTTTTAAACTTTGTCTATGTTGTTGCAAGATTGCTCTACTTTCTTTTTGTAAATTGTTTTAAGAGTTGACTTAATAAGCTTTTTCTTCTTATAATTGATTTTTTATTATTATTGTTTAACTTGTTCGACTAAATAAATAGATACAAATATACTCTTTATTTGCTAATATAAACAATATTGTTTCTAGATATTTAAGTATATTTGCTTGCATTTCTTTGTTTATTCTAATTTCGATTTGCGAACAATGTTAACTTTCGATATTGTTATCTTTATAGTATAATCGATAGTTACAACAATAGTTTCTACGACTTTATTAATTTTGTATTCGATAAATAAATTCTTTGAATTTAAACTTAATTTATCTAGCTTATTATTAAATATTTTGTCAAATATTGTTAAATTTATCTTCTTTTAACATTGAAAATCTTTGATTAAAAAGTTGTTAATTGTAAAATCTAATTCTAGAAAAATAGAAAAGTAATTTAAATTTTGTTCGACGTTGTTTTTTATAACGCATCGCAATACTTTTTCTAATAGATTCGAAGTAATAAAGTAAAGATCAAAAATTTGTAAAATATTATAATAATTCGATATATAGATTATCGCTTTTTAAGATATATACTAAATAAGTTGAAATTTATTTATAATATTTAGAAATTTGTAATTGCGATTGTTTGATTTTATTTTTAAATCGCTCTATTGCGAATAATAGATATTAAGATTTTTTATTACAATTTCTTCGAAAAAGTTCTCTATATTGAAGTTTTGAAAGCGTCTATTTTTTGCTAAAGTCTCTCGAAACTAAATTACGATAAAGATTGAAATAATATTTAACTTATTGTATATATTGTAAATGCAAACTATATGTTTAAGATTTAAATTTAAACTATTTAAAGCTATTTCGAGAATAAAAAGATTTTTAGAGTAAAAACTAATGTTTATTTGAAACTTGTTAATACGTTTGTTAATATAGAAACAAACTTGTAATTTTTTGTTATTAAGATTTGTCTAATTTTCGTAAATTAAATTAAAGAATTAATTATTAAAAAAGTGCGTAATAGTTAAGTATTTGTTGTTTTAGAGCTTCTAAATTGCGATAATGTTATATTTTAGTATTAGAGAATCTCTAAGAAAGACAACTATAATTGTGTCTTTGCTTTTGTAGATATTGTATTAATTTAAAATAAGCTATTTGTCTATTAATTAAATAGCTATTTAAGACGAAAATAATAGTTTAAGCTCTTTAATTAAATTGACTATAAACAAAGCAATAATTTTTTAAAGAAAAAAAAAAGAAAAAGAACTTGTTAATCAAAAACGTCTCTTTAATAGAAAAAAAGAAATTTTTAACAAAAATAAAACTAAAGAATTTTTTGAAGAATGTCTTTTTTGTTTTTTTGTTGTTGTTATTGTTTACGAAACTAGATTTCTTTGTTTCTTTGTTTATAATAGTTTTGTTGTTGTTGTTGTTTACGCTTAACAACGCACAAATTATCGCGTCGATAATTTGATGTTTTACAAAATTAAAGTTATTGTTTACTTTTTGTTGTTTGTTTAAGAGAGTATTATAGTTCAAATTAAAATTTTTTGTAACTTTAAACTTCTATATTTTTGTAAAATTTCTTGCTTTCTTTTTACAAAATATTATTGTAAATAATTGCTTCGAATTGTTTTCGAATAAATTTATAATTATTCTTTTTTTTGTTATTATTATCTTTGTTAAAGACTTTATCTATATTAGAAATTGCTCTATAAGATTTTTGTTTAACTTTTTTATTTTAACAATAAACTTGTTCTTCAAAGCTACTATATTTAAATTTTTCTTCAAAATAACAACAACGAGTTTTGTCTTAAAAGAGTTGTTCGTATTTAGAGAAATTAGTTGTGCAATAGAAGACTTGTTTTTTTTTTTTAAGTCTTCTTTGTTGTTATTATTTGTTTTCTTCTCTTTTTGTGTTGTTGCAATTGACTTAGTATCGTTAGTTAAACAAAAAAGAGCAATGTTCTTAATAACAAACGCAATGCTATTAGCAAAAGACTTCGATTTAGATTTTACAACGTAAAGAGCTTTTTGAAGATTTTTTGTTTTGCTTAGCTTTTCTAGCTTATACTTTTTGCGAAAACAAGTTTCCCTAGTTATTTAATACTTGCTAATATAGATTGCACATTTGTTAAACTTGCTATAATACTCGCTTTTGTTATAGTAATTTGCGCATCTCTTATATTTAAGTTTCTTAATAAAATATTGATAAACGTAGTATTTGTAGTTTTAACAATTAAAATATTGTTAAAGTTTGCAATTGCATAAATATCGTTCGATAACATAAAAGCTTTTTGCGTAGTACAACGATCTTAGTATAGCTTTATTTGTTAACTCTAAAAAGATAAATTCGACAACAATCGACGTATATTTCTTGTCGATTCTCGACTTTCTTTTGAGTTATTTAGCGTAGATTACGTTATTTAAGCTCTTGAAGCTCGAATGAAAATAATTTGTCGCGTAAAGATTGCTTCTAAACGCTTGCTTATAAACTTTATTGTTTTTGTCGAAATATAATTCTTTAATACGCATCGTATTTATTATTATTTTATAGATAGATTAATAAATCTTTGCTAGAACGTCGAAATAATAATATTAATATATTTTTTTAATCAAAATTACGATCTTTTATTTATAGCGAATGTAGATTTCTATGTTTTCGCTTTTTAACTAATAAATAACATAAATAGATATTTACTAATTGTCTCTCTTTTAATAAGAATAATTAAAGAATATAAAAAGAAAAAGAAAGATATTAATATTAATTGCTTTATTGATTTTTTTATAGATAGTCTTGTTAATCTTGTTGCGAAAGACAATTTTGATATTGCTTTTGCTTAATTTTATTAGTAGTTGTGTGTTTAACGCGTCGCATTTAAACTTTGGAGCTATTTATTGTTTGAACAAATCAATAACAAGATTGCTCTAAACAAGATTCTTCAAAGTACGCGTATATTCGAAGTTTTGTTTGTGCAACTATGTTTTTATGCTATTAAATCTAACGTGCAAGTTTGTTATTACTTTCTTTATTTGTAATTGCTCTAGTAGCTTGCGCAAAAGATTTAGATACAATTTTATTAAATGTTTGAAAAGAGTAGTAGATATTTTTGTCGAGTTCTTTTTGACAACAATTACGTCGATTTGGTAGAAGTCGAAGCGAAGTGCGATAATATGCTTGTACGTTTGTTTAAAATCCTTTTTGATCAAAACAAGCTTATAAAAGACTCCAATAGTTATCTTTGCAACTATGAACTTCTAAAGTGGGTGGGATGGAAGCTTAAGTAATGCGAAATGACTTGTTGTTGTTTAGGCGAAGTGTTATTGTGGTTGTGGTATGGTATTTCAAAAATTAGTTCTGAGCTGATGTTGTTGTTTTGAACCGGGGTGGTGGGGTCGATGAGCGAGCTCTGGTAAGTTACCTCGATATTACAAATGTGGTTCCCCCCGAGCAACTTTTGAAAATCAGTTTTTTTTCTCGACCCCGAATTGCAAATATCACTAACCCCTCAACACCAACGCATCTAAACTACTAAAAATCTGGTTTAACCACTGCTAATATCGTGTCTGTTAAGTATCTTCAATTTTGAGCATTGTAGATGCGATGTTGTTTAGCTATTGCTGTGCGAAGACTTTTTGGTGGGGCTTGGTGGGGGCTTGACGAGAGCCTAGTGGGGCTTGGTGGGGCTTGATGGGAGTGCCCAAAATGTGCCGAGGCGAAGTGTTCAAAATCACAATTACGCATATAACTTCGATCGCAAGTTGATTTAAGATCTTAAAAATCTATAGCAGTATTTGTAGATATAGTGATTCTATATAAGAGCACTTTTCAATCAAACAATAGCGTTGATGTTGAGGGATTGGTGGTATTTGCAATTTGGGGTCGAGAAAAAAAACCGATTTTCAAAAGTTGCTCGGGGGGAACCACATTTGTAATATCGAGGTAAGTTAGACAATGCTTTCGCAGCCTATCTGCAGCTCCCTCCTCCATTTTCCGAAATCTATGGGGTTTGACAAGACTGTTTTGCTACCCAGTCATTTAGTCACGATGTCTTTGTTTACTCAGTACCTAGTCATACCACGAGTAAGAGTGCGCCTTGCAACCATCAAGGTTTGGGCTTCGAAGCTTTCCGCGGCAGTCATCCTACTACATCTCTAGTTATCAGATGTAGACTTTTCTGGTTGCAGTTCGTCCATGCTCTCCGGGCTGCTACTGCAGAGAATCTCAAATTAAACAAGATCTTTATGCTCAATGATGTGTACATACATTGTTGAAAACTACCTGACATTTTTGACAATACAACAATCTGACGAGTTGACGGCTCGATTGTTTAGCTACTGACTTCCCTTTTCTGCATACCAACCACCACCAGAACGCGAAACCTCAGCTTCGAACACAAGCAGAATATCCGACTTGACAGATCCTGTCCCCAAAGCACTCCAACATCGACAGCGTCAAGTCCAAAGCAAACCTCAATCCTGCGTCGCATCCAGGTCACCATCCTACCACTCCTTTCCTCTCCATCAGAAATGTATGAGCACAACCCCCCAAACCTGACCCAAACCCCAACACCCATCTTTCTCCTCACCACCCAGCCGTTCGATGACGGTATAGCAACACAACCCAGCCTCCTCAAAAGATACTCCGAGTCGGTTCTTCTTTCCCGACATCCGGACCGCAATCCGCGAGATCCAGCCCCTTTAGTATACTTCTTCACCCCACCCTCACCCTCACAATCCCACAAGCCCCGCCTCCGCGCCTGCCCCAGTCCCGTACTTGGTCCACCTGCAGCATCTCCCACAGACGCAGGCCCAGCGCACAGATCCCGATCGGGCATGGAGTAAGAACGCGCTGTGGGAGGAATATAAAACGAGGTGCAGAGGGGGTGAGGGGGGTGGGGAAAGGGAACAAATGCGAGCCAACACGCAGAGACGAGGAGCGGATTCGAAGAACGGAGTTGAAGCGGGAATCCTTCAGGAGGGAGGGAGCAAGCCGGCTGGTGCGCTGGGTGATACAATGCGAGTCGTTGGAAACAGGAGCGTGGCAGCGAAGCTTGGGGACGATGGCGGTGCGAGTCTTCGGTGGGCGTGATTGGTGAGGGAGGGGAGGCTGGGATGGAGGTCACGGAGTCAAGTCAGCTTGGGATACATCATGTCAGATGATGGGTGGGGCGCTTGGTACCGAACGCTCTGGTCATGGCGTGAAGTCGTGAAGTCGGGTAAGCGTTGAGAGCGTGGAAGCAGAACTATGGACTTAAATTTCATGGCATCGGCTCAAGCAGCACTCGAACCAGGTTAAGATATTTGAAATGGATCCACATCCTTCATTCGATTTCCTGGAAAAAGACACTGCTATATCAAAGGCCCTATCTCCAAAGGCCCTATCTCTCCGCTTTCCGAAAATGCCTGGTTTCGCTATGATGCCCTTCATATTAAGGACTAAAACGAGATAACACTTGCTCCCTTTACCAGCTTGTCCATAATCATGGTCTCGTCATCTTAACTGCTTCCGTATGATATCCTACTTCTATAAAGCTCATCTCGAATTCCCACCCGGCTCCAGTGCAATGTCCCCATCGCCCATCCGGTCGTCCTCTTCTATCGTCTCCCCCCAGAAAGTCGTCCTGCCATGGGGGCTTTCTCGAGACCCCATGCTCTCCGCTGCGACTACTTCACCGACATCGATCATGACGT
>JAABUL010005466.1_pt1 | contig 15798 bp, 20 predicted proteins | sample 5559151 | NCBI WGS metagenome assembly JAABUL01 (sample SAMN10711876, study PRJNA513368) | rock metagenome | isolation source: Antarctica rocks | place: Antarctica: Victoria Land, Pudding Butte sud | reverse complement strand
GCAGCTGCTTGTCCATGTTGACCTTGATCTTGTGCATCGGCACGTGGCCGGGCCCTTCGATCATGACCTGGCAGCCCTTGTTCCAGGCCACCTTGGTCAGCTCGCCCAACGTCTCCAGCTCGGCGAACTGCGCCGCGTCGTTGGCGTCCGCGTTGCAGCCCGGCCGCAGACCGTCGCCCAACGAGAACGACACATCGTACTTACGCATAATGTCGCAGATCTCGTCGAACCGCTCATAAAGGAAGCTCTCGCGGTGATGCGCGAGACACCAGCGCGCCATGATACTGCCGCCGCGCGAGACGATGCCGGTGACGCGCTTGGCGGTCAGCGGCACATGGGCGAGGCGGACGCCGGCGTGGATGGTGAAGTAGTCGACGCCCTGCTCGGCCTGCTCGATCAGGGTGTCCTTGAACACCTCCCAATCGAGCTTGTCGGCATCGCCGCCGACCTTTTCGAGCGCCTGGTAGATCGGCACGGTGCCGATCGGCACCGGCGAGTTGCGCAGGATCCAGCCGCGGATGTTGTGGATGTTGCGCCCGGTCGACAGGTCCATGACGGTGTCCGCGCCCCAGCGGATGGACCAGACCAGCTTCTCGACCTCCTCGGCCGCGCCCGAAGTGACGGCGGAGTTGCCGATATTGGCGTTGATCTTGACCAGGAAGTTGCGGCCGATGATGACCGGCTCCAGCTCCGGGTGATTGATGTTGGCCGGGATGATGGCGCGGCCGCGGGCGATCTCGGAGCGGACGAACTCGGGCGTCACGAAGGCGGGGATCTCGGCGCCGAAGCTCTCGCCGTCCTCGATCCGCGCCGCGGCCTCGGCGAGCGCCTCGGCGCGGCCGAGGTTCTCGCGATGGGCGACGTAGATCATCTCCTCGGTGATCAGGCCGGCGCGAGCGAACTCGTATTGCGTCACGGGCTGGCCGGGACGGCCTTCGCGCACCGTCCGCGGCGCCGGACAGGCCGGCACCAGGCGGTCGGCGGGCACATAGCCGTTGTCTTCCGGGCGCACGGCGCGCGTGCTGGCGCCGACGAAGCCGCGCCGCTCGATCCACGGTGTGCGAACCTGCGGCAGCCCGGCCGCCAAATCGATCGCCGGGCCATCCTCGGTGTATGGGCCCGAGGTGTCGTAGAGCCGGACCGGCTCCTCGCGCGCGGACGGGTCCAGCGCGATCTCACGGAACGGGACGACGATGTCCGCCCGCCCGGCCGGACTGTTGTAAATCTTGCGCGAGCCGTAGATGGGCCCCGTCGTCACCGAGCTCGGCTTCTGTTGATAGGTCATACGCGCCTCCCGCAATGGATCAACGCAGACGTGAGACGGACGAAGCGCGACCCGTCCCTACGCCGGCATGACCCGGATCAGGTTCTCTAGGGTCATCGTGCTGCCACTGCACACAGTGGCCGACGAACTCTCAGTCCCCTGACGGGACCCCCCTCGGATAACTGCTACGTTCGGCGCACCGCTCGCCCGTGTCAATCGCGGCGATCACGCCGGCCGGGCGATCACGCCGGCCGGGCGAGCATCGGCCCGAGCGGGGCACCACCGAACAGGTGGATATGCAGGTGTGGCACCTCCTGGCCGGCGTCCATGCCCATGTTGGACAGAATGCGGAAACCGGGCGTCTCCAGCTCGAGTTGCCGGGCCACATGGGCAACGGCGCGGACCAGCCCGGCGATCTCGGCCTCGGTCGCGGTCGCGGCGAAGTCGGACCAGGAGACATATCTCCCGCGTGGGATCACGAGGACATGAACCGGCGCCTGCGGGCTGATATCGTGGAACGCGACCGCCCACTCGTCTTCGTAGATGCGGCGCGACGGGATTTCGTCGCGCAGGACGCGGGCGAAGATGTTGTCGTTATTATAGGGGCCACGGCCACTGACGGGCATGATCGATCTCCCGGATCCTGCGTTATGCCCAGATTGGGCCATGTTTTGCGGCCATAACGTGTGTTCGGCGGCGACGGAAGCCCCACGCCGCTCCGAGGAGGTCTCCATGAGCCTGGCTTCGTTCGCCCTGGCATCGTCCATGCTCGCATCGCTGGCGGCGCTCTCCGCATGCGCTCCTTACGCCAGCACCTACGGCTATGCCTACCAGACCGGCCCCGTGGTCGAAGACTACGGCTACGCCGAGCCGGCCTATGCCCAACCGTACTACGCTCAGCCCTACGCCACGCCTTACTACGCGCCCCCGCCCGTTGCAGGCGCCGTCATCATCGGCGGCGAGGGTTATGGCAGTCGGCGCGAGGGTTGGCTCGACAATCACCGGTACGAACGCCGATACGACGGGCGGTATGACGGTCGCTACGATCAGCGCGAGATTTATCGGCGCGAGAACATCGGCCGCGAAGGCTTCCGCGGCGAGCGGTTCGGCAATCGGGGACCCGAGCAACGCCAGCCCGAGCAGCGGCAGCGCCCGGTGTTCGCAAATCAACCGGCGCCGATGCAGCCGCCGCGGGCTGCCGCCTCGCCGATCCCGCCGCCGCCCTCGGGTGGTGCGGCGTTCCAGGATTGGAGCAACCGCAACGTCAACAACTCGCCGGGCCTGTCCGATAACGGCGCACGCTGACGAACCTTCGACCGCCCGGTGCTGAGCGTCACCTGAACAGGCGCTCGGCATAGTGCCAGCATAGCTTCGAAGAACATGCCTTGACCGGCGACTTAGGAAAATATACCGGTCAGACGTGGCATCGGAGCATGAAGTCCTTGACCTCTTCAGCGGAATTGGCGGGTTCAGCCTCGGCCTGCATTGGGCAGGTTTCCGCACTGCAGCCTTCTGCGAGGCAGACCCGTTCTGCCGCGGAGTCCTGGCCCGACACTGGCCCGGGCGCCCGATCTACCCCGACATCCGCGCCCTCGACGCCGAACGCCTGCAGCTTGACGGCATCCGGCCCACGCTCATCTGCGGCGGCTTCCCGTGCCAGGACGCGAGCTTGGCCGGACGCGGCGCCGGATTGCGGGGCGACCGCACCAGGCTGTGGTCGGACATGGCACGGATCGTCGGCGTGTGCCGGCCGCGTTGGGTCATCGCTGAGAACGTCCCTGGCTTGCGAAGCCGCGGCGCGGACGCGGTCATCGCTGACCTGGCGGCGCTCGGCTACCGGTGCTGGCCACTCGTGGTGGGTGCTGTCCATGCCGGCGCCCCGCACCGGCGGCGGCGCGTGTTCCTGGTGGCCCGAAGCGTTGCTGCCGACGCCCGTGGCGCGGGACTGGAAGTGCGGCAGCGCGGCGCAGCGGGACCGCCGCCGCGCCTGCCAGCTGAACGACGCGGCCGGTGGCTTGCTGAGCCCGGCGTTCCTCGAGTGGATGATGGGTTTCCCGGCCGGGTGGACCGCGTGAAGGCGCTCGGCAACGCGGTGGTTCCTGACGTGGCGGCGATGATCGGCCGGGCGATCCGGCGGGCGGAGGCGGCGCCATGAGCAAGCGCGTCCTGATCGTCGAGGATGAGGCGCTGGTCGCGCTGACGCTCGAGGACATCCTCTTGGAGGCGGGTTACCTGGTCTGCGGCATCGCCCACAACCCGGCCGAAGCGTTGCTGCTGGCGCAGGAATTCGCGCCCGAGATCGCCGTGGTCGACGTGCGACTGGCCGACAACGGCGACGGCATCGCGCTGGCCGACGCGTTGATGGCGATGCGGCCGCTGCTCATCCTGTTCGCCACCGGCAACCCGGCCGAAGTCCGCGACCGGGCGCGCGCCGGGCGCGGATGCCTGACCAAGCCGTTCGGCGCCGAGTGGCTGCTGGTCGCGCTGGAGGCAATCCAGTCCGGCGCGACCCATCCCATCCCCGGCTACTTCGCACTCCCGTTCGCCTGATGCACCGCGATCCGCGATTCCTCGCCCTCCTGGACACCATTCCAGTCCTGATCTGGAGCACCGACCGAGAGGGCAACTGGATCTACGCCAACCGGGTCTGGGTCGAATTCACCGGCAGCAGCGCCGCGGCCGAACTCGGGCGCGGATGGACCGAACGCATCCATCCGGAGGACGAGCCGGTCCGCGCCGCCGCGATCGCGACCCATGTCGCGGCCTGCGAGCCGTTCCGCCTCGAACTGCGCATGCGCCGGCGCGACGGGCAATGGCGCTGGATGCTGTGCTCGGGCGTGCCGCGGGTCGATGCCGAGGGCGCGTTCATCGGGTTCATCGGCTCGTCGACCGATATCAGCGAAATGCGCGACGCCGAATTGCAGCGCCGCCGCGATATGGACGAGAAGGCGGCGGTGATGCAGGAGCTGCACCACCGGGTGAAGAACAATGCCCAGGTGTTCGCCTCACTCTTGAGCGTGCAGGCGAGCCGCGCCTCCGACCCGGCGGTCAAGGCGGCCCTTCGTGTCGCGGCGGCGCGCGCGGCGACCATGGCGTTCGCCCAGCAGCAGATCTGGGATGCCGGCTCGTCGGCACGGTTCGATCTCGGCGCGCTGGTGCGGCGGCTCGTGCGGGCGCAGGCGGTGCGCGGCATCGACGTCGAGGTCCAGGCACCGAGCAAGCTGTTCGTGCCGCTGGCGACCGCGGTGCCACTCGGGCTGATCGTACACGAGTTGCTGACCAACGCGCTGCAGCACGGCTTCCCTAGCGGCGGCGCCGGCCGGGTCGACATCTTGCTCGAGCGCCTCAGCCCTTCGGACCTGCAGGTGGCGGTCGGCGACAACGGGGTCGGAATGGACGAGACCGCACAGGAGGGCGGCGCGCGTTCGGCCGGGTTGACGATCGTGCGGAGTTTGGCGCGTCAGCTCGGCGCGGCGCTGACGACGCAGGTGTCGGGCGGCACGACGATCAGCCTCGTCCTGCCATGCCCGGTTCTCGACTGAACGAAGGCTCCGGAACCGCCCGGAGCCTCCGTTCGATCAGACGCTGTCGCCGCCGACTTCGTCGAGGCTGGTCGAACGGCTGCGGCGTTCGGCCATGAAGGAGTCGAACTCGGACTTGTCGCGGGCGTGACGCAGGCGCTCGAGGAAGGCCTGGAATTCACGCTCCTCGTCCTCCAAGCGGCGGAGCGTATCGCTGCGATAGTCGTCGAACGCCTTGTTGCCGCTCGAGGGCGTGCGGGCACGGCCCCAGGGGCCACGGCCCTTGCCAGCCTCGGCGCCGAGATTGAACCAGGCGCCCGGCCCGCTCTTGCCGGCACCCAGCGTGTTCAGCCGGCCGCTGCCGTACAGGAACGCCAACAGCATCAGTCCGATCGGCCAGGCCAGCCAGAAGCCGATGACCACCACGGTGATCCAGCCCACTTTTCCGTATTCGTCGATTTTGCCCAAGAGCACGGCACCACCCTCCATCGAATGTAAGAGTTACTTACAAACGTACTGGTCGTTCGTCCAGAGGCACGTTCACGCACGGTTGCGTGTGCTCGCCGGGTTCAGGTCGAGCGACTGCAGATAGACCAGCAGCCCGGCCTCCAGCAGCTCGGCTGGCTGCATCGGCAATTGCCCCGCGCCGCTGCGGCCGAGATAGAGTTGGGCGATGCCATGCGTCATGGCCCAGATATGCAGCGCGACCATCAGCGCCGGCGGGCGGCGCGGCGTCATACTGCGGTCGCAGGCGGCCTGCGCCGCGGCGCGCTGGACGGCGAAGGCGGCCTCGCGGGCGCGCGCCAGCTCGGGATGCTCTGCCACCGGGAAATGCGGGTCGAACATCGCCGAATACACCGGCCGCTCGTGCGCGGCGAAGGCGAGATGGGCATGGGCGCACGCCTCGAGCGCCGCGACCGCGTTGGCGTGGCTTTCCGTCGCGGCGCGCATCGACGTGGCGAGCAGGTCGAACCCACGCCGCGCCACCTCGGCCAGCACGGCGTCGCGGTCGCGGAAATGGCGATAGGGCGCCGCGGCGCTGACTCCGACCGCGCGCGCGAGTTCGGCCACCGCGAAGCCGCCGAGGCCGCGCTCGGCGATGAGAGCCAGCGCCGCCTGGATCAACGCCTCGCGCAAATTGCCGTGGTGATACCCGCTCTTGCTGTCGCGCCCCTTGCCGTCGCCTATCGCCATACCGGCCTACGGCCTCCTGAGCAGGTGAGAGCTGCTTACATCCGCGCGCATCGCGCCGGCGTCAACGCCCGAAGGCCACGCCCTCGTTGCGATAGATGGCATGCACCCGTTCGAGCACCAGGGCGATGTCGGGCGACGCGTCGTCCTTGCGGGTGCTCATCAGGATCGGCGAGACCGCGAACTCCTCGCCGAGCGCACGATAGACCACGTTGTCGCGGCGCGGGCGCTCGACCGAGGCCGGCACCAGGCACACGCCGCTCTCGGCCGCCACATGCTGCAGGTCGGCGCCCCGGCGGCGGCCGACGCGGTCTCGCTCAAGCTGGTCAAGCATGGCGGGCTGCTCGGCGTCCGCAAGGTCGCCGCCGTGGCCGAAGCCGCCGGGATCGCGCTCTATGGCGGCTGCCTGCTGGAGAGCTCGGTCGGTGCCTCGGCGCACCTGCAGGTGTTCTCGACCCTGCGCGAGCTGGCCTGGGGCTGCGAGCATTTCGGCCCGCAGATCCTGACCGGCGACCTCGTCACCGAGCCGCTCCGCTTCGAGACGCCGAGGCGGTCTTCCGCGGATGGCACCCCGCCGTCACCGAAATGATCGCGGCGAGGCGATGCTCGAAACACACCAGCGCCTCCGCCGGGCGCGCACGCGCAAGATCCAGCGCAGCTCCTGGGCGACGAACGCGCTGTTGCATTTGCCCGACAGCGCCGACCTGTCCGATCGCGACCGACGCATCGCCGGCTTCCCGCGCGACTTCGCCTGGATCCATCAGTTCGACGCGCTGCAGGCGGTCTCCGGCGCCAAACGTTCCCTCGCGGCATGAGCGCCGCGGCCCTGGTTCCGCCGCCGGCCGGCCTGCGCCGGGGGCTCGCCGATTTCGGACCGCTCTACGCGGCCACCGGCTTCATCGGGCTGATGTTCGCCGCCACCGGCCCGGTCGCGATCATCCTCTCGGTCGGCACCAGCGGCGGGGGACGGCGTCTGCCGCCCCTGATCGGCGCGCTGCTGGTCGGCGCGGTCCTGGCGGTCTGGCTCGGCCGCATCGACCCGGCGGCGCTGGGCGTGCTGCAGCTCGTGCGGCCGGTGCTGCCGGCGCCGTCCTGGTCGCTGCCGGCGATGATCGAGCTGGTGGTGCCGCTGGCGATCACCGTGCTGGTGGTGCAGAACGGCGGCCAGGGCTTCGCCATCCTCAAGGCGGCCGGGCACGCGCCGCCGGTGACGGCCTGCACCATCCTATGCGGCGTCGGCTCGTTGCTGAGCGCCAGCGTCGGCGCAGTCAGCTCCTGCGTGACGGGGCCGACCAATGCCCTGCTCACCTCCTCCGGCACGCCGACGCGGCATTATACGGCGGCCATGTTCACCGGCCTACTGGCGATCGGCTTCGGGCTGCTCGCCCCGGCCTTTACCGGGCTGATGCTGGCGGCACCCAAGGCCTACATCATGATGCTCGGCGGCCTGGCGATGCTGCGCGTGCTGCAGACGGCGTTCGTGACCTCGTTCCGGGACCGCTTCGCGCTCGGCGCGCTCGTCAGCTTTCTGGTGACTGTCGCCGACCTGCCGGTCCTGAACATCGGCGCGGCCTTCTGGGGCCTCGTCGCCGGATGGACGGCCTCGGCATTGCTCGAACGCTGCGATTTCACTTAACGAACCATAAAACCGAGGGAACAATACTGTGGACGCACAGGTCTTCGACGGCGCCCGCTCCTGACGGGCGCGGCCTCGCTCCTGGCGCCCAGCCCTGGCCGCAGGCGCGCCGACATGCCGTGCAGGGCTACGACGCGGCGCAACTGCTGGGCATCGGGCTCGACGCCACAAAGGGGATGTCGAGGCGGACAAGGTGCTGTTCGCGGCGGCGATGGCGGCGGCCAAGATCGACAGCCCGCGCGGCCCATTCACCCTCTCGGCCGGCCACAGCCCGGTGCAGAACATCTATCTGCGCGAGGCCCATGGTGGCGAGAACCGGGTGATCGGCATCGCCGCGCCGAACCTGGCCGACCCCGGCACCGGCTGCAAGCTCGCCTGACGGCATGCCTCTTCGTTCAAATCCTGAACGGGCTCCAGGCGACGGGGCTGCAGACCTATTATGGCGCCAGCCACATCCTGCGCGGCGTCGACCTCTCGGTGCAGCCCGGCGAGGCGGTCGGCCTGAGGGGCCGCAACGGCATGGGCAAGACCACCCTGATCCGCACGCTGATGGGCCTCGTCCCGGCCCGCGCGGGCACCATCCGGATCGACGGGCAGGACCAGGCCGGCCGCCCCGCCTTCGCCCGCGCCCGGCTCGGCATCGCCGTGGTCCCGGAAGGCCGCGGCGTGTTCGGCTCGCTCACCGTGCGCGAGAACCTCGTCCTCGCCGCCCGACCCGGCGCACGCTGGCCGCTCGACCGCGTGCTCGCCACCTTCCCGCGCCTAGCCCAACGAATCGGTCACCGCGGCGGCCAGCTCTCCGGCGGCGAGCAGCAGGTGGTCGCGATCGGCCGCGCGCTGATGACCGACCCGCGCCTGCTGATCCTCGACGAAGCCACCGAGGGCCTCGCCCCGCTGATCCGCGACGAGATCTGGCGCACCATCGCCACCCTGGTGGTGGACCGGACCGTCACCTCGGTCTTGAGCCTGGTCGACCGCGCGACGGTCCTGGTCAAAGGCCAGGTCGCCTATGACGGTGATCCCCGCGCCTTGGCCGCCGACAGCGAAAGGCTGGAGCGGCTCCTGGGCGTTTAGCCGGGCATGAGTTTCGCGAGGCTGGCGCGGATCCGCTCCAGCACCGGGCCGGCCGGGGCGGTGAAAATCTGGCCGGTGATCATCTCGAACGCCTCGATATAACGCCGCGCGGTCTGCAGGATCAGCTCGCGCGGGATCGGCGGGATTGCGTCGCGATAGGGGTCACAGCGAGCGGCGACCCAAGCGCGGACAAAATCCTTGTCGAAGCTTTCCGGCGCCTCGCCGCGCGCGAACCGGGCGGGGTAGCTCTCCGCCGTCCAAAAGCGGCTGCTGTCCGGGGTATGGATCTCGTCGGCCAGCACGATGGTGCCGTCCGGCAGGGTGCCGAACTCGTACTTGGTATCGACCAGGATGAGGCCCCGCTCCTGCATCATGGCCTGGCCGCGGGCGAACAACGCCAGCGCATAGGTGCTGACGGAGTTCCACTGCACGGGCGTGAGCAGCCCGCGGTCCAGGATCTCGTCCCGGGAAAGCGGCTCGTCATGGGCGCCGCCCTCCGCCTTGCTGGTGGGGGTGATGATCGGCTCGGGCAGGCGCTGGTTATCGTGCATCCCGTCCGGGAAGCGCATGCCATACATCTCGCGGCTGCCGGCTCGGTATTGCGTCAGGATCGACGTGCTCGTGGTGCCGGCGAGATAGCCGCGGACCACGAACTCCACCGGCAGGATGGACAGGCGCTGGCCGATCACGACGTTGGGGTCTGGGTACTCCAATGCCCAGTTGGGACAAAGGTCCGCCGTATGCTCGAACCAGAACCGGGCGGTCTGCGTCAGCACCTGGCCCTTGTAGGGGACGGCGGCGAGGATCAGGTCGAACGCACTCAGCCGGTCCGTTGCGATCAGCATCCGCCGTCCATCCGGCAAATCGTAGCTTTCCCGCACCTTGCCGCTACTATGGCCCGGCAGATCCAGGGTCGCGGTCTCGAGAATGGGTGGGTCGGCGAACAGCGTTTCGTCCATGCCTCTCTTTACCCAGCGCCGCGGCGTTGTCACAGGGGCGGGGCTCCTTCGCACTTGCAGCGCTTGAGACCCGAGGCGACGCCCTATATTGGGGCGGGTCAGCCATAGTGCCGGAAGTCAAATGTCTAACTTGAACCAAGAGACCGTCACCGAGGTGCGGCACTGGACCGATACGCTGTTCAGTTTCCGCGCCACCCGCGACCCGTCATTCCGCTTCCTGGCCGGCCAGTTCACCATGATCGGCTTGCAGGTGGACGGCAAGCCGCTGCTGCGGGCCTACAGTATGGCGTCGGCGGTGTACGACGACCAACTCGAGTTCTTCAGCATCAAGGCGCCCGAAGGCCCGCTGACCTCGCGCCTGCAGCACCTCAAGCCCGGCGACCCCATCCTGATCGGCCGCAAGCCGGTCGGCACGCTGGTCCAAGACAGCCTGACCCCCGGCAAGACCTTGTATCTGCTCGGGACCGGCACCGGCCTGGCGCCGTTCGCCAGCATTATCCGCGACCCGGAGGTCTACGACCGGTTCGAGAAGATCGTGCTCGTGCACGGCTGCCGGTTCAAGGCGGAGCTCGGCTACGGGCAGGAACTGGCCGGCAGCCTGCCCGCCGACGAATTCATCGGCGAGCTCGCGCGGGAGAAGCTCGTCTATTACCCGACCGTCACGCGTGAGGCGTTCGAGCATCAAGGACGGATCACCACTCTGTTCGAGAGCCACAAGCTTACCGACGATCTCGGCCTGCCGCCGCTGGGCGCCGAGACCGACCGGGTCATGCTCTGCGGCAGCGAGGCCTTCCTGGCCGACATGGTCAAGCTGCTGGAAAAGCGCGGCTTCGCCGAGGGCAGCGCGCACCAGCCCGGCCAGTATGTGATCGAGAAGGCGTTCGTCGAGAAATAGGAAGCTACCAGGTCAGGTGGCGGATCGCCGCCACCGGGTCGAGCCCGGCGCGCTCGGCCTCGGCGGCGATATGGGCCCGGTCCTCGCCGAGGTGGTCCTCGTGCAGGCCGCCCAACACCCAGCAGCTATCGAGGCCGAATGCTGCCGCGCCGGCGATGTCGGTCCGTAGCGCATCGCCGACCGCCAGCACGCGCGATTTCGGCAGGCCGAGCATCTCGAGCACGGGCTTATAGATCGCCGGATCGGGCTTGCCGAGCAGCCGCGCGTCGCCGCCAAGTTCGAGATACCGCAGCGCCAGCGTCCCGGCGCAGAGCACGCGGGCGCCGTTGACGATGACTTCGAGGTCGGGATTGGCGCAGATCATCGGCAACTGCTGCGTGGCGCAACGCTCGAGTACATCGTCGTAGCGGCTGGCGTCGGACGGGGGCGCCAGGAAGTCGGGGCCGGTGTTGAGCACGAAGCTGGCCTCTTCCGGCGCGGCCACAACGGTGAGATCGAGCCCGTCGATCAGGCTCAGGTCGCGCTCGGGGCCGATGTAAAACAGCCGCTCGCCCAGTGCGGCATACCAATCGTCGGGCCGATCTCGCAGCATCAAATGGCTAGCCTCGCCGGACGTCATGATGCCGGCATAGTGGCTGGCGGGGATGCCCATCTTGTCGAGCTGCCGCGCCACGATCGCCGCCCGGCGCGGCGCGTTGGACAACAGGACCACGCGCTTGCCCGCCGCGTGCAGCTGTTCGAGGCACTCCGGTGCCCCGGGGATCGGCGCGACGCCGTTGTGGATCACGCCCCAGAGATCGAGCACGAAGCCGTCATAACCGCCGGCAATCTCGGCAAATCCGTCGAGGAAATTCATGCGCTCGTTCCTATCGCTTCGGCGGCGGTGCGAAAGCCGTGCCGGGCCAGTTCGGCCAGCAATTCGCGCTTGAGGCGCGGCAGCAAGGCTGGCCCCTCATAGGCAAACGCGGTGTAGAGCTGCACGAAGCTGGCCCCGGCCCGCAACTTGCCCAGCAGGTCGGCGCCGCTCGACACCCCGCCGCAGCCGACCAGGGCGAGGCGGCCGGCCGCCATGCGGTGGGCGCGGGCGAGCAGCTGGGTGCTGTGCTCCAGCAAAGGCGGCCCGGACAAACCGCCGGTCTCCGCGCGATGGCGCGACCGCAAGGTCGGCGGCCGCTCGATTGTCGTGTTGCCCATGATCAAGCCATCGACCCGGTGAGCGACCGCCGCCTCGATCACAGCTTCCAACCCGGCCTCCGCCAAGTCCGGCGCAAGCTTGACCAGCAGCGGCGGCCGCCGCAGCACCGACCCGGCGATCGCGGCCAAGATCCCGCGCAGCCGCGCCTCCCCCTGCAGGTCGCGCAGGCCCGGCGTATTCGGCGATGAAATATTGATGACGATGTAATCGACATACGGCGCCACGGCCGCCACCATCGCCGGATAGTCGCGCTCGGGATCGGCGCCATCCTTGTTGATGCCGACATTGGCCCCGATCGGCGCGCGCCCGCGCGGCAGCCGGGCCAGCCGGGCCAGCCGGCTCACATACGGATCGAGCCCGGCGCTGTTCAATCCATAGCGGTTGATGATGGCGCGGTCGGCCTCGAGCCGGAACACGCGCGGCCGCTCGTTGCCCGGCTGCGGCCGGAGTGTGGCGGTGCCAGTCTCGATCGCGCCGAATCCGAGCCGCCGCAGGCCGCGCACGCAGGCCGCCTCCTTGTCGAACCCCGCCGCCAGGCCGATCGGGTTCGGCAGCGCCAAGCCCATGCTGCGCACTGCCAGCGCCGCCGGGTCCGGCACCGGGTCGGGCCCGGCCAGCCCCAATCGCAACGCCGTCACCGCCAACCGATGCGCCCGCTCCGGGTCGAGTCGGCGGAGCCACGGCGTGGCGCGGGAGGCAAGCGATGGCGTCATAGGCCGATCTCTGCCCGATCAGGCCCGGGAGTGCTAGACTGGGACGATGTGGAACGAGCCTTACCTCGAGACGTGTTGCCGCTCGGCTCTGCATCGTGCGCAACTGACCGGCGCCGCGGGGCGGCCCGGCGGGCTCAAGGACGGGCCCTGCCTGCTACGGCTGGCGGGAATGGGATTGGTGTGCGAGCGCGCCGACGGCCGCTTCGAGATCACCGAGCCCGGTCTGGCGCGGCACACCCGCGAGATCGCTAAGCGCGCCGCCTGAGCCGGCCAGACCAGCGACGATCCCGCGCGCCCGCAACGGCCCCTCGAGCCGGCCGATCGCCTCGCGCCAGATCTGCCAGTCGCTGCGTTCGCGCACACGCGCCGGGCTGGGGGCCACGCCGCGCCGGCCCCAGATCCGCAGGATCCTCGCATGCAGGAGTTCGATCCGGCGCTGGCGATAGAGCGTGTCGAGGCATTTGACGACATCTTCGGCCCGCCACGCCGAAGCCCCAGGCGAAGCAGTGCCTGCGCCGTTCAGGGCCCGCGCGGTCCAGAATCAGGCGGCCTCGGCGGAGAGGAAGGGCGCGGGCGGGGACGATTTGCTTGCGAGCATGCTGGCCTAGGAAGGGGACAACGGACAAGAACATTTTCTTATTTGATTTCCAAACGCTGATCGGCTGATTTTCCTAGTTGCAGCGGTCTCAATTCCTAGGCACACTTCCGAATCATGAAGCACGACGATATCTGGCGAGCCTTGGACACGTTGGCGGCCGAGAAAGGCCTGTCGGCCTCCGGCCTGGCGAAACTCGCAGGGCTGGACGCGACGACGTTCAATCCGAGCAAGCGGCGTATGCCGGACGGACGCCTGCGGTGGCCGAGCACGGAGAGTATTTCGAAAGTGTTGGACGCGACCGATACGGCGCTGGAGGCGTTCACGCCGCTCGTGACCGGGTCGTCGCGTTCCATGAATTCGGTGCGGCCGCCGTCGCGGATTCCGCTGCTTGGTTTGGCCCAAGCCGGCGGCGATGGCTTCTTCGACGACGCCGGGTTCCCCGTCGGCGGCAGTTGGGACGAGGTCGGACTGCCTGACGTGGGCGACCCGAATGCCTATGCGCTCGAGATCTCGGGCGAGAGCATGGAACCCGTGTTCCGCGACGGTGACATGGTGGTGGTCTCCCCGATGGCGCCAATCCGGCGCGGGGATCGGGTCGTCGCCAAGACCTTGGCCGGCGAGGTGATGGCCAAGCAACTTGCCCGGCGGTCGGCCAAGCGCGTCGAGCTGAAGAGTCTCAATCCCGCGCATCGCGACCGGAGCTTCGACCTGACCGAGATCGCCTGGTTGCACCGGATCATCTGGGCCAGCCAATAACGGTTGCGACGCCAACTACGATAATTTTCTTGGCAGGCATGCGTCCAGCGCGTCACGATACCATCGCACAGGTGCGTCGGGCCGAGCGCTCGCGCGGCTGGTCGCATCCTGGCAAGGAGATGGCCGATGCGCTTGCTCGTTTTCGGATTGCTGTTGCTCAGCCCGTCGCTGGCCCGGGCAGCGGAACCGGTCGATGTCGCCCTCGTCCTAGTGTCGGACGTGTCTCGCAGCGTGGACGACACCGAGTTCAAGATGGAAAAAGTCGGTTATACCGCGGCACTGCTCGATCAGCGCGTGCTCGCCGCCATCAAGGGCGGGCCGATTGGTGCGATCGCCGTGTCGTACGTGGAGTTCGCCGGCTCGTATGAGGTGCGGACCGTGCTGGAATGGCACGTCATCCGCGACGTGGCCAGTGCACGGACCTTCACGGACGAGCTCGAAGCCGCCTCTCGATCCTATTGGGGACGAACAAGCATCAGCGCCGGGATCGATCACGCCATGCAGATGCTGGTCGAAGGCGGCCTCGAAGCCCAGCGGCAGGTGATCGACGTCGCCGGCGACGGAACCAACAACTCGGGTCGCGACGTGAGCGATGCGCGCGATGGCGCGATCAAGGCGGGCGTGACCATCAACGGGCTCGCGATCATCAACGAGCACCCGGTCAGCTACACCTTCGCCCACGTGCAACCGCCAGGCGGGCTGACGGAGTGGTATCGGGAGAACGTCACAGGCGGACCCGGCAGCTTCGTGGTCGAGGTGCGCTCGTTCGAGGCGTTCGGCGAGGCGATGACGCGAAAGCTCCTCAATGAAATCGCGGGCACACGCCCGCAGACGATGCTGGCCCAACACTGACACGCCGTCGGACCAGCCGGCGTATCGTGGAGAACCCAGGTCTCCAGCGGCCAGCGGCCAGCGGCTCACGGAAGCCTGAAGCAATGCCAAGCCACTTGGCTTGGGAGTCACGCTTTTCCTCTTGTTTGAGCGGAGAATGACTTGCGGTCGGACTGAGCGCACCCGATCGGGGAAGCGCTCTCGTCCTGGCGCCGGTCAATCGTCGCCGCGGGCTTCGCTACGCTGCAGCGCAACCGGGCAAGCAAGCGTCGCCAGAACGCTCGGCGGTTGCGGACGGCCGGTGAGATAGCCTTGAACGAACGGGCACTGCATCCGTCGAAGCTGCTCGAGCTGCGACTCGAGCTCGACCCCTTCGGCAACGACGCGCAGGTTGAGCCTTCGGCCCAATAGCAGAACCGCTTCGACGATCGCGTCAGCCTCCCGATCGATCCCGAGATTGCTGACGAACGACCGGTCGATCTTGATCTTCTCGAACGGAAAGCGCCGCAACGTGCTGAGCCCGGCATGACCGGTGCCGAAATCGTCGAGCGTGAGGGACACGCCGATTTCGCGCAGGGCGAGCATCGTGTCATGCACGGCTTGCGTGTTCTCAAGCAGCATCCCCTCAGTCACCTCGAGTTCGAGCCGGCTGGGCGCAAGGCGCGATCGATGCAGCACGTCCTTGATGGTGTCGAGCAGGGTCTCGTCCTGGAACTGCGCCGGTGACAGATTGACCGCGATGGTTCGGGTGTTCGGCCAGCTTGCGGCTTCGAAGCACGCCCACTCGAGAATGAGCCGGCCCAGCGGCACAATCAATCCAGTCGCCTCGGCAACGGGGATGAAGAGCGCCGGGGAGACGTCGCCGCGGACGTGATCGGTCCACCGGAGCAAGGCCTCGTAACCCACGATCGTGTCGGTCTCAAGCGAGACGATCGGTTGATAGGCCAAGCGGAACGCGCTACTGGCGAGTGCCTCGCGCAAGGATTGCTCCAGTTGGAAGCGTTCCTGCTGGGCAACACTCATCGCCGGGTCGTACAAGCTGAGCTGATTGCGGGCGGCATCCTTGGCGCGATACATGGCAATGTCGGCGTTTCGCAGGACCGTATCGGTGCTGGCCCCGGGCAATGCGGCGGCGACACCGATCGAAACCGTGACGGCCAGGCGC
>JAABUL010005465.1_pt1 | contig 15798 bp, 1 predicted proteins | sample 5559151 | NCBI WGS metagenome assembly JAABUL01 (sample SAMN10711876, study PRJNA513368) | rock metagenome | isolation source: Antarctica rocks | place: Antarctica: Victoria Land, Pudding Butte sud | reverse complement strand
ATTGTATACAACATCGCAACATAGTATACTCTAGCAATTATTAAAGAAGCAAAAAAAATTTGTTGAAAAACTACAATCAATATAGAGACAAAACGCTTTGTTGTATTATAAATATTTATAAAACAATATTTACAAAGACTTTACAAGTAAAAACTAATATACTTTTTATTAATATTTATTCAAAAAAGCTTATATAAAAATTAATAATTATTATAAATACAAAGAAATTAAAAAAAGTAATAAATATTGCAATACTTTGCATACGCAACAATCTTATATCTAAAAAAGAATATTAATTAAAACTAAAAATAATTTTATTGTAGCAAAAAAAAGATAAATAAAAATAATATTAGAGTTTGCGACAATTTTGCGACAATAATTGTATATTGCAACTTTATAAGTAAAATCTTTCTTAACAATTATTGCATATAGCAAAGAGATAGTTTGAAAAAACTATAATATTAATTGTTTTAATTTTTATTATTAAGTTTATTTAAACAAAAGCGATTGTAACAAAAATATTATTGCAATTTTAATAAAAATTAATTAAAATATCAAAAAATATTTCGAAAAAATAAAAATAAAATTTATATATTACGACAAACTAGAAAGTTTTATATAAGTAACAAAAAAACTTGCGAAGTATTGCAAGATATTTATTAATTTAGAAAGTAAAATATACAAAATATATTTTAACAATTAAATATTAATCAAAGTTATTAAAAAGATAATATTAATATTAAATTAAATATATCTAAGATATATATAGATTGCGTACAAAACAATAAAATAATACGAAACATTATTAAAAATATATTATACTTAAAAAAAATAAAAAAAAAATAACAAAGTTGTTAACAAAACTATAGACAAGATATACGCGTAGTATCTCTCTCTTATATACAAAATAATTTGCAAGTTTGTTGTTTAAAAAAGTTTAATTTAAAACAAAAATTAAAAGAAATAAAGATATAGATAATTGCAAAATAAGAGCAAAACAAAGTTTCGCAAGTTTGTTTTTAATACTACGTACAAATATATACAATTGCACAAGAGTTGTTTTAAATTATATAATTAAGTTCTAATTTAATTAAGAACAAAAAAAATTAGTTTTAATTAATTTTTTTGCAAATATTGTGTTTTTAAGATTGCAATTAATATATGCGATCGCGATTAAAAACAAATAATAATTAGATATATTTTACTAGCATATTTAATGTAGCAACTAGACTGATCGCGCGAAGCCGAATTTATTATATAATTGTGTCAAGATTTGGATTTCGATTCCAATTATTGGAATTAATTCGAGAAAAACTACTATATATAGTATACTAGTATACTATACATAGTAACGTTTATTAATAGCTCGGTTTTCGGTTCCGACTTTTGGAACCAACCCGACTCGAACAATCAATCTAGTAGCAACAAAAAAGAGCGCAAATATAAAAAGAAATTAATATTATAAATCTAAAGCGATTATTAGACAAAGCAAAACTTGTTATTGCAATTATACGCATAATATTGTCTACTAACTTGCTAAAATAATTTTAAATAACAATATTGTTATAGATATTTAAATCTAAGAGAAAGATTTATAGAATACTTGTTTGAAGAATTTCTTTGTATACAGATATTACGATATAGAAAGCAAAAGACAATACAAAATTAAAACAATACAAAGATACTATTAAAGCAACGTCAAAATAAAGTAATGCAAAAAAGAAAAAGATTGTAAATTCTAGTAAATTAAAAGCTAATTAGTAGATACTAGTATTGTTTGCTAAATTATAGTTGTTTGGATTGAAACTCTAAAATACAAGATCTTGCATAGATTCTTAGAGATGTTGTATCGAGTATAAATTTAAAAAAAAAATGTTATTTTTTTTGTTATTATTATTTTTAAGCTTCTCGACTAAATTATTGTTTAATAAAATTATATTTATTATTATTAGATAGAAAACTATCTATATTGTTTACATTGTTTTTGTTTGTATTGTTTTAAAGCTTAGAATTATTAAACAAAAATACTTTTATTTTAGAATTAATATATAAGATTAACAAAAAAAAATAGAGAGCAAATATTTGTTTTTACAAAATCTTTTAGCAATTTACAATAAATTGTAACAACAAAAATATAAAAATATCCTTAAATTATATATTTATAATTTTGTATAAATTTAAGTGATTTTTCTCGAATTTCTTTATTTAAAACGCAATTTCTTGTTAGTTGTTTATATATAGATTTCTTAGCTTATATTTATTATACTATATAAGCTTTTATTTATCTAAAAATAATATATTATATATTTTTAATTATTAAAACTAAAAAAAGATTCTTCTATTTAATATTGTATTAATTAATTGTTTTAATTAAGCAACTTCTATATATTAGTAATTAAGTGCAAAAATAGAAGCTCTAGTATATAAATCTTAAATTAATAGTTTTTTATTATTAAATTATATAGCTATTAAATTCAGATAACTCTTTCTTGATTTTAAATTTCTTTTAATAATTTTTTTTATCTAATATCTTTCTATTATTTATAGCAATTCGATTAATTACGCATTTCTCTATCTACTTTAATTGTTAGAAAAACAATAAATATTATTAGTTATTAGTTGTTATTTTTGTTATTTTGTTATCTCTTTTTATTAATGTTTTTATAGCAAATTTATAGATTGTTTGCTTGTCTTCGAATATCTTTTAGTAGAATATTTAAGTTTGCAATTTTAAATATATAGCTTATTCTAGATGCAGATTTCCTACTTTTGTATATTTCTTTGTTATTTATAATAGCAATAAAAAGTCTTTGCGTTTTATACGAGACAACAATACAATTATTACCCACTTAAATTTGCAATAACAAAAAGATATCTTTAAGTAATTGCGCATTTTTAACAAAAAATTGCGAAATCAATTTTCTTTAGTTTTTAAATTAATAAGACACTTAGCTTCGCGTATTTTATTCAATATATTAACAAATTATATTTAAACTAATACTTTAATTTGTTGTTTTTAACTTTTTATATTTACTATACTGTCTATCTCGAAGAAGAATTCTCGATTTACTCTTTAAATGTATGCAATAGAATTGCAATAGAATTGCAATAGAATTGCAATAAGATTGCAATAAGATTACAATAAAGTTACAATAAAAATATAGTAGAATACTAATAACTCTTCGATTTTATATTATTTTCTATCGAATATTTATTATTATAATTTTGCAATCTCTTTGAGTTATTATCGATTTCTATCAATTATATTTAGTTTAATATCTTATAATACGTCTTACAATAAAAAAAATTGTTTATTGTTTGCTCTTCGATAGATAGATTTGCTTATTATTATATTTTTAATAAATAGATTTTCTTACTATTAGATTCCGAATTAAAATAATCGTATTAAAAAATATCTATTCTAAATTTATAATTAATCAAACAATTTATTTGCGACTATAGATATACAATACTTCAATTATATTTTAGCAAATACTATATTTTATCTATCGATTGTTAATTCGATTTCTCTAATATATCAATTATATATATTATATTATTTTGCAACATTAACAAATTATAGATTTGTTTCAAAAATATCTGTTTGTAAATCGAGAAATTTAGTATCGAATTTATAATTTTTTTTTAATATATAATTTTTTTTGTAAAATTCTTGTAGACTCTTTTTACTATATTAATTACAAAAAATATATAATTTTGTTTGCAATATTTGTAGATAAAATATTATTGCAAATATTTCTTAATATTGTTAATAAATATTAGATTTTTTATATTGTAGATATATCGACAATTAATTTTGTAAAAGTTTTAATTAGTTTTATTTTTGTAAAAAAACTATTAATAGATTAAAAAAGCTCTATCGATATTTTAAAAAAAAAATTTAAAAAGTCTTTATAAAAGTCTTGTATAAAGAGTTTTTATAAAAAAAAAATTTAGTTTTTTCTACTACTAATTGATTTATCTGTCTATATAAACTATTCTTTAAAATTATTTTAATCTTTTATAATTAAAAAGAAGAATATATAATTTGTATTTTTGTTAATAAATATTTGTCAAATCTTAAACAAAAATATATTGTAAATTTAAATTAATTATATTAATATTAAAACTAATTTTCAACTTACTATATATTTGAAAATCTACTATAAAAACTATCGACAAACAATACTCTAAATCGACTTTTATTTTTTAAATATTATATTTTTTATTCTCGATATTATAGTTTTGCTTTTTAATTAAAAGAAAGTTTTTTACAAACAAAAAGTATTTGTTTTTTAGCAATTACAAAACTTTTATTAATTTAAAATAAAAATAATTCTATATATTTGTTATTCTTAATCTTATTAACTAAAGTATTGCGTATTTAACAAAAAAATATCTTATTAAATTTAATAAAACAATTATATTTGTTATATATTTATATATTTTATAAACTATCAATAAAGTAAAGTTCTAGTTAATATAGTTAGAAATTGCAAGATTATATATATACAAATTTTCTTACTAATATATTTATATTTATTACAATAGCATATTCTTGCGCTATTTCTATTAAATATAGTTCAATATAAATATTAAAAACTATTAGAAATTTCTTAAATTAATTGTTTTTAAACAATCTATTTTGTTAATATTTTAAAAAAATCTTATTCGAACTATTCTTATTTATATTTAAAATATTTATATCTAAATTTAAATTAAAGTTTCTTATCTTTAAAAATTTTTATTCAAAGTATTGTTTTTATTGTTTATTATTTTTGCTTTATAATCTATATTTTTATCTTTTTGCAAATTTTTCTCAATTTTATTTATTTTTTTATAAAAGAAAGATACTTTAACAACTATAATATATTAAATAAAAAACTTGTAGATTTTTTGATTTTCTATAATTATCTTGTGCAGTTTCTTCTTATAGATATAGTATTAACTATCTACTAAAATATTAATTTTAATTATTAAATTAAAGACTTTAATAATAGTTTGCAATAGTATAGATCTTTGTTTTTGCAAATATTGTTTTGTCAACTAAATAAAGAAAAGTCTAAATCAATTTACTATTATCTATATACAAAGAATTAGAGAAATTAATAAAGAGACTCTTTTTGTTTCGAAGAGTAATTATAATTAAATATAGAAAACAAGCAATTAAATACGTAATTATTCTAATAGAAAACAAAAATTCTAAAAGACTTTAAAATATAATATACTTTCTTTTTTAATAAAAACAATTTTTACTAGAAAGCTCTATAAAATTCTTTTTAATTCTCTCTATTTAAAGTAAAAAATATTTTATATTTGCAACAATATAATATCTAAACTTAACGCAAATTTTTAAAAAAACAATAACTAAATTCTAATATTAACTTTTTTAAAAAAATTAATTCGATTCTTATTAATAATACTATTGTTAATATATTCTTACTATTTTATAGTTTCTTAATAATAGTGTTTGTTATTTATTATATTGTATTTTAAATTGTTATATTCTTTTTTAGAACAATAGCAAGATTAATATTCTATTATAGTGCTATATTAAAGAAACTCTGCAATATTTGTTTATTAAGAAAGATTTTTTAAAAAAATTATAACAAAAATACAAACTACTTTAATTTCTTTATTAATAGTTATTTTTATATTTTAATCTATTTTTCTAATTAATTTAACAAGATTTTTTACAATATTTTTAATATTTGTTCTATATAATCTTAAAGTTAAGACAAAACAATTAACTATTTTGCGTCTCTTATTGTAGAAAAGATATTTCGAAATTAAATAAAATATCTTAAATACTTAATATATATTTCTATATATATTAAAGTTGTTAATAAATAAAAAATATAATAAAAAAATTATAAAAATTAAATATTTTTTTATATAGTCTCGATTAAAGTAGTTAATCTTTAGTTTTTCTCTAGTTTAATATAAGTATTGCACAGAATATACAATATAATATCTACTATAAAAAACTCTTTAAATATAAAAGTTAAAAAAATTAATTAATTTTTTTTCTTGTTATTATTCTTGTATTTGCAATCGATATAAATAGTTAAATAATTAAACATACTATTAATATCTATCTCGAGAATAAGATTTTTTATAATAAATATCTTATTTTTGTTGTTAAAAAAATAGAGATTTAAAGTCGATAAATATATAATATTATATATCGATAACAATCTATAGATTTAAGTATATTGTATTTTTCTTTAAAATATTCTAACAATAATTTTGTTCTATAAAAATAATGCAACTATACTAATAGTAATTAACTTTATTTATATTCTCAAAAATACAAACAATATTATCTAAGATAATTAAATAATTAATAGTATTATAATATATATTACTTAATACAAAGTATATCGAGCTATTTTATATTTGTCAATATTACAATTCTATTAATTTGTTAACAAAATAAATTATATTAAAATATATTTTCGATTGTAGATTGATAATAAAAAGAATAGTCTATATTAACTTCAATAGATTATATTAATATTGCTATATTGTTTGCTTAATATATTGTTATTTAATTTAATTTTTTTGTTGTTTAATTAAAAAGAATTGTTTTTTAATAATTACTAACAAAGTTTTTTGTATTAGTTGCAACAAGAAAATATAATAATAAATCTATCTTTTAAGATTGTCTAGCTTAAGTAATAATATATCTATTAAATTATTTTTTCTCCCTATAAAAGTTTTTTTTATTTAAAGTATTTTAATTAATTTTGTATAGTCTAATTTTGTACTATTAGTTTTTTTAAATTAGAGTTCTAAAATTAAATAAAATAGAAATAGAATAGGCTGACCGTTCGGGTCGGTTTTTCCCCGAAATCTATAACCCGACCCGAAAGTTATACCTAATTAGGTCAAGTTTTAACCTAATATAGTTAGTATTTTCATAATTTATGCAATTCGGTTCCAACTGTTGGAACCGAACGGTCAGTCTAAAATAGAAATATATTCTTTTCTAATTGTAGATTAACTATTTTAAACAAAGAGATCTAAAAGAGAGATTGCGTTCGAAAAGATAATTTGTAAACAATAGATATAAAAAGCGTATCTATAAGTATAATAAAAATATTGTTATTACTATTATTTTTAGACTAAAAATTATTGTAGTATTGTCAAAAAATAAGTAATTAAGATTTCTAAAAAATATTATAGTTGTTGCTAATCTATAAATGTTAGTTTAATCTAGCAATAAAAAAAGTACTTATAATAAAAAGATTTTTATCTATCGATAATTCGATATTGTTTCAGACAATTTAAAGCTTTAACAAGTTGCTATTTTTAAAAAAATTGCTAATATTTCTATTTTTATAGTTTGTTGTCTTGAAGTTTTCTACTAAATCTAAGTTAAGTAAATTGTGCAATTCTTTTTAAGATAACAAGTTAAGCAATTTTTCTACTAAATATAGACTAAGTAAGTCTTGCAATCTTTTTTAAAACAAAAAGTTAAGCAATTCTTAAGACAACAAATTAAACAATTTTTAAAACAACAAATTAAACAATTCTTAAGACAACAAATTAAATAATTTTTAAGATAACAAATTAAGCAATTTTTGAAACAACAATTTAAGCAACTCTTCTATTAAATATAGACTAAGTAAGTCTTGCAAACTCTTTTAAAATAACAAATTTAACAAATCTTTTTTAATATTACTATCTGCTTTTGTCGAAGTATTATAAAGAGAATTCTCGATATTCTTACTTATTAATAAGATCGAAATTAAGAATAAAGATAAAGTATTTAAGATAGTATTATCTACATCTTATAATAATATTTTAAGAGAATTTAGTTTTCGAAATCGCAATATTATAATAGTAGTATTGTAATTTAATTTAAGTAAGTAGAAAAAGATTTAAAGATAGAGATAAGTTATTTTCGACTTAAAAAGAAGTATAAAAAAAGACTTAAAAATAAAAATAAATAAAAAAAGATTTAAAGATAAAAATAAATTAAAGAAAATACAACTAGCAAAGACTTGCGCTATAAAAGTCTTCTATATAACTTATTGTTGCAAGTTTTTTTTTTTAAGATCTTTATATTGCTATCTAATATAGCTAAAGAAAGAACTTCAGCTTTCGCAACTAAATACTGCAATTGCTCGAATATCTTAGAGTTTATTACTATTAATTATTGTAAGTTTTCTTCAGTCTCTATTGTAAGTTTTTTTCAATATTAATAATATTATCTATTTAATTCTCTTTTTTGTTAAAAGTCTTTTTTAGTATTACTTGTTGTTTTTAATATCTATTATTTTAGTTTTCTTATTCTTAAGTATTATATCTTTGTCTTTATATACAATTATTAGTTGTAGTATTAGTTTATATAAAGAATAAGTCTTTTAAATTATTTTATTGTTAAAACAATTTTTCTATCTAATTAAATTTTTAGCAATTATAGTCTATTGTTCTATATTGCAAACTACTTCTTTGTTCGAGTCTTTGTTATTAAAAAATATTTTTCTATTAAGTTTTGCAAAAATCTGCAATATAACTTTAATTATATTATTAATTATCTATTAATTGTTAAATATTTCTAATATATAGTACAAATAGATATATACAATATTATTAGAGCAATTTATATATTAATTTCTTTTGATAGTCTAAGCAATAATATTCTTGTTAAATAAAACTTCAAAACAATACAAATATTAGCAATTATATTAAAAATTGTATTCTATACAAAATACAATATACAAAATAATTAAGATTTTGTATTTTGTTAAATTTTTATTAAATTTTTAAACTATTTTTTTATATTAAGTTGCAAATATATATAATATTATTATATAAAAGTTGATTTGCAAGAGTTTAAGCAATATTTAAATATATAGAAAGACAACAAGAATATAATATTATACAATAGTCTTATAATTATCTCGAATAACTTATAGAATTGTTAGTTTAAATTTTATAAAAGACTTTTGTAATAGTAGACTTCAAAAAAGACTTTTACAAAGCAAATAAAAAAAAGCGCAATTCTTTCTTAATCTATATATATTTGTAAACAAAGATTTTGTAGCAAAGTTTGTGTCTTTAAAGAGTTGTTATACAGAATTTTTATAATTGCTAATAGTTGATTTTAATTCTCGAAATTCTTATTAATATTTAAATCTAATCTTGCAAAATTAACAATTTAATATACAAAATTCTTTATATTTAGATATCTTTTAGTATTTTCAATTTTAAGATTAACTATCTTGTCAATTTCTAAAAAATTTATTCAGAATATCAATAATTCTAGTTTTTGATATATAGAGAATAAATATATTTGCGTCTTTTTATTAATAAGCTTTCTTAATAGTTGTTTCTTTATAATATTGTATTTAATCTATTTTTTAGTAATATAACAACAATTAATAATAGTTGAATAAATTCTAAGAAAATAATTGTTAATTGTAGATAAAGAGTTAAATATAATTCAATATGTATTAATTTGTTAAATTAGATAATTTTGTTATGCTTGTGCAATACGCGTTTCTTAAATATTAGAAAAAATATTAAATAAAAAAGTAAATTTTTGAAAAATCTTTTTAGTTATTCTTAATTTAGTTATCTTAATATTGTTAGATTAATTAAAAAGATTAACAAACTAATAAATATTTATTTGTTTTAAAAATTTGATAGATTACTATTTTTCAATATTGCAAATCTCGATTAACAAATAATATCTTGCTATATTAAATATATTTTTAAAGATTAAAATTTTAGTTATTAAGCAATTAAAGAAGCAATTTAATTATTTTAATATTTTTGTTATTTAAAATTGTATATTTTTAATTGTATAAATTTTATTAACTACAAAAATTTCGAAATATTTATTCAAAGTTTTTGTTTAATTTAAATTAAGATTTGCAAAAATCTGCTAAATATAAATAACAAATATATTTTGATTAATTCTATTAATCTTTTGTGCATTAAACTTGTATCAAGTTATTAGAATTTTATATATTATAATAACAATATATTTTGTATTTTGTTTGCAATTAATATTGAACAAAAAATAAATTTTTTCTAAATAATTTAAGAGAATACTTTTATCTTTAGCAACAAAAACTCTAGAATTGCTATAGTATCTATAGATATCGAATTAACTCTTTGCAATTGTCTCGAATTTAAAAATTTACTAATTTATCAAATAGATTAATACTATAATAAGTATTAATTTTGCAAACTCTTGCTTGTTAAATAATTATTTAGCTTGCATATTAATTAGTTAACAAAAAGTGTTTTTAAATTTTTTAAATTTGTTAATTGCATTTAAATTGTGTGCTTTCTTCAATTTATTAAACTCTTTATAATATAAAATGCGTTGTTAAATTATTTTAATAATTAATATTATATATTTAATTATATTTTTGTTTAATTCGAACTAATTAGAATCAAACTAATACGTAAATTAATTATTTTATTTATATTAGACTCTATATATACTTAAATATTAAAAGATTGTATTAAGTTTATATCTTTATTTTTTAAAACTATTTGTATAGCAATTGTATTAATTTTAATCTATTTTGCAATATTTTTGTTTCTAATTTTTTTTATTAGTTTGATTTTAAAGTATTGCGCTACAATATAATTAACTCTTTAAATATATATATATTATTTAAATATATTATTATACAATTTTTTTTCTACTCTTTTATTAGTTATTATATTTTTGATGTTTTTTTCTATATTAATTTAAATTTATTTAAAGATTTTTTTAAAAATAGTTGTTGCTTACAATTTAATTAGACGTTTGTAAAATACTATACAATTAATATTTTGCTTTTTGTAAAGTAGCTTTTTATCTTCGATTTATATTGTAGCACAATTTTTATTAACAATAATTTGCGAAAGAATTAATAAAATAAATATTTTACGCTTTAAATTAGTCTTAAAAATAATATATATAAATAATACAAAACAAGTTTTTTACTTAATAATATTGTATTAGCTATTTAATAATATTCGAATTTCTAAATAAGAAAAAATTCAATTTTAAAAAGTTTATTTTTTTGATTAGTTTTAATAATAATATATATAAATAATGCAAAATAAATCTATATATTAACTATATAAATTGAGATAATAAATAATATTAAATATATTAATTAATATATAGTATTTAAACAAAAAAATTGTCGCAATTATAAGATAAATTTATACGTTTAATATTAGAATTAAAGTTTAAATATTACTTTTATTTAATATTATTATAACTAAAAATTATTATTTTTATTATATTAATTATCGCATAATATACACTCTTTAACTATTAAAATCGAATATAAATATATATATTTATTGCGCATTATTTTATTGTATTATCTATTAAATATTTAATTGCAAAATTTGTTAATTCTTATATTCTAAATTGTTAATTCTTTTATTTAGTATTAAAAATTCTTAATTTAACAATATATTTTGCTTTGAAACTCTAATAACTCGAATCAAACAAATTAATAATATATTTAAATAATATATTTAATATATTATATATCGCTAATATACTTAATTTAGCTTGTAAAATAGAAGGCAAAAAATTGCAAAAAAATATAATAGCGCAAATTAATTATAATAAAGAAAAGAAATTAATTAAGATAGTTTTTAATATACAAAAAATAATGCAAAAAAATAATATATTAAGCTATTATTAGCTAAGTATTTATAATATAGAAGAAACATAAATACAAACTTAAAACAATAGCTTTATATAAAATTTGCAAATATTAAAAAACTAATAATTTGTTAATTTCGAAAATATTTTTTGCAAAATTAATTTGAAAAATCTTGCAAAATAAAGTTGTTAACAAAAAAAACAATAAAGAATATCGAATTTAAGTATTAATTTTATTAGGTTTTTAAAAAATTATTAAAAGTTTTATAATCAATTTCTTCTTTAATAAATATATTATTTATTTATATTATTATTGTTTCTATACAATATATACTAATATTTTGCTTTATATATTTAGATAGCAATCTTTTTGCTATTTATATTAATTTCAAAACTATTAAGTCTAAGAATTTACAATTGTTAAAACAATTAATATAGAATCTAAGACTTTATTATAATAAGTAATAATAAAATTAACATTTAAATATCTTTGTTATATTAGAAATCGAAATAGTTAGCAAAAAATTAAAAATTTAAACTATTCTACTTATTGTACTTTATTATTTGTATTATTTTGTTATATTATTTATTAAATATATTGTTTTATTATATATATTTTTTGTATTCTTTTCTACTAAATATAATAATTAAAAAGTATATTATAATTATATATTTAAATTATCTAGATAATTAGAGTTAAATTATTGATTTAATTTTTTTAATTAAAGAGCTTAATAATCTTATTTTATATAATTTTATAAAAAATTATATAAAAAGAAAATTATTGTATTTTAAAAGAAATTCGAATTTTTATTTTTTTAATTTCTTGTACTAATAATATACAATCTACAATATAGTTTTTAATAGTATTATAATACTATCTTAAACAATATTATAAATTACGTATTATTATTACAAGAAACTAAATACGCTACTATTAAATTACTAAGATTTAATTATTTAATTTTATTATATTTAAATATATATTAAAATTAAAAATAATATAATTTTTAAAAAGTTAAAAATATTAATTTAATACAATTTTTAATATTTAGTTATTTTAAATATATTATTTATTTATATTATTGCTAATAACATTTGTTTGTTTATAACAATATTATAAATATAAAATTTTCTATACAATAATTTAGCTATAAATAAATTTTATTTAAAACAATCTTAAACTTTATTTAAAAAGAATTTTTACTTTTATTAATTTGCTAATTATTATTTTGTACTTTACAATATATATTTTATAATTTAACAATAGTTTTTTTTAAATTTAAATCTATAGTATAATTATAGTACTTAATTATTATAATTTGTTTAATTGTTTACAAACTTATTTAAGATCGATTTTATTAATATATTTTTTAAACAAAACTAAAAATTTGTTTAATATCTACTAATAATATTAAACAAAAAAGAATATTTCTAATTATTTGTATTAACTTAAGATAATTCAAAGTATTATTTTTTTAATATTTCTATATTAAATATTTATTTTTTATAATATTAGTACAAAGATATCAATTATTTTTGTTTTAAGTTAAACAAAAGTATTAAGATTGTCGAAGTAAAAATTTTACAATATTTGCGTTAAACTATAAAAAAAATTAACTAAAGATTAAATATATTATTATATTGTATTATCTTTTTAATAGTATTTGCTTTTTATACTTTTGCTTTTAAAATAACAACTAAATTATAATAATATTAAAAATAAATTTTAAATTTTGTCTAATATTTTGTTTTATAATTTATAAAACTATTATTATTTTTTTGGTTTTATATTTTGTAAAGACTCAATTTCTATATAGAATTTAAAATATTAACAAAATTGTATAATATTCTACTAAGATCTTTTATTTTTGAATAATATTTAGCAAGCTTTGTCGAAGCTTTTTTACAAACTTTTAATATAATTTTTCTTAAAAAACAACTATAATTTGTTATAGTTTTTTTTATACAATTAAGATAATTAAATATTGTATTAAATACTTGAAATTCTAAATAAATGTTAATATTAGTTGTTCGAAAAACTATAAGAGTATATTTATAAAAAAAAATTAATATATTGTTAAGCAATTAAATCGATTGCTATTTGCTTTTGTTTAATTAAATATACTAAATTTTTTGATTTTTTAAATATTTCTTTATTCAAAGATTAATATAGTTATATAATTAATATGCACAACAAAGTATTAAATAGATAAAATTTTAACAAATACAAATATTTTTTATTAATTTTTAAAAATTTTTATTTTTTTATTCTTAAAAGATTCTAAAACAAATTAAGTATTAAAACAAGTTATTAATAGTTATAATAAAAGCGCAAATCTAAATAAGATTTAGCAAATATATTATCTCTTTATATTATTATATAAACAAATATTTTTTTAATTATAACAAACAAGTTTGTACTTTTTGCAATATTTTAAATTTGTTTATTCTCTAATTAAAAAACAATATTATTAACAATTGTTTTTAATCTAAGAGTTGCAATAAAGTTTTAAACTATTAAATTAATAATATAAATTAAACAAAAAATAGAATTTTGTTATTTGTTTTATTAAAAATTTTGTTAATTTAAAACTCTATTAAGTTTGTTTTTAAAAATATTGTTATTACTTGTATTATTAATAACAATTTCAAGAAATTTGTTTTTAATTTTAAAGAATTTTAATATTTTTATAAGTTTTAATATTAATTGTCGATCTATATATTTAATATTAAAAGAAGTAAATTTAATAAAATATTTGCAATATTAAAATATAATATCGATTCAATATATTAATACTTTAAAATAGACAATTTTTTAAGAACTAAATTATATATTTAAAGCAATAAAAATATATTAAAATTCTTTTAAATTTAATTTAATCTTGTTACAAATTTAATCGAAATCTATAAAAATTAATTTTAATAATTTAATACAATTTAAAAATACTAAATTTAATTAAAGTATTTCTAGTAGCTTTTAAAAATTCGAATTATTAATAATTCGAAAGAGTAAATTTAAATTAACAAATATTTTATATAGTTAATTTTTTTAATTTTTTTAACTAAAGAATAATAGATCGATATAGTTTTTCTTTTATTAATATATTAGTTTTGTATTATTTATTTGTATTATTAACAATAATTTACACAAATAAAGACTAAATTAATTATTAATTATAATTGAGATCTTTTTTATTTTAAGCAAAAAACAAATTGAAAATATTTCTTTATATTCGATATATTTAAATAATTATATATAGTAAAATAATTCAATATTTTTTAACAACTTTTGCAAACAATTTTTAACAAATTATTAATAGTTAAGACTATTTAAATATATTTGTTTTAAAACTTAGATTATATTTTAATATTAATTTTTTTAATTTAATATAAATAAACAAGTCTATTTTAAGTTTTGTACAAGATACTCTTATTAATTGTAATATATAACTATTATTTTTTAAACTAAATCTTAGTATTTGTATTTTACTTAATATATTTGTTTTTGTCTCTTAGTTTAAATAATAAAAAATTACTTAAAATCTTATTTAATACTTCTTGAAATTCTTTTTTTCTAATATTAAATATACAATTAAAATTTTAATCAAATTAATTCGCAAATTAATTAAGATATAAAGTACTAAATAACAAATTGCGAGAAATAGATTTACTAGAATTATTTTCGAATAAAAACAACTATTAATTAAAAGCTCTTAAAAAATTAAATATTTTGCAATCGAAAATAGTATAAACAATATTTCTAAGTAATTTAAAAAAAAAATCTAAAATAAAATAATAATGCAAAAGAGTAATGCAAGTATAAGATAAATTAAGTAGAATTTATATTAACAAGTAATTATAATATAATAATATAGCAAATTATAATTTTGATAACATATTATAATTACATAGATTTTAAAATAGTAATTCTTAATATAATAACGTAATTTTCGATTTCTTAACAATTCGATTCAATTTCTAATATTGAAATCAAAAATCGACTCAAATCGAATCGAATTAATTTCAAAAAAATAGAAATCGACTTAAATTTCGATTTGATTTCTAATGTTGAAATCGTCGAGTCGAATCGATTCCAATAGTTAAAATCGAAACTTGATCCGACAATCAATATATTGTAAAGTAATTTCGATTTTTTT
>JAABUL010005464.1_pt1 | contig 15803 bp, 12 predicted proteins | sample 5559151 | NCBI WGS metagenome assembly JAABUL01 (sample SAMN10711876, study PRJNA513368) | rock metagenome | isolation source: Antarctica rocks | place: Antarctica: Victoria Land, Pudding Butte sud | reverse complement strand
GACGAGTTTCAAGTCCTTTGATTTTGATCCAGGCACGAGAACATGTGATGTTCAGCTGGGAAGCAATTTCCCTTACTGAGTGGAGACGCTTCACTGACATAGAGCTGTCGGTCTTCGAGGTGTGCGAGAAGTCGCCCGAAACGAGAGCAATGCTGCAGGCGGGGGGGAGCAGGCTCCAGCCGTAACCCACGTCGCTCCGCCTGACGTCCGCCGCCACGGGGCTGATGGGGGGATAGGGCTTTACATAAGGGTATGATCAATTGATCATTTACAATCATCGAGCCGTTACAGCGATAAGATTATAACATCCAAAGGGATAAGGTAGAATACCGTTGCTCCATGGCCAAGGTAGATAGGGGCTGGATTCTCAGTCGGTCTCTCTCCATCATACTTGCGCACCACACAGTTGGCATAATGTAATAACGGGCCTTTTTCTCGCTCCGGATCTATCGCATGAGCCTTCCTTACCTTCCACCTTGTGGCACATCGTCATGGTCAGTGATGTGCTGTGTCACGTGTGCATCCCTCATGAGGATGTAGCTCGGCTGACCCAAGCTAGAGCTCGGCTGACCATGCAAAATGTCCGGAGCTAAAACCCAAGCTAACACCTGAGGTTAATACGTAGATTTCATGGTCAGATAAACCTTTACACTTACAACTACGAAGTACTCATCTATCAATCTAAGAGTGAGTATAAGCACACGATAGACGGAACCATATCATCTCTGCACTAAATTGAGGGGATGCGTGAGACGATGACTTCGCCAATTCTGGCGGTCTTAATAAGCTAGCTCGGCTAAGTTTCAAGTCTAGCAATCACCTTTCCTACTATGACTGCACCCCTTCATCGCCGTCAGGTCAACCACTCGCCGCTCTGTCATGTTCTACGATGTCTGGGTTAATATTGCCTATGATTAGTGTTACTGAAGAGGTGAATTGCGGTGTCGGTTCCGACTGCGAGATCATTCTTCTTTGCAACAATAGACGCTTCATCGTTCTTTTATCACGCTGTCCTCTGCCAGGCGTTGACAAGCCAAATTCCGTTGAAGAAAGATATCTGAAAAGACTTGATGGTGCTCTGGAGTCGAAAGGTTCGCTGGGAGTGGATGCTACTATCGAAGAGATCTCCGGCTTCGTCGCAACGCTGTGTCAGCCCATATTTCGGGAATCTGCTTCAATTATTAGAAATGAGTCTGAAGTACTAGATTTTGATTCCTATATGAATCCAGAGACCCATAAGCTCCAAGTGGTGACCGTTGACGGAAAGCCGAAAGTCATCAAGTGGAACGGCAACGCCATCGCCCACTCAACGTTTCCAGGCCTCCAGTTGCGGCCAACTTCTGCCGACCTCAACCTGCCAAAGTTCTCTCCGAAGCATATCAAGGTATTAGAAAAGTATAAGGGAAAAAGTGTCTTGAAGGTTTCAGCACGCGGCCAAGTGATGTGCTGTAAGGTGGCGGATGACCGGACTCACCCCTCTATCGATCGAGAGTTTCACTGCCTCCAACGAGTATCAACTGCCGGGCTCGACCCCTCATTGCGAACACCAAGGCTCTGTGGAGTTATCGAGTCAGGGAATGATACTACCATTGGGATTCTTATGACCAACATCACGCCGAATCCAGAAATTCCGAGACTTGGTCTGATTGACATCAGTACCGTCGCACTCTCTCGGAGGAAGAAATGGGCCCGCCAAATCGAAGAGGTCGTCGAGAAACTTCATAACATTGGAGTAATATGGGGTGACGCGAAGGCGGACAATATCCTCATCGACAGAAGTGACGATACTTGGGTAATTGACTTCGGAGGAGGCTGGACAGAACATTGGGTTCATCCAGAGTTAGCGAACAGTATGAAGGGCGATTTACAAGGTCTCGAGGGTATTCTTCGTTTTCTAGAAGTATAAAAAGCATCACGACTGCTTGTTGTAAGACTGATACAAAATGATGAAAGAAACAGATCATCGTGGAACGGGAACGGGAGAGAGGCCGACCGGGGAGAGAAGTGAACGAACAAGATCTTTAAATGAATTCTATTTGGATGAAACTCATAGTAATCAACTGATTCTAAAAGAGATTCAAAACTTCGTGAGATTTGATATCTTTTATTGATGATTCATCAAGCACTTTTCAAAGCTAGTCGAACTCTTCATTTAACTAACTTGAAAGAACATTTCTTTTGTTTGAAACGAAGTCTGTGTTCAAGCTTTCAATGATCTAAAGAAGAAAGTCGGCTCAATTCTTCAAGTTGTATTACGACATTTTGATTCAAAACGACAGGTTGTTCTATAAAAATCAATGCATTTGACTACGTGACTACGTCAAAGATGAACATTTTCTCGCTTCGAATCTATCGCATGAGTCTTTTCAACTTTCCATCTTGTGCAGTGACACATCATCATGGTCAGTGATGTGCTGTGTCACGTGTGCATCCCTCATAGGACTCGAACGGGCGGGCCGAGGCTAGAGTAGACCACATCGAAAACCTTAATGGCCATCACATGATCATTTGGCTCCCGTGTGGCCGTGTGGCCATCTCAACACCTCCACGGAACTTTCCCAATAAACAATATCGCCGAGGGCCGTTCACGGCGAGCGTATGGTTTCAGTCCAACCATGTGGCCTTCAAACCAAGCACGGTCCTTTCAGCCTTGCGATGGGAGTAAAGCATGTTACCCATCATTGGTCCGGCTGAAAATGGCATCTCTGGCTCGAGTTAAAACCATCGGTTGGAGATGGCGTTTTTGATCGTTGATGAATTCCATACACCACATTGGAGCCTTGCTCCGTTTACTGTCGTGTCTAAAGGAGGGGGGGCGGGGGGGAGTCCGGGTGAAGCTTTCAGCCCCACCTCAAGGGCTGGAGTTTTTTTTTTTTTTTTTTTTCTTCTTCAAGTTTTACGTGCTTATGCAGCCTAAGGCTATGAAACACGATGCTATCTACCTAAATAGTAGCACTGAAGCGCTGTGTGTATGCTAAATTACATGTAATCTAGCCATAATCGCTGCTGTATATCTTCCCATTGAGCAGTCAGACCGTTAGGGTGCGCATACGAGCGCGCGACATGTCTATATAATCAAGTAATCATATAGACAAATCGAAATTGTGAAAGCTGGCCACTTCGACGTGGGCTTTCGAATTTGCTGTTTGGCCATCTAGCTGAGCGAGCTAGACGGGCGGTCGATGTATTGTGAAAGTTGGCCACTTCGACGTGGGCTTTCGTTCGCTGTTTGGCCGCCTAGTTAAGCAGGCTAGGTGGGCTTTGGGTTGTTTGTGAGCATCGCGATGCGATGCTCGATCTGTGTATTGTGAAAGCTGGCCACTTCGACGTGGGCTTTCGTTCGCTGTTTGGCCACATGGTCATTTGACCACGTGGTCTTGTTGTTTGTGAGCATCGCAATGCGATGCTCGATCTGTGTATGTGAGCGTAACATGCGCGTACCGCGCTGTTACTGCTCTGTCGATGAGATTGTTCAGCTCTTCTGACAAGCATAGCTTGCAGAAGGTTCGTAGCCAGCACCTCGTACAGGTAAATCTCGTTGCCGGCCCAAGGGCTGGAGTGGGGCAATGGCCTTTCTATGGCCAATGGCATATGGCAACGACCACAGTGCCCTTCAGGATACAACCGCTGAATTACTCGGGATACTCGTGGGGCACTAATGGGGGCTGTTTTTTCTTCTTCCTTTTTTTCCTTTTTGTCTTTTGTGAAGAGAGGCAATTGGCCCCTTTGCAATGGGTTTGCTGTATCTCAATATGACGTCAGCAATTCGACCGTCCACGGAATGTTCCTCGGTACTGCAATCTGTTCTCCATCGGAGTAGCAGAGGAAAAAACCCTCGCCATGGCATTTTCCTCTCAGGTCGTCGGTCTACTAGACTAAGCTATCGCAGATGTGGGGGCTTCATTTGCCTCGCACGCAGCAATGGGTGATCCACTTGGAGGCATGTCTAGCATTGGGACTCGGACCAGTGCAGCAGTTGACCTTGAGATATCGTACTGTTATCTCCTTTCCGTCTTGCAGGAACCTGAGAACAAGCGCTGTTGCTTGGCTGCCTATTCTACGACGGTAAAATGATTCAGCATGATATGGGTTCGAGTAATTGCTATGAAGGCTTTGACTCTTGGGACTTGGAATGGAAACATAAGCCAATTACTTTCTCAATTCCACAACGACATTGGCTAGAACATGCCCAGTTGCTCTCGGAACATTCAAACGGGCTCAACAATCTTGCACATGCGTACCTTATTCCTTCGATACCCCACCCTGATAGGCTCCCTGTATGCTGACCACCCTCGAATCTAAATATACGAGTACTTACCGAGCATAGTGACAACAAACATTCCGCACCCGGAGTGAAGTAGCATCGGATCAATCGTCAATATTGATATACAAGTTCATTCATGTCTCCCTAAAAGAGCTGCATGGTGAGAAATGTAACTGGTACATTGATGTATCATTAATCCCATGAACGCTCTTATTCCTCCAAGTCAACGAATTCCATTTTACATAGAGTAGGAACAGGTACGCAGCGACTTGAACACGTTGCTTCAACGTGAAACCTTTGCAAGGCCTAACAATCACCAAATCAGGGGGTCGCCTGCACTATTACTCAGATCCCACAAGATAGAGTAGACCGACGCGATTCGCTCACGATTCAGACATTCTACTCCCACCATTGATAGAAATTCACAGACCAGCGCTGCGTCATTCATGCCTCTGAAGCATTCTTACCTGTCCTCGCCCCTTTTGCTTTCGTCTGGCTTCTTCACCTTACCGCAGCTCTCAATCTCCTGCTTCGTCAATTGACCGATCTTCAACAAATACCTAGGCCTTCATCATGTGGTTTGAAACAAAGGGACCGACCAGAAGTGAACTGCATTGTTTCATGATACAGATAGAAGCAGTGCTATGAACCGATGCCTGCATCTCCTTCACACATTCTCTACGATCAACGTCACCCATATCAGCTAGAAATGAAAGGCGACGATGAGATCCACAAGTCATGGGAGGTGGGAAACATCAAGGATACTATACATCGCCCGATCAGGTGGTCGAATGTGGCCTGGAACCCAAATGGGAGAGCATCATCGCCATGGCAAATGCCTAAAAGAGGTAAAGGATCACGAATGAGTGAACACTTAAGTATAAATATGGAACAAAATAAGAAGCGTGAACGTTCACTCAGATTATATCTAATGATTACGGTCTTCATTTAGCGCTACAGTCAAGTCGTTCAGGCTATTCTTCTCAAATCAAGTTGAAGCTAAACCATTCGGAACAGTACAGAAAACCGCTCAAAAAATACAGGATATACATCAATCAGATCAACCCTCAACATGCACAACTTCTCTGCATTTAGTAGCGAACCTGGGATCACTACTACATATAGTGTGCTGTCCGCGCTCGGTTCCGATAGTATAGCACAAGCAGCAGCAATGTTTGAAGGCAACGAGTCAGTGTGATAGTGGTAAGTACGTCTTTTTCAAGAATTTGCATATATTGACCTGAAATATTATAGTCCCGTTATATCTTCTAGGCGCTGGTAGAAAATACTATGACCGCGGAATACTATACTTTCTCTGCCTATGAAGTACCTCACGACTTGATGCCAATTTCTATATTTATCGCTGACCTACGACAGTCACTCTTGAAATGGTTGGAACACAGTATCTACCAGTCTACTTGAAGTGAAGAACTACGAAGAACTCCAAAGCCATCAAGTTACACACAGAGCGTACGACACAATTTCGGCTTAGCACGATCTCAATAACAAAGGGCAGTGCGATTAATATCGATCCACATGACTTGCATTTGGTGCTCGCTATTCCTGTCCAGATTTATATTTCTCTTTCCCTACTGTGATAGTACCAAATTTACGACTTATCCACCAGTGTCAAGCTCTCCTATCTCGTTTTATTGACGAATGTCTTTTGCCCAGTCGTCAATGTCAACAAGAATTACCTTTCCTGTCACAGCGAAATATTCTCGGATCAGGAAATTTAACGATGAACGCAGAGTCTCGGATCAAATTGGCCGGACTATTCCGCCTTGAGAATATCGATGTCATCATCATGGAAGACGATAGTCAATACCGAACGAGCTTCCATTGGTTGAGATTTGCCAACCCTACTAACCACCCGACTCACCACCCTACTCACCACCCTACATGCTCGCCACCCTACTCACCACCCTGCATGCTCACCACCCTACTCAGCTACCTATCCCGTTCGCCTACTCACCAGCCTATTCGCTCCAAAACATGCTTCATGCGACGTGTTCGAACACTCGTCATTCGCTCCATGGCCTACTCCACGGCCTACTCCACGGCCTACTTCATGGCCTACTCCATAGCATGCTTCATACATGCTCCATGGCACATGCTAACTAGATCACTAGAAAGCACCCTCCATGGCTCGATACCAAACTCCCTACCACTCCCTACCAAACTCCCTACCAAACTCCCTATCGAGCTCCTTATCGAACACCCTACATGCTTCAAAATACGCTTCGGTCGGCATAACACACGTTCAACAGTGCTTCAAACAATGCTTCCTACATGACTTCCTATCTACTTACCACCCTAAATACTCACCTACCTTCATGACTCCCTCCATGGTTCCCTCCAAGATTCCCTACCAAACACCCCCCATGGCTCCCTCCATGATTCTCTACCAAACACCCCCATGGCTCCCTCCATGGCTCCCTCCTAAGCACCCTATATAGTCAACAATTCGTTTAAATAGATGATTAAATAAATAACTAGATAATCAATTCATCGATTTATTTGAAGATTTATTCGATATCTAAATTCATTGATTCATTTAATAATTTATCTAACATAACGCAGAAAGCTGAAAAAGTTGCTAAAGCTGCTATTTTCAGTCTAGCCGGCGGGCTTAATTGTTCGTCAATAGCGCTCGGGGCTGACCTTCCCGACTTGTCGATGGATATTTAATGTTCGACTGACAATGCTCTCTGATGCTGAGTCGCTTCTCAACGCTTGAATTTTTTGTTGAAAATAGGGGAGATGGTAATCTCCGCCTCATAGGGCTGATAGGGCTGGGGCCCGCTAGTAGAGTTTTCACCTGCTCGCTCCTACGAGTAGACAGACTCCTATTCAGCAACAACCAAAAAAATCAAAATGCCCCCATATGACCTCGTGTTCCCACATTTTCAGCGTTGCATCTCGAGCTTCTAAGAACCGGAAGCGGGATCGAAGAGGGAGGGAGGTTGAAGTTACGTCTTCTAGCGGCAGCGTTGGCGCGAGCCTTTGCAGAGGGGTTAACCTTGCGGCGAGTAGCAGCGGTCATCGGCAGCGATGACAGTGAATAGCAGTGAGTAGCAGAGTGAGTAGCAGAGTGGGTAGCAGAGTGGGTAGCAGAGTGGGTAGCAGAGTGGGTAGCAGAGTGGGTAGCAGAGTGGGTAGCAGAGTATGTAGCAGGCAAAGCAAAAGCGAGTTTCTGACGGAATCTCAAGGGATGAAGGGCAGAAACAGGAGGGGGACTGCCTATTTATTCCTCCTGTTCCCCGCCTAGCTGCCGAGGTCTATTGCGTAATCGGTGGCAACGAGATGGCAACCCCTTCTGCCACTTTTCATGCCCTTCCCTTCGCTTGCCGATAGCATCCAGTCAAGCTGGCCCTTTCTTTGAACCCAGAGAACCTCGCATGACCTTGTTGCTCGCTGTGGTCATTACCGTGTCATCTTGGAATACCTTTCAGACCGTCCCGTCCCACAAGGCGAATCCTCCCCTTTTGTGAACCTTCTCGACGTCTCGAGCGAGCACGAGATGACATTAGATTATGGCCGCGGGAGTTACGAGTGCGCAGCAACGACGACGTTATTTCCATCACGTGTTCTTTGCGTAAGCCGATAAAGGGGCAGGAATACAGGATGTGATTGTGGTAGCTGAAACCCGCAACCTACGTCCTGTGCACTTTTGCCGACGAACGCTCTAGTGGTCTGAGAACTCATATAGAGATTAGTCAGCAGCGCAATGAGATTAGCGTGTATTTTCATTGATGCGGCAGCCTTTGACTCAAAGCAACTAATCATCCCGCTTATCTAGTTACCTTACCATACCATTTTTCGATATGAAATGCGTTCAAAATGTCTGTCGACGCGTCTATAATCTCCCCATATTTCACTGACTTCGAGGAGGGATCGGATTATACTGAACAAGCAGAAACTTCCGAGTGTGATCTCATTACTTTTCTTGCTGTTGCCCAAAAGGTGCAAGTCGATATCCTACCAATCACATGGCAGTCTGCACGGTGTATAATTGGGGTAGGAGCAACAAGCACAATTTACGAAGCATCAATCAACTCGCAACCGAGTTTTGCCTTTAAATGCATTAAGTACCAAGGGGGGGGGGAGTTATTGAAGACATACAACTTCCGGACTCTCATTAATGAGGTCACCGCGCTCAGCCAGCTTCGGGGGCATCCGAACATTGTCGAGCTGCAAGGCATATGCTGGGACGTCACAGCCGATGACGAGGTCTTGCCAGTCCTCGTGCTCGAGAAGGCCCCGTTTGGAAATCTCTATACCTTCTTGGAGCGGCCGGTTGGAAGAGACCTTTCTATCCCCGAGCGACTGAGCCTGTCTGTTGATATTGGAACTGCAATCATTCATATGCATTCGCATGGTATGATAATACGATCCTGATCACGGATTAGACTAAATGGTTCAGGAATCATACATGGAGACATTAAACCTAACAATGTCCTTATATTCAGGAATGATTCGAATGCGGCTACGTTTATCGCAAGGGTCACCGACTTTGGCCATTCGAGCAGGTTCGTGAACGAAGACGAATATATCATACTGCCACAATCATATCCATGGAGTGCACCCGAATTCCACTTCAGATGCAAACCAGCCCAGGCCCGAAAAATGGAAGTTTTCTCGTTTGGATTGCTCTGCCTGTGGGTAATGTTTGAAGAATATCTCTCCGCGAAAGCAATATTACCCCAGGAAGCGGTTTGGGCAGAACAATATTTCCAGAATAAGGGAGAAAGAGTTGATTGCCAAAATGTCCTTCAGGAGTTGAAGAACGAAGACAAACTGGCATTACTTGCCCAACAACTTGTGACGACAGAGCAAGACTTGGACGATAGCAAGAAGCAAGCACTACAGGAGTTCTTCAGCGCGTCCTTGCGGTGTAGACCAGATGAGAGAGCCGCCGACTTGAAGCAGGCATTCAGTTTTTTAGCTCCTGATCAGTAAGATAACGACCTTTGAATCCAGCTATATTCAGCTAACGCTACTAAAGGGCTCGTCCTTCTACTTCAAAACCAGATGAACATAGCTTCAAGGCGCTGGAATATCGCTTTGAGGCAAGTTTATGAACGAATATTTCTATTCTGATCTAATGGATATAGATTTTGCCGTCGATTGATTCCTTTTATCGATCAGACTATCGCGTTCGATCGTACATTCGCCGTTGCTTAGAGCAAAAAGTTTCCGTAGCAACAAAGCAACCTACATCGTTTGATCGGGATCTTGCTTTTCAACTAGCACTTTGCCATAGTATTGGATTTGGTGTGGCTAGAAGCGATACCAAGACACAGGAGAACTTACTGAAGAGCGGAAGATCTCGAGAAGAGCTCGATAAGGCGATTAGTTCAGTTCATAGATGGGATACCCAATGGGAAAGACTGAGAGGAGCCGTTCATATGAACCTACTACGAGTAGGCTATATTCAAGCCATTGATTTAACAAACGAGTATCGCAAGAGCGGCAAATTGAATGATGCTAAGGCGAAGATAAGACAAGAGATTCGCGATGCAGGATGGCATGCCGCGGAGGATAGCAGGATAGTTACTATCCTGATTGATAGTCTGTCATTTCTCCTTACAGGTCAAGGTCTATGGGACCAGGCTGAAGAGCTGGAGGTGCAAGCATTAGAGACTCGCAAGAGAGTGCTTGGTCTAGAGCATCCAGATACGCTAATTAGCATGGCAAACCTAGCGTCGACGTATAGGAACCAAGGTCGATGGGACCAGGCCGAAGAGCTGGAAATACAAGCATTAGAGACTCGCAAGAGAGTGCTTGGTCTAGAGCATCCAGATACGCTAATTAGCATGGCAAACCTAGCGTCGACGTATAGGAACCAAGGTCGATGGGACCAGGCGGAAGAGCTGGAAATACAAGCATTAGAGACTCGCAAGAGAGTGCTTGGTTCAGAACATCCAGACACCCTGACAAGCTTGAACAACCTGGCGTTAATCCTGCGGGCCCAGGGGAAGTACGTCGAAGCAGAGACGTTGAACCGGGGAGTACTGGAAGAGCGGAAGAGGGAGATGGGTGAACTGCATCCCGATACGCTCACGAGCGTAAGAAATCTTGCTTTGGTGCTACAGGACCAGGAGAAGTACGACGAGGCGGAGAAGATGTATCAGCGAGCACTAGAAGGGAGCGAGAAGCAGCTGGGGAAAGAACACCCGGATACGCTGCACTCTATACACTGTCTTGCTTTACTTTTGCACCAGCTGAAGCGTTACGAAATGGCGTCCGAGCTCTATCAGAGAGCATGCGATGGCTTCAGGAAAACGCTTGGCCCAGATCACCCAAAAACTGTTGCATGCTTGAACAACTATTCAGCCATGCAAAAAGAGAAGTCGCCATTGAAATCAGTGGCAGACGAGCAGGTTAATTCGGCTCCAACGGATTCGGGTTATGCGTCGATGGCTCACGGTAAGTCAGTCCCGGTCTTCGATACTTCTCAAATTGGGATTGACGTTATAGCTAAAGGCCTCAGCTTACCCGATACAAATCCAGCTGTCGAGTTCGAGCACTCGATCGATCAGGAGCAGGTCATCCCGAAGTTCGGACTCTATACTGCACCGACTACATATTCTGCGTCCGAGACTTCAAATCTACCACTTCCGAGAGATGAGAAATACCTTTCTCAGCTGGCCTTAGATCTGTTCAGTTCAGTCAAGTCGTATGAGTCCGACAGGACCACCTTAGAGCGGATCTCGGGCAAGCTTCCGGACTTGTTAAGGGCATTTGCCCTGAAAATTGGGCACAAAGCCCAAAATCCGATGCATCAAGACGTCTCATTCTTTGTACACAAACACCGGAGGTAGGCTGACCGCACCCCGCTGATTATTCATTCGATTAACTTGTAGTCTAGGAGAATTCAAGGCTTGTTTGAGCAGATGCTTCCACTTGAGGACGTTAAATTCCCGGATGTTGACAGAATATGGACTGGAGATTTTGCAATTGGGCGATTTCTAGAAGAAACGATGCCTGAAACACAAGACGTCCCAAAGCCCGATATACAAGACGACTTGGAGCCTGATATACAATTCGAACTAGAGCCTAGCCTGAACAACTTAATAATAGACAAGCACAACTATACCGCCAAAGATCACGAGGAACCAGTGCCAGATTCTGGTCCATATCGTGACTTCATTCTGGAAACGCCGGCTTACAGATGGCTTGTTGCAATTTTGCAAAGAGAAGCGACATTAGCACGGGGAACGCCAGACCTCATGGAGAGCATTAGGGAGACTATCTTCTCTGCCCTTCCGTCCTTACAGAAAATCAGCAGAAAGGAACCTTCACAAGCGTACAAGGCGACGTTTGAGCTAGACTGGGACCCACTGGAATTTGTGAGAGAGCAACAGTACACTGAAAGTCCCGAACAAGCGCTGGAGAGGGCCATCACTCTGACCGGCTGTTCGAACGATGCGCAGGCTCTGACTGCAAAGGCATACCTCTGCCAGACATGGCCGACAACCGGAAAACAAGTGATGCGGCTGGTGAAAGATGTTGTCCGCAGACCTGAGGGACATATTGGTAATCATGAGTATAAGCCCGGTGTCGGATGCTTCAATATTGACTCTCTAGCTACTCTATCGGATGGGACAGAAATAAGTGCCCGAATTTCCGGAAACGAGGTCCCCGGACGCAAGTTCATAGTGACTGCCATCGGCACTGCCGACTCTATCGCAGAAATTGGCCAACAATTCGCATGGCTCGGTGCAGCTCTCCGTTCATCACCATTTGAGTCAGGTGTCGCGGTCTGCTCACCATTCGTCCGAAACACCTACCTAGGGAATACGGCGACTCGAGCTCAACCATCTGACCTAACGCGGCTAGTTGAAATCTTTTGCAACATTGATTTTGAGATCAATGATCGCGTCATGAACGGAGAAGCATGGCTTGGGCAATGCTGGCATAGTATGTTCAGAAACCCAGTAATAGTGAAGGGGTACCCAATCATGACCAAACAGGTGAAAGAATTGGGTCTTGAGATGCCTCTCAATATGATTGCTAGACTGGCCGGCACGGAACGAGCGAATGAGTTCGATTCGAAAGTCTTCATCAAAGGCTTTTCGGCCATGCTGATCGCCACAAGGATAACAAATGACCTACTGATTTGGCATTATCTTTACAATCGCACCGGCGAGAAGATCTCTTACCTTGACCACTCGTTCCAAGTTTCTGATGATATCAGCTTGCTCCAACTGGACAACTCTCGACACGTTGTAGGTTGGTGCTGGGACTCTATGTACTACGCTGGTTAGTTTCGACCAAATTGATGCTCATAACTAGCTGTTTACACTAGATAGGAGCGAAAGATGCGCAGTATAACATTCGCGGAACTGGGCTTCCACCACCTCATGCCGGCTGCCTGCTCGAGAAAGTGACGATATCCGGTGGAAAATGGCTTTCCGCAGGAGCAACGATTGCGATCGGAATGAAAGATACTCCGCCTCATCTTCCTCGCAATGGATACTTCATGAACCTCAAGTGGCTTGAAACGAAGTACGTTGTGCTATGGGACGACGCCTTTAAGAAAGGCTGGCTGGTCAACGGTACTAGCGCACTCCTCCATCTGGTCCGCGCATGGCTGGAGTTTTCCAGCAAGGACAACTTTGCATTTCACTTCCTCTTCGACCCTAGTAAAATGAATGATTCTGTTGACCACAGACCCAATTCCGCCATTGATGTTCTCACCAACGAGGAGAATATGAAGCTTGCGATCTATCCAGGGAAAAATGAAGGTTTCGAAGAAGAGGAAACGAAACGAAAAGGCGATGAGATCGAAGAGTCAAAGACTTTGAAGAGAAAGAAGGGCTACTTTCTTTTCGGCGATCTCGTCGAACAATATTACAGCATCCTGGCGCAAATCCTGGAACATCAGGAACGTGTGGCGGGACAGAACGGGAAAAAGATCAAGATCAGGGTGCGAAAACACCTCGAAGGATGGGATTTCTTCGACCTAGCCACAGGCCGCGACCCCCGTCCACGTGTTACAACTCTTCAGGCTCTCGGATACGGCTGGGTAGATCTTATCCGCTCAATAGGAGCCGTGACACTGCTTGGCCGTGGGTTTGGCGACATCATTCGGCCGATGAAATTCGACGGAATGTGTCCCAAGTGGAACAATCTCCCGCCAGATAGGTATTATCTGGCCGCAAGTGTGTATGACCTGAAAAACATCACAACAGTTTTTGGCAACGAATTTGCGAGTCCCCCGGAAACAGTTCATGGCCTCGTGTGGCATTGTCCCGGAGACGTCGTGGCACGTTGTCAATGCCAAAGCTACAGTTTTAGCGGACTCCGGAAATTTCTCAAGCAGCACCACGATCCGGTTCAAGTCTTCTATCCCAGAAATTGGCACCAGTACTCACGCCTCGGAGGACCAGACAAAGTGGCAGATGCAGGTGCTGTTGTTTTTGGGCACAATGTCGAATGGAAATTTCGCTGGAAAGAGGACGGAAATGAAGACTTGGAAGAATGGCACGATTCCCTTCGCGTCCCGAGCAATGATGACCAAATCACCACCGAACCTATCAGTTCTAGTTCTGGGTCATCGACTCGAGCCGACAATCTATCAGTTGCTAGCCGTAGATCTCAGGGCCACGAAAGCAGTGAAGGCACCGCAGCAACTTCACTTTATACTAACTCGAACGTCAGCTCAGCGCAGGCTCCGACTCCAATAAAGCTGGAATCGTCATACTCGAGCATTGGGTGGCCAGCTCAAGAGGAAATGCCAGGTCAAAACAAAGTCAGGCAGCTCAGACGTGAAACAAGGCGTCTGTAAAAGAGAAGGATTGGATAGTTAAATATGATCGATGACTGATGATCTTTCTTTTGGATAATCCTTGCTTCGGAATATTGGTCGCACAACGAGAATCATGAGACGAGCTGCACCATCAATAAGTTGTGAAAGAATCTATAAGCAATGCGAAGGCATTAAATAACGACAAGAAGAAGATAAGTTCGATGAACACCTGGATCAGAGGGAAGTTTCGTTGAAGAGTTTCGTAATAGAGTAGTATCACGCTACATATTTAAATGCAGTCTTAATCAAAATTCTCAGTCTATCAATCGCAGATACACTACGCATATTTTTACAGTCGCTCTCAATGTAACAGTGTAGTGCCTTTTTTTTTTTTGTTAAGCGGTGCTTAAACAGTCTAGTTGAGACATCACTTCGATATGTTCTGCTCCGTAGAATGAGGCTACAGAATAAAATAGCACATCATGTAAGCATTTAGATGGCATTGACGCTGTCCAGAAGGCAAGGACGCGTTTGAGCATTAAGGGATATCAGAGGAGCATTGCATATTGTTGTTTACCAAGCAATATCTGCCTCGAATTCAGAAGACATTTCTGTATTGTTTTGCAAGCCAGAGCTTGCAAGTATGAATACCATTACAGATCTGGGTGTGTTTGCGTAAGTGAAAAATGGGGGGGGGGGGAGGGGGGGGGGGTTCGGTGATAGCGAGTACATATAAGCTTCATTTATAATAAATTCAAAAATGTCCATCTTATACCGGAACCACACAAAGAGAGCCTAAGAAAGATCCCCACTTTGGGTATTAGAGATGATCACTCGATTTACCCTGATTTACTTTCTGCTGATTCTGTACTCCCAAACCGCCTATCTATTTGAAAAAAGTCAGCGTTCGCGATTGGGGAAATACCTTACCTACCCAGTGCTCCAAAAGAATGTTACATATGTACTGTAGCGTTCTCTGCGATGCTGCTGCTGATTAGGCGGTGCAAACACTTATCGTCAGAATCTTTGAATGTACATAGATAGGGGTAGTAGTGAGCACCTTTGCTATATTTTACTGTGGGTGGGAATCTCAGTGCTTGCGGAGGTTTGGGGTCAGACAAAATGGGGTTCGTTCATGCTTGGTTAATGTTAGCGGTGAGTGAATCGTATACTACAGTGTCTTCGATTTATAGTTCATTTGATCACGCGCCAAAGAAGTAAGGTAGAGTTGCTACTTCTGGTGTGTGAACTCTTGTGCTTGCAGGACGTTCGATGTACTTCATTTGTATCAATCAGTTCTTCGAAGGTTAAAACTTTGGTGTCGCGAATATTTGGAAGAGCAAATGTGTGGGAAGGGCGTGCAAGTACTTGCAAGTGAAAGAGTATCGCGTCTTTTACCGTAGCGGACACTGTCGTCTGGTGCCGGTAAATCTGTCAGCGTGGAAAGTAATCAATGATATGGAATAGAAGGTACAGTAGACAAGGAATCACGAGTCAAATTGTAACATCTATTATATTCGTTATTGTCAGATTCAGCTTCGAGGTGGAGCTTTAACGATTGAACAGATTCAGTGAGAGCTGAAGCCGCCAAAAGAGCCTGGCAAATAGTGATTTACCCTGTAGTCCTTTATCCATCAGCTTTATAGCCTCCCTCCATCGTCCTTGCTTTCGAATCGTTACTGCCAAATTTCTCATACTTCTCAAGGCGTCCGGATGTTTCTCGCCTTGTAGTCTCACTCTTGTTTCCATGACCTGCACTTGTAATATTTCGGCCTCTTTGAA